>Ga0210394_10004880_pt1 | contig 15354 bp, 16 predicted proteins | sample IncBWC12MmetaG_FD_160121 | JGI IMG/M metagenome (GOLD analysis project Ga0210394, IMG submission 160121) | Forest soil microbial communities from Barre Woods Harvard Forest LTER site, Petersham, Massachusetts, United States - Inc-BW-C-12-M | ecosystem: Environmental > Terrestrial > Soil >... | reverse complement strand
TGCAAATCGCGCTAACCCAACGCAACATGCACGGGCTGGCCTACACGGTTGGCTACACCTGGTCTCATGCGCTTGATCAATCCACGGGCGAGCGCGGCGGGCCGAGCGGGAACCCGTTCAACCAGCGCCTCGAATACTCGAACAGCGAGTTCGACATCCGCCAGCGCTTCACGGCTACGGTCACATACGCTCTGCCGGGCAGAAAGGGTTTTGGCCAGATGCTGGAGGGCTGGAAGGTTACCTCTATCGTAGCGCTGCAGACCGCGCTGCCCTGGGGCGTGCTTGGCAGCCGCGGAAGCGATCCTTCCCGCACCGGAGAGTTCCAGGACCGCTGGAATTTCTATGGGAATGTTAACGATTTCAGCGCGCTTGGTACGCAGACCGTCCCTTATTTCTCAGGAAACATTAAGAACGCCGGTGGTTTTATCGTACCGAATCCGGCACTTCCCGCGGCGTGCGTGAGCGCTGCGACGGCTTTGGATAAGGCCGCAAATAACAAGACCGGAACGGCGGCACTTTATCGCTGGGGCTGCTTCGTCCAAGGCAGCACGATCATGATTCCGCCGGCTCTGGGCACGATCGGCAACATGACTCGCGATATGTTCCGCGGCAACCCCTTCCGCAACTGGGACGCTTCGGTGATCAAGGATTGGAGATTCACCGAACGCTTTTCGGGTGAGTTCCGTTTCGAGGTTTTCAACTTAATGAACGCCACCCACTACGGCAACCCTCAATTCAACGGAGCCGGTGGCAACACTCCATTCGGCGCGCCGACGCTGTTCGGTGCTTCGGCGGCCACTCCGGATGTTTCGAACAACAACCCTGCGCTCGGGAGCGGCGGTCCCCGTGAGTTCCAGCTAGGGTTCAGGCTGAGCTTTTAGGCGAGAGGTGCTGCTAGCGGGCGGACCGGCCTTCGGCCGCGCCTTCCACCAGCAGGAACACGATATAGAGCAGGCCAGCGATCTTCTGAGATTGGGTTTAACAGCTCAGCTCCGGCCGAGGAATGGCCGGCAGATGAGGCTGTTAAGAGGCGGGGCCGACCCGGTACGGCCCCTCCTTTCTTAAAACGGGCAACCCGCAGCCGAGTGACAAAAAAGCAGTGCAAAGGCTGCCGACCTTCTGAGTGGGTTTAGCACCTCAACTCCGGCATGGTCGACCGGTAGATGAGGCTGTTAAAGGGGAGGGGGCCGGCCAGGTCCGGCTCCACCTTTCTTCAGTTGGCAGCCAGGGGAAGAAAGCTTTTCAGCGGGAAAAGGGGTACATCAGCCAGCCGATTCCGATAGCGACGACCAGAAACGCCAGAAAGGCCCATATGGCGTAGCGAATGCGTTCGCTCATTTTATTCTTCGAAAGAAACGCGAAGGCTACCGACACGGTCAGCGCAAAAATCACCATCGCTTGAAAATGATTAATGATCATTCCGCAGCGTGCCCTTCTTCTTTGGATCCAAAGCCAATTTGCAGCACTTCCAGAACGCACAGCAAATTCAAGACGCCGGCCGTGGCGAAAAGCCGAGTGCCGTAATCGCCGGAAGCTCTAGAAACGTCTCCTCCCGCGGGATTAATCGTGCCCGCCAGGAAGTAGAAGATGCCATTGCCGATATCGGCGAGAAAGCCGAGCATGTCAAAAGCGTCGGCGGCATTCGAGCTGAACACGTTGCCCCGCATCCACAGCCCCACAAGCGCCAGAGTTCCGACGGCAAAGAGATACACGATGGCCTTGTCCCATTTCCGCAGCAAAACGTGACCCAGGCCGGGCACGAGCCAACCCGCAACTGCGGCAACCAGCGCCAGCGCGGGATTGATCGCGTTCTTTCTAGTTTCAGCCATTATTCAGGCAAGCAGCGCAAGGATGCCCTTCTGCATTGGCCCCGTAACTCGCGCTTCCTTTCCGTCAATGTACACGTTCACTTCGCTGCGGATGCCGAATTCCTTCAGGTAGATTCCCGGTTCGATGGAAAAGCAGGTATGCGGCAGAATCGTGCGCAGATCGTGGGTCTCGAGACTATCCATATTGGCGCCGTTACCGTGCACTTCCTGTCCGATGCTGTGGCCGGTGCGATGAACAAAATATTTGCCGTAACCCGCTTCCGAAATCACATCGCGGGCGGCGCGATCGACCTGCCATCCTTTGATTTTGCGGCCCCCGCCGATCTCGCGTTGAATAAATGCTATGGCAGCGTCGCGACCTTCGCGGACATACCCGAAAATGCGCTCGTACTTGTCGGGAACCTTCGCAGCAAGATATCCAACCCAGGTGATGTCGTAATAGACGCTTCCTGGACGCGTGAGCTTTCCCCAAACGTCGAGCAACAGTAAATCGCCTTCGCGAATGGGCGAAGACTTGGCGGCTGTCGGCTCATAATGCGGATCGCCGCTGTGGGGGCCGACGGCAACGATGGGCGGCTCGTCCGCGATGATTGAATTAGCGCGGAATTTCTCCAGGATCCACTGCTGCAATTCGTATTCCGTCAGATTCGCTTTTGCGCGAACCTGCGCGGCCGCATGCGCAAAAGCTTCCTGTACAACTCGGTCGATCACTTTTCCCGCGTCCAGATGCGATTGAAACTGCTCCGCGCTCCAGCAAGCCTCGAATCGCTGCACCAGATCCGCCGAACTGACGACGGCGCAGCCTTGGGAGCGCACCATCTCCACCGTGCCGGCGTCGACCAGCGAAACGTAAGGTATGGCATTGCGCGGCGAATACTGCATGGCCACTTTGCGGGCGCGGCCGATCAGGCGCGGCAGGTTTTTGTTCAGTTCGTCGAGGCTGGCATACACCAGCTTCTGCCCTGGCAAGCTATCGAGCGCTCCCGCTTCGATGCGGTGTACGAGCTTCCGCGGCGTGCCTCGGCTGGGAATCAGATAAAACCAGCGGCGCGTGCCCATGCCGGCGCCGTTTAGCCCCAACACACGCGAGGCAATCGGATCGCGGTGGTGAAAGTCGTAGAAAAGCCAGCCGTCCAGCCCCGCGGTGCGCAACTCTTTTTGTATGGTTTCGATTGGCGGCATTAATTACCGATCGTAAGCACGTGGCGAAGATGCGACGGCGCGGATTTGTTCTGGCTTGGCCCCCTGAACTTCAATGCGCTTCAGGCGCCCGCGCTGACCCAAAGCGATTTTAACAGCGGCCAGCGGCACATTCAAACAATGGGCTAAAAAGCGCCGCAGAGCCTCATTCGCACGGCCCTCCACTGGCGGAACATTCAGCCGAATGCGGAGAGCGCCCTGCCATTCGCCATCGATCTCATTGCGGCTCGCGCGCGGCTGCACGCGAACGAGAAAACTCAGTCCGCCCTGGCGCTCACGGATTTCGATCATCGGTGGTGCTGTCGCACGCCAAAGAGCGCCGTGCCGATGCGAATCTGCGTGGCCCCTTCCTCGATGGCGAACTCGAAATCACGCGACATGCCCATGGATAATTCCGGCAATTCACAATGGAATTGCCGCGAGACGGCGTCGCGCATCTCGCGCAGCCGCCGAAAGACGGGCCGCGCCTGCTGGGGATCCGCGGTCAGCTCCGGAACCGTCATCAGGCCGCGCAGTTCCAACCGAGGCATCAGAAGCACACCTTCCACGAGCCGCGACATCTCGGTGGGTTCGCAGCCTGTCTTTGTCGATGTAGGATCGAGCCGCACTTCAATCAGCACGGGCAAGCGGCGGCCCTCCCCGGCGGCTTGGTTCAGCTTTTCGGCGAGTGGCAGGCTATCCAGCGAATCGATGGTGTGAAAGAGGCGAATGGCCCGCGCGGCCTTGTTCCTTTGCAGATGGCCGACGAGATGCCAAGTGGCGGCCAGACCTTCGACAACGGGTGCCTTAGACTCCCATTCCTGAACCCGGTTTTCGCCGAAATGACGGATACCCGATTCGAAGGCTTCCCGGATTCGTTCTGCCGGGAACGTTTTGGATATGCCTACGATCGTTACGTCGGAAGCCTTGCGCCGCGCCCGAGCGGCGGCCTCTTCTACGCGCTCCTGAAGTGCGGCGACATTCTCTGCCACAACGCCTTGCGATGTTCCCATTCCGCGGATTCTAGCAGAGTTGCCCGTCTGGTCGTGAACCGGGCCCACCACCGAACCCAGTCGCGTATGCCCGCCCCAATCCCTATTGACCCTCCAACCATCCCAATCCCTATTGACCCTCCAACCATCTGCCAAATACGTTTTGTCGGCCCGTCTCAACTGACGCGCTACTCTACTTCCCTACTCCTTGGCAGGGGAGAAATGATGAGAAAGATCAAACAGGCTAGCCCCGGCGAAAATGTCATCGACCCGAAATTTTTCAACTTTGTCGCCCAAGTTGCGCACTTTTTTGCGACGTACGGAATCGTCTTTACCTTTGGCAAATTCTGGCACTGGACCGGGATCGCCGTTGCTGCGGCGCTGTGCGTCGTATATGCAGCGGTCCATGAATTCTGGTACGACCCGCGCTATGAAAACCCGGTTACGCGCGGCTCGGATCTTGAGGACTTTTTGTTTCTCGTAGCCGGCGTTGCGGCTGCCGTGGTCGTATACGCGCTTTGAGCCCGTGTTTGCGACCTCACGCGGCGGGCGTTACACTGGCCGCGCATGGCTCGCGGAAAACTCATCGTCATTGAGGGCATCGATGGGGCTGGCAAGGGAACGCAGACCGATCTGCTAGCCCACGCCTTCGAGCAGCGGTGTATTCCCTCTGTGAAGTTTGGCTTTCCCCGATACGAATCTTCGTTTGGCCGCTTGATCGCGCGATTCCTGAACGGCGAGTTCGGCCCGCTGCCTGCCGTTGACGCGCATTTTTCGGCGCTTCTCTATGCAGGAGACCGCTTTGAGGCTAAGCCCGACTTGGAGGCAGCCCTCAATTCTGGCCGGACTGTTGTGACAGACCGCTATATCGCTTCCAATTTGGCGCATCAGGCGGCGAGAGTGCCTGCAGAGAGGCGAGCCGAATTTACTTCCTGGATCCGCCAGCTCGAATATGGAACTTATGGGCTGCCCGTTGAAGATCTGGTCATTTATCTTCGCGTGCCTGCGCAGGAGGGACACCGGCTGGTAGGCCTGAAATCGGCGCGCAGCTATACGGCAAAGTCTCGCGATTTGCAGGAATCGGACGTGCTGCACCTGAGAGGCGCGGCGGGCGTATACGACGAACTCGCGCAGGCACCAAACTGGGTCACCATCGAGTGCTTTGACTCCCGGTCGGAAAAACTCAGGTCACCGGAAGAGATCCATCGAGACTTGCTCGAGGCGGTCGATGCGCGCCTCCTGTCACGGGTCGGATAACCTATATGCCATTCACAGAATTTCTAGGTAATCCGCGCATCGTTGCTGCCTTGCACGGGATGCTCGCCTCCAGGCGCGTGCCTCACGCTATGCTGTTCGCGGGGCCGCGGGGAGTAGGCAAATTCACGCTGGCGCGGATGTTCGCGCAGGCGGCGAATTGCGAGAGGCTGACTGACGATTTTTGCGGCGAATGCGACCGTTGCCGGGGGATCGCCCGACTGCAAGACACGCAGGCGCTCATTAAGCAGGGGCTTGCCGAGCGCGGCGAAAGCGCGGATTCCGCGACCGTCGAGCGCGTTCCACTGATCCTGGAAACGCACCCGGATGTCTGGGCAATGGTCCCAGATCCGGTGCGGCTGAAAAACCCTGTGGCTCGGCCCGTCCTGCATGTCGGCCAATTGCGAGCGGTGCAGCGTGCTGCATATTTCAAGCCCCTCGCGAAGCGACGCGTTTTTATTATCGACGGCGCAGACACGATGCGCTGGGACCATGCAAACATTTTCCTCAAAATCCTGGAGGAGCCTCCCGAAACCGCTACATTGATCCTGCTGGCTCCCAATCCATATTCCCTGCTGCCGACGATTCGATCCCGCTGCCTGCAGTTCTTCTTCAGCCCGCTCGCGCAGGAGCAAGTCGAGCAAGTGCTGCGCAAGCGAGACGACCTCCCTGCCGCGCAACGCAAAGCGGCCGCCCAATTGGCTGAGGGCAGTCCCGGGGTGGCACTGGCCATGAATCTGGCCGAAGCTACGGAACTGCGGAAATCGGTCCTGCAGGTGCTCGCAGCCATGATCGATAAGCGTTCGTCGACTGATCTTTTTGCCGAGGCGGCCCGACTGACAAAGGGACAAAAGATGCCCTTTGAATCCGTGATGGAAGTGTTTTATAGTCTGCTTAACGATCTGCTGGAACTCTCCGCAGGTTTCGCAGGTCAGGGCCTGCGTAACCCAGCGCTCGGGAAAGAGCTCGCCAGACTGAGCCGGCAGGTTGACACCGCGTGGATTACAGGAGCCGTGGAGGCCCTCGATGAATTGGGCGGCCGCCTGCGGCGCAACGTAAACAGGCAACTCGGGCTGGACGCTATCGCTTTATCGTTATCCGAAGCCCTGCAAAAATAAGCTGATATCACGTAACTAACCCGCTGTGACGCGCATCTTAAACAGCGAGTCGCACCGCCCACATTTTAATTTTGTAATTTTAGAGCAAGAAATCATAGAAGGAGATGCGATGGTTAATCGCAAATTATTCCGTCCGACTCTAACTGAAGTTAAAGAACCGCCCGCGCCGCGCTCTCATGCGACCGGTCCGCAGCCGCACAAAAAACCCGCTCCGCCGGAACAAACGCACGCGGAGAACTTTTACTGGGTAAAGCAGATGCAGGGGCATACGCCCATGACCATCGTGCTGCAAGACGGCGAGACCCTGCGCGGAACCGTCGAGTGGTATGACCGGGATTGCATTAAACTGACCCGCTTCGGAGCACCCAACTTGCTGATCTATAAGCAGGTGATCAAGTACGTTTACAAAGACGGTGAGGACGCAGCCCAGGGCGGCACCAACGGGCAATAACCGCAGCCACCAAATTACAGGCGTGAAAGAAGTTTGTTAGCGGATGGAGTGTGCTCGCCGGGTTTTGCCGGTGGCGCGCTCAATTCGCCGCGCCTCGCATCTCCGAAACCAACTCTGGAACTTCGATGCGGATAAGCGTGCCCGCGCCCTCACGGCTGGAAATCTGCATACGGAACTCGTCGCCGTATAGCACGCGCAGGCGTTCGTGCACGTTGCTGATTCCGATGCCATCAACGTAGACCTGCGGCATACGCTCTTCAGGTATTCCCGCGCCGTTATCTTCCACCTCGATAACCAACCGGCCGTCGTTCAGCGAAGTGCGAATCGTGATATGCCCGCCTTCGAGTTTTGCGGCGAGACCGTGCTTTAGCGAGTTTTCGACGATGGGCTGCAACAGCATGCTTGGGACAAAGGTTTCCAGCGTGTTCTCGTCGACGTGCTTGAAAATCTGCAGGTTGTCGCGGCCAAATCGAGCCACCTCGATGTCCAAATAATCGTCGATAAAGTTAAGTTCCTCCTGCAAGGCCACAAAGGTTTCATGCTTGCGCAGGAGCCGCCGAAGAATATTGCTTAACTTTAAAACGACGACACGCGCCTGATCGGGATCGTAACGGATCAGCGAAGCGACCGTATTCAGCGTGTTAAACAGGAAATGCGGATTGATCTGGCTGGTAAGCGCATCCATGCGCGCTTTGAGCAGTAGCTGCTGATGCTGCTCGAGGTTCATCTCAATTCTGGTGTTATTCCAAATCTTGATGGGCACCGCGATGGCCATTACCGTCGCCAGCATCAGCAGCAGCACTGACCACCAGCTGTGCGCGTCGATAAAAAATATCCAGGGGCGAGGCCCTATAGCGTGGCCGAGCAGCAGCCGTCCCACTTCGAGCACGACGCAGCCGGCCAACGGCAGCACCTCCCATCCCACATCGGAGCCTTGCATCATGCGCCCGAGCCATCTCGGTAAATTCAAAAACGTGAAGGGACCGAAGCTCCAGATGTCCTCTTTGTTGGGAATGGCCTGCCGAATCAAGCCGCCCATCAAGCCGGCAAGCGCTGCGAACGGAGTCGCCAGCCATTCGTGATGAAAGAAAGCGGGCAGGCTGACGATCGATCCTCCCAACGGTCCCACAACCAAGCCGCCAAGGAGCCCCAGGAGAAAGGAGCCTTCGGCCATGAGGTCGGCGAATTCATACGGAGTCCCGACCAAGCGCAACAGTACGCTGATGCCCAGCACGGGGGTAAGGAACAGGAGAAGCTTGACCTTCTGATCGGAGTCGCGCACTTCGGTAAAAAGGACGCGGCGGAAAATGGCCCAGCGCGCCAGCAGAGCGGCCATGGAGGCAGCGACGCCCACCTTTAACAGCAGGGTGAACAGGAGCCCCTGAGTGCTGGAGAGCAGGTTCATGGATTACATTCGTAGCTTACATCGAGGCGCGTGCTTACGTTAGCCAATCGCCTGGGACAATGTAAAGCCAAGTTACTGCTATACTGATTGATCCCATGAAGGCGAAGCGTACAAATGGTGCCGGTGCAGGTCGCGGCGCAGAAAGCGCAGGAAAGGTTCGCGTCGTAGCCAAGGCGAACCTGCCCACGCAATACGGTCGCTTTACGATTTTGGGAGTCGAGGGTGCTACGCCCAATGAAACCGCTGTCGCTCTCGTTCGCGGACGCCTGAACAGCGGCTCCATTCCTCTTGTCCGCATCCATTCGCAGTGCCTTACCGGTGACGTATTGGGATCTCAGCGTTGTGACTGCCGGGCGCAATTGGAGCTATCGCTGCGCAGGATTGCGGCGGCGCGAGCAGGCCTGCTGCTTTATCTTCCGCAGGAGGGCCGCGGAATCGGCCTGATGAATAAGTTGCGCGCGTACGAGCTTCAGGATGGCGGCATGGACACCGTTGAAGCCAACGAGCATTTGGGATTTGCCGCCGATTCGCGGGACTATGGATTTTCTGCTGCGGCTCTGCATGCACTCGGCGTCCAGCGAGTTCGATTGCTTTCCAACAATCCCGATAAGGTCCGCCAACTTGAAGCGCACGGCATCAAAGTGGTCGAGCGCGTTCCCTGCCAACCCCGCGGGACTGACGCCGCGCGAGATTATCTGCTCACAAAATCTCTCAAATTGGGCCACGTGCTGGCAGGCTTCTGATTACACGGACGCGTCGATTTCACGTTTTCAAAAAATCAGTTTCAACGCGAATTGAAGTTCTCTGGCGTCCTGCGCGCTGGTGATGACGCCGAAGTTAGCGGCGCCGAAGATTCGGCCCGGCAGATTGAAGTTCGGACGGTTCAGAGTATTGAAGGCGTCCACGCGGAATTCCAATAGCTGACTCTCGCGCAAACTCCATTTCTTCTGCAACGATAGGTCAACGTTCGCCAAACCAGGCCCGATAACGACGTTTCGTCCCGAATTTCCGAAACTGTACGGCGCCGGAAGTGCGAAGGCACTCGTATCGAACCATTCTGCGGGCGACTTGGAACCGGTATTAGGGTTCGCAACCAGGTTGGGACGCTCCACATTCGTTCCATTGATTAAGCCGATGTTTGCGACGTCTTCGGCGGACGACAGATTTACGGTAAACGGAGCGCCGCTCTGTACGATCACGATGCCGCTCCCCGTCCAGTCTCCGAGCAGTCGATGCCGCCAGCCCGCGGAGTTTCTCGCGAACGGAAAATCATAGACCGCATTTGCGGTCAGGCGGTGACGATGGTCGAAGCTCGAAGGTCCCGCCTCCAAGCCTGGCGCATAGGCGTTCTGCGGCAAATTGTATTCAGCATTGGTCGTGCCGGCGTCGGAGGCGTCATCCAGGGACTTCGAAAATGTATAGTCGGCGTCGAACGACAGTCCCGAAGTGAAGCGGCGAGTCACCTTGACCGTGAGCGCATTGAATGTGGCCCAGCCGTCCCAGCGTATCGTGGTGAAAGCCGCTAAGCCCGGATATGGCCGGCGTTGCTGAACGGCCCCGGCCCCTGGAAAAGGAACGTTGATGCTTGTGGCGCTATCGGCATGAACGGTTCGCGAGCCAACGTATTCGGCTTCGACGGCTGTATTCGGTGTTATGGCCCGCTGCGCGCTAAGGTTCCAGACTTCGTTGTACTCAATCCGGAAGTCGTGATTCACGCTGTTGGCCCCGATGGCTCCCGTGGGGCTTTGCGCAAGAATATTTTCAGTGGTTAGAGCGGCAGCGCTGGAGTTGGTGACCGTCTTCACCAAAAAGAAAGGCATATTTTCCGCAAGATTCTGAAGGATGCTGTAGGCGGCTTGGTTGGTGTATATCCCAAAGCCCGCGCGCACTACCATCTCCCGCGAACCTGGAATACGCCAAGCCAATCCTACTCTGGGAGAAAATCTCAGGGAACGCGGAGTGAGCAGGCTGTTGTTCCAGCCGACGCTTGAGGCAGAAACAATGGGAAGCGGGCTCAGCGAAGCCAGCTGCGCCGCTGCTGGCGGCAAGTTCGCGGCATTGCCGGCGACGACAAAAGCCGGGCCTCCCGGCGCGAAAAGATCGATGTTCGAAGTTTGATCGGCACGCGCAACAAGATTGGCGTTGTATTCATAGCGCAGCCCAACGTTGAGCGTGAGGTTGGGAGTCGCCTGCCAGCTATCCTCGAGGTAGAAATGCGCCCAATTCGTGTGTGCGTTTTCGGCGCCGCTGCCGATGCCTACTTGGCCCTGGGATGGATGGTCCAGCAGGAAATCGGCTAGCGGACTGCCGGTGCCGGCGCCATTGGCTGTATAGGAGCCACTGTAGGTGTAGACACCGCGAGCGTCGTTTGGAAAAGAAGGCTGGAAATCGAGGTGGAAGAAGTACGCTCCTGCACGAACACTGTGGCGGCCGTTGTGAATCAGGACGTTATCGAATAACTCGAAATTGCGATCGGTGCGCGACGTGAAGCCTGCCGGCGAACCGATGGTGCTGAAAGCATTGCTCAGCGAAATTTGGGGATAGCCCATGTCTGCCGGATTCGCCGTTACGCCCTGGAGCCCATTCTGCAAAGCGAAAGGATTACCGGCGTTGGGATCCCCCTGCCCGCCGGAGACTCGAAGCCAGCCGAAGCGAAATTCATTCACCAGATTGGAAGAAAACGTGTGCGTTTCGGCCGCGGACACATTGACGCTATGCGTGGAAAGAGTGCGACCGAACCCCGGCAGGAGCGCCTCGTTGAGCACGCTGGAGCCGAACGGATCGAGCTCATTCGCGTGAAAAACGGAAACGCGAACGAAGCTGTTATCTCGATCGGAGAATTGATGGTCGATCCGCGCGTTGTACTCGTTATTGTCATAGCTCCTTTTCTGCACTGAGATCAGATTGTTCTTACCCGATAAGCCGGGGGTAGGCAAAGGCAGCTTGCCAAGCAAAGCTACAGCCGCGGGGTCCAGATGAAGCGCGGGATCGTTTGCGATGTTATTGCCGGGGATGGGCTGATGTGTGAACGGATCAAAAATTGCGGCCGTGCCTGCGAAATTCCCAGTGCGCTCCGCCGCGGTTGGGACACTGAAGAGGTCTGCCAGCGATTGGCGGGTTCTCTGGCCATCGTAATTCACGAAGAAAAACGTGCGGTGCTTTAATATCGGGCCGCCCACGGCTCCGCCAAACTGATTTTCGCGAAATGCGGGCACTGGTCCGGACAGGTCGAAGAAGTTCTTGGCATCGAAGATATCGTTGCGGACAAACTCGTAGGCGCTGCCGTGGAACTGGTCGGTCCCCGATTTCGTGATGAGGTTGATCACCGCGCCCGATTTCCCACCGAATTCCGCGTCGTAATTGGTCTTGTCGATCATGAATTCGGCCGTCTCGTCCGGAGAAGGATCCAGGACTACATTGTTGAAGTACTCATCGGTGACGCTCACGCCGTCTACCAAGAAGAGGTTGTGCCCGGTACGCTGCCCGAGGACATTGATCAGGTTGCCAGTCTGCTGCAAGGAATCGCCGCGGGTGCCCCCTGGCGGGTTGACCACGCCTTCGCTCAGCACAGTTAACTGCAGAAATTCGCGGTCCTTGAGCGGCAGGTCGACCACTTGCTGGTTCTGAATGACGTCCTTGATTTCCGCCGATTCGGTCTGCATCAAGCCGGGCAATGCCTGCACAATCACTGATTCCTTGCCATCGCCCAGCTGCAGCGCAAAATCCTCGCGCAGAAGATCATTTGCATTCAAAGCGACGTGGTCGGCGAGCGCCTGCTTGAATCCTTGCATGTTGACCGTCAGGGTATATATGCCCGGCGGAAGTTGGGAAAGCCGGTACTGCCCTGAAGCGTTCGTGAGCGACTCGAATTTTCGCTGAGTCTCGGCATTCACCGCGTCTACCGAGGCGCCCTCTACTACCGCACCCGCGGGATCGGTTACCACACCGGTGATATCTCCGGTGTTCATCTGTGCAAACGCGTGAGGAGCGCAGAGGATTCCTACGGTAATGAGTAAAAGCAAAATGCGCACGGAACGTCCCCAATGACGAAGAACTATGCGCACATATTACGGCAAGAAAGAGAATCTTGCGAGGGTACGGTTTCCCGGAGAGGCTGATCAGCCGCCGCCGACCAGGTGCACGATTTCGAAGCGATCATTCCCGGAAACGACCGTCGTTCCCCACTGGGCCCGCGGAAGCAGTTCCAGATTTCGCTCGATGGCCAACCGATTGGCGGTGAGCCCCAAATGAGCGACCAACTCGGTGACGTTCAGCCCCTTCGGCACTTCGCGCGGCTCGCCGTTGACTTGTATGGTGACCATCTCGCTCATGATCGGGTCGGTGATCAAGTCGGGCGCTTGGGTTTTAGTTGGTAGCGCAATTCCCCAAGGCTTTCGGCCGCGTGCGCGCGAATAACCAGCGCCGCCAGAGAAGGCTCGGTCAGATTTGGAAACGGAAACTGCAAAGAAGTGCGGCCTTCTCCATTGGTTTGCGCGAAATGGCTTTCTGGAGCACCAGCTCCGCCTTCGATAAAAGCCTCGACCTTTGCGCCAGTCACGGGCTGGCCTCCGCCCGTCGAACTGACTTCGATATCCAGGGACACGTTACCCGACTCCAGCCAGGAGCCCGCGTTGAGGAGCTTTACCGCGATGCCCTCTTTCTTGAGTGGCGCTGCCTTATCCAACGACAAAGCTCCCGCGCGAAGTGCCTCCAATATGTCGCGGTGCTGCTTTTCCACTCGCGCGCGGAGAATCGCCTGATCCAGGGCGCCGCTAGCGGCCAGATCTTCGTAACTCGTGCTGTGCCGGTAGACCACCCGGCCTTTGATCAGGACCAGCGTGTCGATGAATGGATGAGATACGCCACGGTCCTCGGTCTGCACGTCATAGAGGTCCGCGCCGACTTGCGTCTTTGAATTGAAGCCGAATTTCATTTTGCCGGCGGCAATTTGTCTCTTTAAGTCCCTTGATTGACCCTTCCCTGAAGCGTCGCTATTATAGCTTGTGCGCTAATGTCCGGGAACCTAGCCCAAGCTTACGCTCCGCTTTTAATACATCTCCTGGTAGCACTGGGGCTCGCCGCAATTCTCGTTGCGCTTTCGAGTTTGATCGGCCAGCACCGTCCCACGCGGGAGAAAAAGCAGCCTTATGAATGCGGTATAACTCCGGTAGGTGATGCGCGCGAGCCATTTGACGTAAAGTTTTACCTGGTAGCCATGGTTTTCATCCTTTTCGACGTGGAAGCCGTCTTCCTGTACCCCTGGGCTTACGTCTTCCGAGAACTGCGGTGGTATGGCTTTACGGAGATGCTGGTATACATCTTGATCCTGCTGGCGGGCTATATTTACCTGTGGAAGAAAGGGGCGCTCGATTGGAACCCCTCACCAACGCAGCGGGACCGCCAAAAGTGACGGATAGACCCGTAGAAGAACATCCAACTGTCCAAAATTTGCGGGCCTGGGACGACAGGGCGGTCGCAGAAGCCTCCCAATTTCGTGGCGAACTCACTATTGTGTTGCCTGCGGAGCACCTTCGGCGAACCGCGGAATATCTGCAGGCAGAGCCGGGGTTGCAGTTTGATCTGCTTTCAGATATTTCTGCGGTAGACCGCTTCCCCATCGAACCTCGTTTCGAGGTGAATTACCACTTGGTTTCGATCCCTTTGCGGCAAACGCTGCGGCTGCGCGTCTGGATTTCGGGCCAGGATCCTGCACTCGCTACGGTTACGCCCGTCTGGCCGACGGCGAATTGGCACGAGCGCGAAATCTATGATCTTTTCGGCATTCGATTCGAGGGGCACCCGGACCTGCATCGCATCCTGATGCCTGACGATTGGGAAGGCTATCCTCTTCGCAAAGACTATCCGGTGGAAGGGTTCCGCACATGACCACCATTGAGACGGCCGCCGGCACAGCCCAAACGATGGTCCTGAATATGGGACCGCAGCACCCCTCGACGCATGGCGTGTTGCGCGTCGTAGTCGAGCTCGACGGCGAGACCGTAGTCAAAGCGCGCCCGGAGATCGGTTATCTCCACACCGGAATCGAGAAAAGCTGCGAAGCGCTTACCTATTCGCAGGCAATTACTCTCACTGACCGCATCGATTATCTCGCGCCGCTTTCCAACAACCTCGGCTATTGCTTAGCCGTTGAGAAGCTGCTCGGCCTGGAAGTGCCGAAGCGCGCCCAATACATCCGCGTCTTGCTGACAGAGATGACGCGGCTCAATTCACACCTGGTGTGGGTCGGAACCCATGCCATGGATTTGGGCGCGACTTCCGTAATGCTCTATTGCTTCCGCGAACGCGAGGAGATTCTAAAGATTTTCGAGATGGTTTCCGGCCAGCGGATGATGACGAGCTACTTTCGAATCGGCGGCTTGGCGCTGGAACCGCCGCCGGGCTGGTTGGACCGAGTTCGACGATTCATCGACATGCTTCCTTCCCGCATCGAGGAATACGAAAACCTCCTCACGCGAAACAGCATATGGCTGATGCGTACCCAGGGAGTTGGCATTCTGGGAGCGAAAGACGCGATCGCCCTAGGCGTCACCGGCCCCATGTTGCGCGCCGCGGGCGTCGCTTATGACGTGCGCAAGGTCTTTCCTTACTCGAGCTACGACGAATTCAACTTTGACGTTCCCATACGCACGGAGTGCGATTCTTACGCACGCTACCTCGTGCGCCTGGCTGAAATGCGCGAGAGCCTGAAAATTGTCCGCCAGGCGATGGAGAAAATCCCACCCGAGGGGCCGATCAAAGCCGACGCGCCGGGCATTATTCCACCGCCACGTGAGAAGATGAAAACGGAAATGGAAGCGCTGATCTATCACTTCAAGATTTTCACCGAAGGCTTTGCGCCGCCGCCGGGCGAAGTCTATCAGCGCATCGAATCGCCGCGTGGGGAAGTGGGCTACTTCGTCGTGAGCGACGGTTCGCCGAAGCCCTATCGCGTCAAGGTCCGCGCGCCCTCCTTCGTCAATCTTCAGGCGCTGCCGAAGCTTTCCGAAGGCGGCGTCGTGGCGGACCTGATCGCGTGCATCGGAACGATCGACATCGTCCTTGGAGAAGTGGACCGCTGATGGAGCTGCCTCCGGTACTCGAACAAAAGTTTCAGACGCTCATCCAA
>Ga0210394_10004879_pt1 | contig 15356 bp, 11 predicted proteins | sample IncBWC12MmetaG_FD_160121 | JGI IMG/M metagenome (GOLD analysis project Ga0210394, IMG submission 160121) | Forest soil microbial communities from Barre Woods Harvard Forest LTER site, Petersham, Massachusetts, United States - Inc-BW-C-12-M | ecosystem: Environmental > Terrestrial > Soil >... | reverse complement strand
GATCTCGGCGATGGACCACTTTTCAGGTGCAGGACGCCGGATCAACTGATCGGGCGCGACATCGCGCAGTCGACGCTCGAGCTGGGATGGAGTGGCTTGTTGGACAGCGATGGGCTCCTCATCGCCAAGATAGCTCAGGACTCGGTTTCGATATGCTTCGAACGTCTCTGCCATTGGTCCTCTCGGTAGGCTGGGTACTACTCCTTATGAACTTCCAGAGATGGTATCTTCTCGCGGTGCTTGCAAGTACCATTCAAGGGAGCCCGGGTCAGTCGCCCAAATGTCTTCTCCAGTCCGACCTATTTAGGCGCAATGTTTTGGATTCAATAAGACACATATCTGTACGTAGGCATTGCTCGTAAATAAATGAAGCGGAATTCTAATCTGGCTATCTCCCGCTGGCCCAGAATAATCAATCTCCAGCGTGGCACGCGCAAGATTGTGTCGCGAGAAATCCAGATCGTGGAGTTCGACGCTTTGAATTTTACAGAATGGCACTTCAAACGATCCTCTAAGAAGGTTTCTGTATTTAATACCGCTAGCATGCGTTTCGATCCTCAACCCTAACAGATAAATTAATATTCCACATTCAGTAATTCCCAGGAGCATCGCCAGCGGTAAGTAGCTTCGTGTTGAGGGCATGGCTCTAGCTAAGAAGTCAGCCTCAAAAATAAATAAGAAAACCGCGAACGCGTGAAGTCGCAGGAAGGACCAAGCGGAGGCGCGGAACACGGCTTGCGACGCAATCACTCCACGCGGTGGGATGGTAAACTGGAATTCTCGGAGGTCCATTTTTCAGGGAGTGAACCAGTGACTGCTAACCCTTCAGAGCCAGACAATCTTCGCAGTAGCCGCCGACTTCGGTCCGGGAAACCGTGACTTTCATTTTGAAGTCCCGCGCAATCTGCTGTTTCAGTTGCTCGTATAGCCGGCTCTCAAACTCGCGTACCTTGCCGCAACCCAGGCACGCCACGTGAATGTGGTCCCGCGGCCCGTGACTCTCGTAATAGTGCCGGTCGCCCCGAAGATGCAGCAGGTCGAGCTCGTCGATAAGCCCCTGTTTTTTAAGAAGATCGATCGTACGGTAGACGGTGACAAGGTGAACGTCGGATTCGATTTTCCGCGCGCGCTCCAAAATCTGATCCACGTCCAGGTGCTGCTCAGCCGCGTCCATCACTTCCAGGATGACGCGCCTCTGCCGAGTGAGGCGAATCCCACGCTCGCGTATGGTCTTTTGCAGCTTTCCAGTCGTCTCTGAAGTATTGAGGCGCTCGCCCGTTGAAACCCGGTGGCCCGGCGATACAGACATCGGTCGCCCTCCTGGCGTGCTGCTCCGTGCGGGCTAGGAATGACTTGCAATGCGCCGCAAAATGTCGTGGTACATGACGATCGCGAATATGACCAACAGGAACACCAGCCCGACCTGCACGAAGCGCTCCTTGAAGCTCAGGCTCAAATCGCGCCGCATGATTCCTTCAACCGCCAGCAGCAGGATATTTCCACCATCGAGAATAGGAATCGGCAAGAGATTCAGGATTCCCAAGTTAATGCTGATCGCCACCATCAGGAATATGACGTTAGGCGGGCCCTTGCGAACGGCCTCCCCAGCCATATGGGAAATTCCGACCGGTCCTTGAAGCTGTTTAATCGAAACGCGTCCGCTGAAGAGCTTTCCAACAACGCCCAGAATCTGAGCGATGGTGTCCTTGGTTTCCAGTCCGGAAATTTTCACGCTCTCGCCGAACGAGACGCGCTTGTACGCCGCCTCTTCGTGCGGACCAATGCCAATCTGGTAGAAGTTCTCGCCCATTCCTGCAGCGCCCTTCTCCGGCGTCACCACCAATTGGACTGGTTGCCCTTTGCGGGTGAGGTCCAACGTCATGGGCTGGCCATTCGACGCCCTGGTCAGCTGTTGGAACTGCTCCCAGAACTCGATGTGGTTTCCATTCACCGCTATAATCAGATCGCCGTCGTGCAGACCTGCGCGGTCGGCGGGAGTGCCTGGACCGACCTGTTCAATGATGGGACGAATCGGCAAATAACCAAAGATTCGGCTCGGGTCAGACTTATCTACCGGCACCTCGATCGTTTGGCGTGATCCGCCACGCTCCAATTCCACCTTGAGCGTGGCCCCTGGTACGGCCTGCTTGAGAGCCTGGAATGCTTGGTCCCAAGTCGGCGTCGCTATTCCATTGATCGAAAGCAGGGTATCGCCTGGTTTCAAAGGACTTGGAGCAGCGTCAGAATTTGCGGGAAATCCCACGACGCGCGCGGGATTATCCAGATAAGCCGGATATGGCACGCCCGTGTACACATACAATCCCGTCAGAAGAAAAATCGGTAGGATCAGGTTCACTGCAGGTCCGGCGAAAGAAATCAGCGCGCGCTGCCAGCGCGGCTTGCTCATCAACTCGTCCGGCGCACCCGTCGGCGGTTTATCTCCAGAATCCACTTCGGAGAGATCCTGCCCGGCCATGCGCACATAGCCGCCCAGCGGCAGCGCGCTCACGCGATAGTCCGTCGCGCCTCGTTTCCATCCAAAGAGCCGCGGGCCGAATCCGATAGAAAAGACGTCAACGCGCACGCCGCACAGGCGCGCAACGATGAAATGTCCCCATTCGTGAACCAGGACCATTACGCCGAGCACGAGAACAACGCCAACGATGAGGTAAACCGCTCCCATATCTCCGTCTTCCCCTTCTACTGCCCCTTATGATACCGCGACTGCCTTTGCCGACAAACGCTCTACTTCTTCTTTCGCCGTGCGCCGCGCTTCCGCGTCGGCGGCCAGCACGTCGTCCATCTTCTCAAAACCAACCCGCGGTGTGCGCTCCAGCACCCGCTCGATCACTTCCGCGATCCCTCGGAACGGTAGTCGCCGTTCAAGAAATGCCGCAACAGCAACTTCATCCGCTGCATTCAAAGCGCAAGGCAGTGCCCCGCCCTTCTTCATCGCTTCGCGCGCCAGACGAAGACAGGGGAAACGCCGAGTGGAAACTTTTGCGAAATCCAACCGCCGCAGTTTGCGCCAATCCAAGGCTACTTGATTAGACGCCACTCTCTCTGGATAGGTTAACGCATATTGGATGGGCATTCGCATATCCGTTGGACCAAGTTGCGCCAAAATCGAGCCATCCACGAACTCGACCATCGAATGGATGGTGGACTGCGGGTGAATCACAACGTCAATCTGATCGGGCCGCACTCCAAAGAGCCATCGCGCCTCGATGACCTCGAAACCTTTGTTCATCATCGTGGCTGAATCGATGGTGATGCGGTTGCCCATCTTCCAGTTTGGATGCGCGAGCGCTTGCTCTGGCGACACGTTCTCGAGTTCAGCAAGCGGCGTCTTGCGAAATGGCCCCCCGCTAGCCGTCAGAACGAGGCGCCGCACTTCGCCGTGAGTTCCGCCGCGTAAACATTGGTGAACGGCGTTGTGTTCGCTGTCCACAGGGAGCAATTCGCGTCCCGCACGTTTCGCCGCGGCCATCACGAGCTCACCCGCAGCCACCAAAACCTCTTTGTTCGAGAGTGCTACAGTTTTTCCCAGCTTGACCGCTTCGTAAGTGGCTTCGAGGCCCACAACGCCAACGGCCGCGGAAACGACAATGTCCGCCTTGGTATGGGTTCCGACGGCCAGCATTCCCTCGCGTCCATGATGGATCGCCGGCAGCGGAGAGATTCCTTTTGCTCGTAGCGCCGCAGCAAGCTCATCCGCTTTCTTCGCGTCGCCGACGGAAACCAATTCAGGCCGGTGTCTTTCAATCTGACCAGTCAATTCCTCGAGGTTGCCGCCAGCAGCCAGCGCAACGATACCAAACCGCTCCGGCAACGCCTCTACAACGGAAAGACACTGCCGCCCAATGGAACCCGTTGAACCTAAAATGGATAGCTGCCTCAAGAAGTAACTTTTCTCCGTTAAACGAACTGGTGGGACAGACACTCCTGCCTGTCTTCCGCCCCATGAATGGAAGGACCTCTGGATCTACCTGCTGGGCAAATAAATCCAAATGCTATAGTACCAGACAACTGGGATCGCCAAAATCAACGCATCAATCCTGTCAAGAACGCCACCATGCCCCGGCAGGAGCGAGCCAGAGTCTTTGACCCCGGCGCTGCGTTTATACGCGGATTCCAAGAGGTCGCCCGCCTGGCCCGCGACGTTGCCAACGACAGCCATCGCTAGCAGATGCGGCAACGGTACCGTGAGCCACTTTGCAAACACAACGGCAACGAGCAGGGCTCCCAGTATGCTGGCGACACTCCCTTCCCAGGACTTTTTAGGGCTCAGCACTGGCGCGAGCCGATGCTTTCCAATGGCGCGGCCCACAAAGTATGCCGCCGTGTCTCCGACCCATGTAATAACAAGGACGAACATCAGCAGCTTCGGCCCGTCCGCGTCGAATCCATGAAGCCGAATCGCGTAAGTCAGAGGTAATGCCACCAGGAGCAGCCCGCCCGAACTCATCCCTGCAGCGGGCAAGGCTTCCACCATCGGGCGCTTCGTCCAAAGCGTCAGCACTGCAACACCGAGCAAAAATAGAAAGAATACGTCGCTCGTTGTCAAAGGGAGAGGAAATTCAAGATAGGAGTAGCGACCGTACGACCGAAACGTCGAAACTCCCGCTCGCGATGCGCCAATGATCCCTAGCACCGGCATCCTGGCGTCCAACCATTGCACAAATACGAGCAGCAATGCGCATGTGGCCGTCCAGAAACGATAGGCGCGGTGACCAATGGCGTCGCCGAGAGCGAAAAATTCGAAAAGCGCCAGCAAAATGACAAGCGCCAAGGCAATCGCAACGACTGCGGTCGGGGCCCACAGAACCAGACCGACCACACACGGAATCAGAACGACGGCTGTCGCGACGCGCTTCCAAGTCATAGAAAAAGGATCCCCTGACGAATCACTTCTTCCATCTCATCACATCAAGGGAAATAAATCACGAGGGAGAATCACAAATTAAGAAAATTATGGCTTTCAAAAACCGGTTTCCGAAAAGATGTCGCAGCGGTATTTCCCAGTCGGGGCACGATACATCGAGCCCTCCGGTTGCCAAGCCGCTTCCCACTCCCAATAGTTCACTTGCCGACTACGCGCGCTGACACTTCTCTCTCGGGCTGGCCTTCGCGAATGCCGCCGTAGCGGCGCTCGCGCTTTTGAAATTCGACAAGCGCTTCAAGCAGCCGGGCGCGGTTGAATTCTGGCCAGAGCGTATCCGTCACGAAAATTTCGGCATAAGCAATCTGCCAGAGTAAAAAATTACTAACGCGCATTTCACCGCTCGTGCGGATCAGCAGATCGGGGTCCGGCAACCCGCCCGTGTAAAGATGGCGGGCGAGCGACTCTTCTGTAATCGCAACACGCCCCGCATGGCCGTTCTGTTCCGCCAAAATCGCGTTCATGGCGTCCACGATTTCCGCGCGTCCGCCGTAATTTAGCGCCACGCAGAGGACCATGCCCTTGTTGCCTGCGGTTTGCTCCATGGCGTCGCGCACATCGTCCTGCACGCCCTGGGGGAGTTCGTCGGTGCGGCCCAAGAACCGCATGCGGATATTATTTTTCTGAATAAGAGGCATTTCCCTGCGCAAATACTCGCGCAGCAACTGCATCAGAAAGTCGATTTCCGTTTTTGGACGCCGCCAGTTCTCCACCGAGAACGCGTACAACGTCAGCGCCTCAATTTTCAACCGCGCGCAGGTTTCAATTGTCGAGCGCGCCGTTTTTGTGCCGGAGCGGTGGCCCGCCACACGCGGCAGATGCCGTTGCTGCGCCCAGCGCCCGTTGCCGTCCATGATCACAGCTACATGCCGCGGCAGGCGGTCGAGATCAAGCTTTTCGAAGAGCAGCGCTTCTTCGGGGGTCAACGGTCCCAGTCTTCCGGAGGCGGAAACTTGCAGCGTCGTGTGTGATTTAGTCTGCGGCACGGGTTTTCTGAGGTTTCTTCTTTACGCCGCAAAGTTAACATACGATTTGGCACCAGTGCAATGCCGGGGTGACGTGTCGTGCATCCCCTATTCGAGCACAACGGTTCCGTGTATCAGCCCGCCGGCGGCGGCGTTTGGAAGAGCGAGGTGTAGACCAGCACGAGCGTCAAGATGATCATGGCGATCGCCGTGGCCCAGGCAACGATATTAAATGTGAGCGTATTCACGTGCTCCCCCATCAGATCCCGCCGGTTTACGAGGAGCAGGATAAAAATAATCACTATGGGCAGCCAGACGCCGTTGCCTACTTGCGAGAAAATGAAGATCTTCCAGATGGGAACGTGCGGGAGAAGGATGATTCCTGCGCCCACGACAATCAAAACTGTATAAAGACTGTAGAAGATTTTTGCGTCTTTGAACTTATGGTCGATGCCGGCTTCAAATCCCAGTCCTTCGCAGATCACATGCGCGGTAGAAAGGGGCAAAATCGAGGCGGCGAAGAGCGAAGCGTTCAACAGACCGAAGGCAAAGGTAAATCCCGCCCATTTCCCCGCCAGCGGGATCAAGGCCTTGGCAGCCTGGACCGCATCGGTAATGTCGCGCTGGCCGGAAGCATAGAGAGTCGCCGCGGTGGCCACGATGATGAAGAATACGATGACCATACAACTGATGCTGCCGATTAACACATCGGCGCGCGCTTGTGGATAGTTGCGAGGCCCGACTTTCTTTTCGACGAACCCGGCCTGGAGGTAGAAAAACTGCCACGGCGCAATGGTGGTACCAACGAGTGCCGTCAGCGTTACTAAATAGCCAGAATTGAATTGAAGATTTGGAATGACGACATGTTTGGCAGCCTCGAGCCAGTCTGGTTTGGCCAGAACTGCGGAAATGATGTACGTGACATAAAATCCACACGCAACCAGGAAGATGACCTCAACTTGGCGATAGGTTCCTCGGAGCACCAAAATCCAAACCAATAGTGCTGCGATGGGAACAGCTATGTACCTGCTGACGTGAAACATTTCCATGGACGCGGCCACGCCCGCAAATTCCGCAACTACGTTTGCCAGGTCCACGAAGAAGCCGGTGACCATCACAAAAAAAGTGGAACGAAAACCGAACTCTTCGCGAATGAGGTCGGACAAGCCCTTGCCGGTTATGACGCCCATGCGCGCGCACATTTCTTCTGTAACGTAGAGTGCGATGGTCATGGGGATCAGCGCCCAGAGCATGGCGTAGCCATACTGCGCGCCAGCTTGTGAATACGTCGCGATACCGCCGGCATCGTTGTCGACGTTCGAGGTAATCAACCCCGGCCCGACAACCGCAAGCAGTAAGGTCAGTCGCCGGCGCAATCCGCGAATCTTCTGCTGCAGATTTGTGCCGCGTGTCTGCATACCCTCCAGGCTCGATTTGAGAGTCTCCCAGTTCATCTGTCGCTTCTCATTCCCTCTTTATTTCTTCACTAGCCTCGAAACCACGTCGTCCACGGTGACCGTTCCAATCGGGCGTTTCTCCTCATTCACCACCGTAAGCATTCGCAGATTGTATTTGTCGAACAGCTCAAAAACGTCTTTCTCGTCCGCATCGCTGCCAATGCTGAGCAAGGGCTCGCTGCGCAACTCCGACATCATTTGTTCCGGAGACGCGAGCATCAGCCGCGCGATGGAAACGGTACCCGAATACTCTGCTTTGCCGTCGAGCAGCACGATGGTGTCCAGCTGATCGAGATTCAGTTCCAGACTGCGGACCCATGCGAGCACCTCTTCCCTCCGCGATCCTTCTCCTACGAACACAAATTCCGTGTTCATCATGCCGCCTGCCGTCGCGGGATCGAACGCTAGCAGTTCGCGCACTTCATCTGCTTCTTGCCCGGGCATTTCTTCCAGTAGCTCGTCCGACGTCTCCTTAGGAAGGTCAGCCAGAAGATCGGCAGCGGCATCGGGCGCCATCTCTTCGAGAATGTCGGCGGCCTTCTCGGGATCCAATTTCTCGACGATTTGCGTGGTCAGCCGCTCATCGAGCTCGGCCAGAACAGCTGCAGCGGTCTCTTCATCGAGCGAGGCAATAATTCCCTGCCGCTCGGCGGCCGATAGGTCTTCCATGATTTCGGCCAGGTCCGCCGGATGCAAGTCTTCCAATTTTTCGTGCGTGATGCGTAGCTTCACGCGGCGCAGCGGGTCCGACTCGATCAAATTCACGAACTCCCAGCGAATGGCGCTTTGCGGCAGCTTGCGCTGCAGCTTGCGGATCATGCCCGATGAAACTACGCCCTGTAGAAGCCTGCGCACCGCGCCGGGCAGCCCTACATCCACTTGCGTTACCCGCAGTTCCACATTTCCATTGCTCTTGAATTCCGCCAAATCCACATCGTTTACACGAACGACTTTGCGGCCACGCGTGTCGATTATTTGCTGGTCCATCAAATCCTTGCGCACCGCCAGCAACGACTCGTTTGGCTCATAAAGCTGCAGAGCGCGTTCGCTGACGTTGAGCCGCAGCGTCCCGGGAGCAAAGGTGGCCACCTGATCATGCCGAGCCAGTAGAGGCTGGAAGCGGCCGCGCGAAATAAGGAAATGCGACAGCCGGCTTGTGGCCTGGGACGGCTCGATGAAGAACTCGCGCACGCGGCCCACGAAGTTGCCTTGCGCATCGAACGCTTGTGCCCCCATCAATTCTGTGGCGTAAATTTCCATCGCAAGACCTCCTCTCTCGCGCCCAACTGCCTAAATTCGCCCGAAGGCGTTCCGCATCGCTTCTCTGCCGAGCGGGCACCAACAAAAAAGCCCGCATACCGAAATGACCTCGGCTGCGGGCAAGTGCCTAATAAAAATGGACTTACCGTTAGCCAGACGTGAACCCTCCCCACCCTACCGCCTGCGGGAGGCACTGCGCCTCGCGCGACGTTGCCCAATCGCCCTTCCCAAGCCTCGCCGTGCCAGACCGCTTCTTGCAGAAGCGACTAGGGCCAGGTTCCAGTTCGTTGGACATACTCATCGAAGAGAATTCACCCTAAAGATCTCTGTCATAACTGAAACGTACCGCTTTCAACCGCAAAACGGAGCAATTGCAGTGCCGTTTCGCAGTTGCAAGTGCAGTGATAAGCCGGGCTTACTCCAAAGTCAAGCAGAGAATGGAGTTGCGAGCGATTTTTTTGATTTTTTCTTATCGGCTGGCTATTTCTTGGCGGCGAAGAGCATGTCTTGAGGTTCCTGGCCGCGTCTGCGGCAATCTTCCACGTACAGAGCGAGATAACTCCTCAAAACGTAGTCCCGGCGAGAGTAGCCAATTTCCTGCGCGGCGCGGTCGATCGCGGCGGGTGGTCCTTCGAGCTCGACGAACGTCCCGATGGGAGTCTCATCCAATTCGATCAGCAGGCCCTTTGCCCAGCACGTACGCGCAGGCAGGCAGAGGGTCGTGCGGTACTTTTCGTAGCGAAACCAGCCACGCATTCCTAGGCCCTCAAATATATTTGTGAGGACTGCGGCATCGCCCACTTCCACCTCAATCTCTTCGCGCACTTTGTGTCGATGATTCTCTTGCGCACTGGCGGAAGACGCCGCCCCCACGACAATCGGCCTTTTGAATGTCAGCACAGTGCGTTTCGAGGCTGCGGTCTTGCCCTTTTTCGATTTCGTCTCCGCCGTTTCTATTCGAATCCGGAGCAGTTGACCGTGTTTGGCCAAACCGCCTTCAGGCGTGTCGAAAATCACGTTCCATTCATGGACGCGGCCAGAGCCGCCATCCGCAGGACGCGCGCCCAGCCCCTTCAGCGCACGCTTCAACGCCCTCGCATCCGTGATTCTCAGCTTGATTTCGATTTCCTGCGCCATCGAGTTTCTTTCCCCAGAGCGCCACGGCTTTGTCCCGCCGTGGACTTCCGTTAGTATAACGGACGAACGTATTTCGCCTTTGCTCAGCGTGACCCCGGCTAAATCCGGCGCAATGCCCGGCGCCCACCCCGCCGAGCGCACCAGATCAAGAGAGTCATGAATCCAGACGCCAAAGCAGCAGCGCCAGCATTTTCGAACGAATCAAGCGCGAGTCAAACTCTTTCGCCACCGCTCGCGCGCCGCGAGCCGGTCGAAACCGTCATACACGGCGACCGCCGCGTCGACCATTACGCCTGGCTGCGCCAAAAAGAAAACCCTGAAGTCATCGCATATCTGGAAGCGGAGAACGCATACACCGATGCAATCCTGCAGCCTACGGAACCTTTTCAGGAAGCTCTGTACCAGGAAATGCTTGGCCGCATACTTCAGACGGATTTGAGCGTTCCCTACAGCCTGCGCGGCTATCTCTACTTTACGTGCACGGAGGAAGGCAAACAGTATCCGGTACACTGCCGGCGCATCAATTCTGGCGGCTCGCTCGACGAGATGCTCTTGGACATGAATCGATTGGCCGAGGGTCACTCATTTCTCGGCCTCGGCGCTTTCGATGTTAGCAACGACAACCACCTTCTAGCCTACGCGCTCGACACCACGGGATTCCGGCAATATACGCTGCACATCAAAAATTTGTGGAACGGTAGTGAGTTCCCTGAAGCGATAGAACGGGTGACCAGCGCGGCCTGGGCGGCGGACAACCGCACGCTCTTCTACACCGTGGAAGACGCAACCACCAAGCGATCTCACCGGCTCTATCGCCGCCTGGCTGGATCGGCGGAGCCAGACGAGCTGATTTATGAAGAGACCGACGAACGCTTCCGCGTAGAGATCGAGCGGACACGCAGTGGCGCGTTTCTGCTGCTCGTGATTGCGAGCCACACGACAAGTGAAGTGCGCTTTCTGCCAGCCACACAGCCGAACGGCGAGTTTCGTCTGATCGCTGAGCGCGAGGCAGACCACGAGTATTACGTGGACCACCATCCGAATCCGCTCACCCGCGAAAATCGCGGCCCGAACCCTAACGACTCGAGTGGCTATTTTTTTATGCGCACTAATTCAGGGGGCAGGACATTCCGGCTCGTTTGCGCGCCCGTGACGGACCCGCAGCGCTCCAAATGGCGCGAAATCGTTCCGAACCGCTCGCACGTGATGCTCGCTGGAATGGATGTGTTTCGCTCGCACATCGTTCTCAGCGAGCGCGAAGGCGGGCTGCCGTATCTCCGCATTGTGGACCTCGTCGCTGAAGCCCCCGATGCGCTCGCCGCCTCTCACCGCATCGAATTCTCGGAGCCTGCCTACAGCGCGGCCCTCGGGAATAATCCAGAGTTCGATGCGTCGTTTGTGCGCTTCCAATACGAATCCTTCGTCACGCCGCGTTCCGTCTTCGACTACGATGTGCGGACGCGCGAACGCGTGCTGCGCAAAGAGCAGCCAGTGCTTGGCGGATACGACGCCACGCAATACGTAAGTGAACGCCTTCACGCCTCCGCGGACGACGGCGCGCGCGTGCCCATTTCGCTCGTCTATCGACGAGACACGCCGCTGGATGACTCCGCGCCGTTGCTACTCTACGGCTACGGTAGCTACGGTCACTCCATCGCCGTCAATTTCAGCTCGAATCGCGTGAGTCTTCTGAATCGCGGCGTGATTTTTGCCATCGCGCACATCCGCGGCGGCGGTGAACTTGGCAAGCCCTGGCACGACGCTGGCCGGTTGCGTCATAAGCGCAATACGTTTACCGACTTCATCGCGTCGGCAGAACACCTCATCGCCGAGCGATACTCGACTTCACAAAAACTAATTATTGAAGGTGGAAGCGCAGGCGGCCTCCTGATGGGCGCTGTTGCCAATATGCGGCCGGAGCTTTTTCGCATGGTGATCAATCACGTGCCCTTCGTCGATGTGCTGAATACCATGCTTGACGCTTCACTGCCGCTCACCGTTGGCGAGTATGAAGAGTGGGGCGATCCGCGCATCGCGGAAGATTATTTCTATATGAAGAGCTATTGCCCATACACGAATCTTGCGGCGAAAGCATATCCCACGATGCTAGTGAAGACCGGCCTGAACGACAGCCAAGTCATGTTTTGGGAGCCCGCAAAATATGTAGCTAAGCTGCGCACGTTAAAAACGGATACCAGTCCTCTGCTTTTCAAAACGAACATGGGCGCAGGACACGGCGGAGCGTCCGGCCGTTACGATTATTTGCGGGAGATCGCCCTTGATTACGCTTTTCTTCTGAGCGAGTTGGGAGTCCGCGAATGAGCGGAATAACATCGACCGAGCGATGAGCGAACCGACTTCACCTCTGATGCAGCAGTATCACGCGATCAAGACGCGCTACCCGCACGCGCTACTACTCTTCCGCCTAGGCGATTTTTATGAGCTGTTCTACGAAGACGCCATTCTGGCCTCGCGCGAACTGCAAATCACGCTGACTTCGCGCAATCGCGAAAAGGGCCAGCCCATCCCCATGTGCGGCGTCCCTTATCACGCCGCGGATGGTTACATCGCGCGGCTCATTCGCAGCGGCTTCAAGATTGCTATTTGCGACCAGATGGAACTGCCTGGCCCGGGCAAAAAACTTGTGCGGCGAGAAGTCGTCCGCGTCATCACGCCCGGCACGGCCACCGACGGCTCGGTTCTTGATGCAAAGGAAAACAATTACTTAGCGGCCGTCTCGAAGCATTCTTCCGGGTCGCCTGTCGGGCTGGCGTTCGTGGACCTTTCGACCGGCGAATTCCAGTCCACGGAATTTTCCGGGCCGGATGCTGACGAGGCCGTGCGCGACGAGTTGCAGCTTCTCCATCCGCGCGAAACGCTTCTTCCGCGTCCGCAACAACTTTTTGAAACCGCAAAGACTTCATTGCTCGACGGGGCTGGCGGGGTCGAAAGCCGTCTTGAAGATTGGATCTTCCAGCGCGACTACGCCGAACGCATTCTGCGCGAACAATTCGGCGTCGCGGAGCTAATGGGATTCGGACTTGACGACCATCCGCAGGCGCTCTCGGCTGCCGGCGCCATCGTTCATTACTTGCGGGAAAACGCCGCTCGCGGCCCGGACACAGGCGCGGGTTCCACGAGCACGCAGCCTCCCAGCATCGAGGCCCTGCAACATCTGGACCGCGTGCGTTACTACGAGCAGCGCCACACTTTGGTTCTCGATCCCGTCTCTGTTCGCAACCTCGAGCTTCTTACACCAATCTTTACCGAGGAGTCTTCTCGCAGCGGTCCCGTTACGCTCGTCGCGGCGCTCGACGTCACCGTCACCGGTATGGGCGCGCGGCTCTTGCGCTCTTGGATTCTGCGACCTCTCCTTGATCGCGACGCCATTGAAGCGCGCCTTGAATCCGTCGCGCACCTCGTGCAGCAGACCGTGGTCCGCGGCGAAATTCGCAAAGAACTGCGCGGTATCCAGGACCTTGAGCGGCTTACGAGCCGCATCACTCTTGGACTGGCCTCCCCGCGCGAACTCGTCGCGCTTCGCAAATCGCTCGTTCAGCTTCCTGTGCTGAAAAACTTCTTGACGCCGCCCCCGGTCGGCGGCAGCGCGCTGCTCCGTGATCTACACGGCGAAATTGACGAGCTCACTGACGTTCGTGAGCGGCTCGAACGCGCCATCGCCGATGAACCGCCAGCCCTCGCCACCGATCCCGGGATGATTCGCGCCGGCTACGATGGCGAGCTCGACGATCTCCGTAACCTCAGCCAGCAAAGCAAACAAATTATTGCCGCCATGGAAGAGCGCGAGCGCAAACGCACCGGCATCGCCTCGCTAAAAATTCGCTTCAATTCCATTTTTGGCTACTACATGGAGATCTCGAAGCCCAATCTTCATCTCGCGCCCGCCGACTACGAACGCAAGCAGACTCTTGTAAATGCCGAGCGTTTTACATCTCCCGAGCTGAAAGAGTACGAACGCAAAATCCTCGCCGCGGACGAACGTATCCTTGAGATCGAGCGCGCACTTTTCGTAGAAATCCGCTCGAGCGTGGCCGCCCAAGCAACGCGCCTCCGCCGCACGGCTGCCGCTATCGCGCAGCTTGACGTGCTTACTTCTTTCGCAAAGCTGGCTGCCGATCGCGGCTACGCGCGCCCCGAATTCAACTCCACCGGCGAATTGCTCATCGTTGGAGGCCGTCATCCGGTTATCGAAGAGCTCTTGCGCCAGCGCGGCGAGCGATTCGTTCCCAACGACCTTTGCTTCGACCCCGGCCGCCAGCAGCTTCTGCTCATCACCGGCCCGAACATGGGCGGCAAATCCACTTATCTGCGGCAAGCCGCGCTGATTGTACTGATGGCACAGATGGGTTGCTTCGTTCCGGCTCGCCAGGCCAAGCTCCCCGTCACAGACCGCATTTTCACGCGCATTGGTGCCAGCGATAACCTCGCGCGCGGCCGCTCCACGTTCTTAGTTGAGATGAGCGAAGTCGCTGCGATCTTGCATCACGCGACGCCGGCCAGTCTCGTCCTTCTCGATGAAGTCGGCCGCGGCACCGCGACTTTCGACGGGCTTTCCATCGCCTGGGCTGTCGTTGAACACTTGCAGAAGCACACACGCGCACGCACTCTCTTCGCCACGCACTACCACGAACTCACCGAGCTGGCCGATCTCCTAACCGGCGTGCAAAACGTCCACGTCTCCGTCAAAGAAACGCCCAACGAAATTATCTTTCTACGCCGCGTCGAGCCCGGCAGCGCCGATAAAAGCTACGGCATCGAAGTCGCCCGCCTAGCTGGCCTTCCCCGCAGCGTCATCGAACGCGCTCGTGAAGTCCTCAAGAAACACGAACAGAGCGAGCACGCACTGAGCGAAACGCTTTCTCCCGGCGCCGTTGACGATCCCTCGGCAACTTCGACCAGCCTCTCCACTGGTGGCGCTCCCTCCTCGCCGCATCGCCGCAACGGCCACCAGGAAGTCCTCTTTACCGCCCTGGACCGCGCCGTCCTCGACAAACTGCGCGGCGCCGACCTTGACCAGCTCAAGCCACTCGACGCCCTCAATCTGCTCGCCGAATTGAAAAAACAGATTTCGTAGTTAGTCTGACCTGTGCGGGCGGGGCAAGCCCCGCCCCTACAGAGTCTTGGCGAACGCGGGTGTCGTGCGTTCACTCTTTATCTCCCTCCCGCGCTGTCCGCTCTGTGTTCTCCGTGCCCTCTGTGTTTAAATCCAATCACAGACGGTGGCAGACAAATCTATGCTAGTCCTTGGTTTAATGTCAGGCACTTCCGCCGACGGCATCGACGTCGCTCTCGCGCGTATCTCCGGCGCGCCACCGCGTCTGCACGCGGAGATACTGGGTCATACCTCAAGCAAATTTCCCAACGCGTTGCGCAAGGAAATTCTCCGCGTCGCCGAACAGCACCCTATCACTGCAGGGGAACTCAGCCAGTTAAATTCCCGTTTGGGAGAAGTCTTCGCGGAAGCCGCTCTCGCCGCGTGTCGTAAGTTTCGCGTTTCGCTTAAACGCATCGCGCTAATCGGCAGCCACGGCCAAACCATTTTTCATCAGGGAAAGCCCGCGCCCTACTTCGGCC
>Ga0210394_10004877_pt1 | contig 15358 bp, 27 predicted proteins | sample IncBWC12MmetaG_FD_160121 | JGI IMG/M metagenome (GOLD analysis project Ga0210394, IMG submission 160121) | Forest soil microbial communities from Barre Woods Harvard Forest LTER site, Petersham, Massachusetts, United States - Inc-BW-C-12-M | ecosystem: Environmental > Terrestrial > Soil >... | reverse complement strand
TCCGGTTCGATGAGCGGGGTGTGAAAACGGGGCCATGGCCGAACCAGTGAGGCACCGCCAAACGAAAGGGGCGGAAACAGATATGTTCGAACCTAAAGCTACCGCGTCACACCTCGACTCTACACTTAACAGACATGTCCGACCGCGCTGACGATGTCCGTTTCTGAGGGAAGAGCCGACATGCCATTCAAGCCGAGCCACCTATGACGGTCACGCGGCTTCAATCCAGCACAACGATATGGCGCAAATTGAGCGGGTCCCTGCGAAGACCTAATGGTTAATGGCGCTGGCCCCTTCTAAGGGGACCGCTTTACGAGCCATCAAGACGTTCTCAATAAACCAATCGTAAGGCGGTGGTGCTCAGTGGCAAAGCGTCTGCCGTTTCTCAAATCAAAGCCGTGTCATCCTTCGGGTTGACGCGGCTTTTATTGGCGCTAAGGGTGGCCCGCGTCGACGCATGTCCGTTATCGGGGGTGAACCGGACTTCTCGCGTGCATCGCGGAAACGACGCGTATGACCCGCAGCGGACCTTCGGCCTGATCAGTTTCTGAAGAGGGACTGTGTGGCATTTCTCATTCGCAGCCGGTCGCAAAGTGGTAGGCTCACGTAAGGCGCCTTCTCCGGGCCCCACAGCATCCCACTAAAGTCGTGAAGGACTGCAAAACAAAACCCGCCGAAGCGGGGTGTGCATATCTTGAAATGACGCTAATGAACTTTGACTATTGGGGCGCGGTGAACTTCTTCGCCATCATCATCGGTCACTAAAACCGCACATTCGCGAACTCTTAGCTCCGGCCGGATCTCGTACAGTTCAGTCGCAAGACGGTCCGCTGCATCCGACGCATGAATGTCATCAGGCAACAACAGCCCTGTGCGATCTGCTATGGTGTTCTTTCCGATTACGTCGAAATGATATCTGGGCATATAGGACAACGGGCTTCTCGATTGGGGGTTCCAAAAAGAAACACCTTCTGGGCGCCGGTGGTGACACCCTTTATACTGACGAGACGGGACCAACCTAACCAAATGCTATACGATTCCATATCCAATCGAGTTTTTTCCACCACAGGTGCGTAGTTGCAGTGCCAAACTGGACCGGCGCCGGCCCGTGCCCGGCGGCGGCAGCATGCCCAAGCGCATCATGATCGATCAGTTCTTGTCCGGCCTTGGAACGGCCGGAGCCGGGTAGTCGGGGAAAAGACCGTCGCTAGCGTTGCGCACTACCGGTGCCGGATAGTCCGGGAAGACGCCGGGCATCGGCGCGAGATTGCCCATGTAGCGGTTGATCACGCGGAACAGCGCAATGATCGCAGCTTGGTTGGTGGTGATGCTGTAGAGGTTGCACATCTATATCGGGAGCGCCGTTTCCATACGGATTTTCCATTTCCCTGCTTCGCGTACGTACGTCCCGGTCCAATATCCACCCCGCTCAATGGGTGCCCCGCTCTGATCTTTGCCAGCGATCCGGTATTTCCCCATCGCAAGCGCAATGTCTGGTCCCAAAGACCACGCCTCAGCAACGTTCGATCCCATGTGGTTGAAACCGGCCTTAAAGATGGTGTTGTAGAGGCCTTCGACATCCGACGTTGGGCCTGCGGGACCAATGTGTATTCCGCCGGTCGTGTAGAGGACGGCGACACCTGCTGCGTCCTGTCGATTGAAACTCGCCCTATAAGCCTCGGCAACCTGTTCTAACTCTTGCTTGACTGCGCTCATTTCTCCTCCTCTGCTTATCGTTCCCCCGGCCACCAAATCGACGGCGGATCGTTCGCCGATATCTCAGCCAACCAGCAAAGAAATTCTCAATCGTAGTTGGCTCAATAATTGGCTGGCCGTCATATCCCTTATGAGGCCTACATAGCCATCATAAACCTTCAGTCGATTTTGCAGTGAAAGTTTTAATTCGCCGAGATTTTCCTCGTGTACCCCTTTCACTGTTGCAAGGAGCAGGGGATTAGTAACGGGGGTCGCCGTAGCGACTGAAATCAAATCCAAATTCGACGGATGAAAACCAAAGCCAAGAAAGATGTACATCGCGGCTTGCGTCATCACATCTCGGACTTTCCCCGGATCGTGCAGCGCTTCGCTTTCAGTGTACGTCCTAATCCGGCTAATTCGGCTCATTGTATCACGCAGATCGCGGCGGAAGTCTGTATTGCCGAACTGCCAAAAGTCTGGTGCGGTCGGCAGGATTGATCCGATTGTGCCATAAGGCCGGATCATCGAAAGGCCAGCGACAGTGTTGGCGGCGTCCTGCTCGTTTAGTCCAATTCGCTGAAGCGACCAGAAAAGATAGTGCTCAAGGCAACGATCGTAATTGAAGTTTATGAACGTGACGTTGTCGAAGGCGTGTGGCACTTCGCTAAGTTTCTTGTTTTCGATGGCTATTGAGAACAAGTATTCGATCCAGCCATCTTTACCTGTGTCGAGTTGCAATCGACCCTCACGCAACTGCAGTGAGCTTCTTGCTTCGGTCTCAAGGATCGATTTTATGATACAGATTTTCCCAAGCTCGACCGCTTCGGGAAAATCACTCAAGCGATGGAGCGCATCATCGATGGATGCAGCCGAAGAGATTGCAGCGGCCAACTTCTTTCCGGCATCAAGATACTTTGCCATGGCATCGGGGCCGTAGGCAGATATCAAAAGGTCGAAAAGACTGGTGTCCCGTCTGGTTGGGGCATTAAGTTCGTTGACGGCCGTTGCAATCGTTGATGCAAGCTCGCCACCAGATGGCAGGCCATACTCTTTGCTTGCACCGGCCCCTACAATGAAGACGACCGGCTTCCTGAACATGGCGCGCCCCTCTCGAAGCTCAGTTACCCCACGATCATATATATGGATGAAGTCCGACCCACCACTCTCGACCCGAGCGCGGACGAGCACCCACCCTTACAGTGGCATCACCTGGGACGCTTCCATCACCCTGCTCGTCGCCGGTTGCGTCCGGTTCTTGATCTTGCGCCAGTCCGGGCACCGCCGCCAGGCGCGACAGGGCCGGTCCCGTCAGTTCGATAAAAAGCGTTTAAAGCCGAACTGAAAGGCAGCCATCTAACGACCTATCGAGGTATCAGATTATTGAGAAATGCTTCCACACTTCGCCCAATCGCGTTTTCCCAGACGCAATATGCAGCGACTTGATCTCCTTCGTTTTTATATCTCGCCCTCTCATGACGCACCCCTCATTGCTCATGACAAACTTGCTTTCGCGCAAGAAATCTTTTGGAAGGGGCGTTTTCAAAACAAAGTCTAGGAAAGCCGACAACTCTTGTTTTCGATCCGAATTCCTTTTTGCTCCCTTCAACACGATGACACCGTGCAGTTGTCCATTTGAGAATGGAAAAGCTGTATCATCGTTGAAATCGGTATCGAAAGAGACGAGGGTATATCCTAAGCGCGAGCAGTGTTGGAAATGAAAATCGTCTGATTTGAGTTGAACAAATTCCTTGCGCAGGCGCGTGACGCCATAATTATCGTTCACTGAGGAAAACAAACACAATGGCATTCGGTGCATCAACCATTTCTGACTTTGGCGGCGGGGTAAGCGATCTATTCGCCGCTTCTGCCGATCAGACCAAGGCGGATGCGCTTCGCTTGAAGGCGCAGGGCGATGTGCTGGAGGGGCAGAACTACGGCCTTGCCTCAGACCTCGCAACACAGAACGAACAATTCACGGCGCAATCGACCGCGATCAAGCAGGCCCAACTCGACCGCAGCATTACCCAGACCATTGGCGGGCAACAGGCCGACGTGGCAGGAGCTGGCTTTGCGGCTTCAGGGTCGGCGCTAGACCTGATGCGTGACAGCGCCTCGCAGGGCGCGTTGACCAAGGCGGTAGCGGGCCAGCAGGGATTGATCACGGAAGCCGGATATCAGGAGCAGGCTACGTGCTATACCAACATGCAGGCTGCGGCTGGTCTTGCGGCGCAGGAAGATACCCTGGCGGCCGGTGCGGCGGACAAGGCGGCGGAAGGCGCGGATATTACCGGAGGCCTGAAGATCGTCGCTGGCGTGGCATCTCTGTTCACGGGAGGAATTGATCTGTCCGGATTGGCCGGCGGCAGTGGCGGCTTCACACCGCAAGCCCCTAGCGACCCCAACAACCCGCTTGTCATCAATCAGTACGGAACGCCTGGTCCTAATACAACGAACAATACTGCGTCGCCGTTGGGCCCGATTTGATGCGCAATTTCCTCTCACCTTTCGGTCGGCAGTGGCTCATACAGGGCGGCGTTTTAGTATGCGTAATTGTGTGCTTTGCTTTCTGTTCTTCTCCAACTTCCGCTGTTGAGGTCGAACACATAACAAAAGCCGGTTTCTCGTCGGCTTTTGTTCTTGTCGAAATAAGCAATCGTTCCGACGAAATACATCGGTTGCTTGAATGCAATGAGTTCTTGAAAGCTCCAATTGACGGTCATGCGGTAAGTGAGCCGAAATAGGCGATGTCTCAGGTGAGGAGAACGCTGATAAATGATGAAGGCCGGTATCGCCAAATTCAGAGCGAACCAAACACCCAATATTTTAAGGATCATGGTAATGGGCGGACCGCGGAATTGTCCTCATCGTCTCGTGCAATGGCATAGAGACGCGCCGCAAGTTCGGCTTGCGCTACCTTCTCCCTCAAAGAGATGAGTTCAGACATCAGCTCCTGCAACCGATGCTCTGGAGCAATCGGCGAATCAGAGCTAACAGCCTTTCGATGCTTTAGCGTCATGATTGATAACGCAGAACGATCCCGCTTGTTGCGCGCGCGGGCCGGCCATGCGTTGGTTGAGACTCGGAACAAATGCGGCAAAACGATCGATCATCGGGTTCCACGCCCTGCATATGGGTGATTCGTAGGCGAAATCCGCCACTAATTTGAATTCTGCGGTTTGCCGCTCAAGACTTCAGGGACAGGCTGTTTCGGATCGACCGTGCACAGCACTCCTCGCTCGGCTTCGTCGGCGATCTTCTGCAAGAGCGCCGCCTTAGCCTTGTCTGGTTCAGCGAGAGCTAGTCGCCGGTATCTTACCGCCCGATCGTGGTTTTTGTTGCTCATAGTCGAAGCGTCTATTCTTCAGAGCCAACCCGCAATGAAAGTCGCCTGTTAAGCTGAATGCCGGCGTTGCGGGTTAATTCGGGAACTGACAAACGTGTGATCTTGCAGCCCGAGTGCGCATCCTGGCTGGCGCAAAGTTCGGCCTGATATCGGCGCCACGAACGCCGCAGCGTTTGCAAATGAAACGCGGCTCTAAGTCGGACAACCGGACGCTATCCGGCCATTTGTCGACCTCGGCCGGCGCCATCGTTTTCAGGTGGCTGCATTTGTAATCGGCGCAATAGACCAGCAGCCCGCGGACGCCGGACCCTCGCATTTGGCCCAAGGTGATCTTCTGTTCTCGCATCCCCCATGATTCCGCCGATCGGGCGCGGAGGGAAGCCGCTAGGGATTGGGCTTTTGCCAAGCATGAGCACTACGGCGCTGGCGCCCAATCGCGGACTTATCGAATGTGAGCAATATTGACCGCTGGCTTGCCGTCTATTGGATGGTAGACTCATCGTCGCTTCCGACGAGACGGACGACTTCTCAAATGCTGCGTGCACTTGAAATCAACATCGCGATATGGGGCATGCTTGCTTGCACGCTATTGGGGTTAGCTCAATATTTCGACTTTCTCTTCTAACCCCAAAGCCATAGTCCGAATCGGACCGCGACCCAACCGAGCGCGACCAGCCATCCAACTGTTGCGATGCTTAGCAGAGCCAGCCAGACCAGCTGCCATTTGCTTCTCCGCAACCCGTTTGTGGTGTCAGCAGGTAATTTTGTTTCAGTGTCCATTGAAGGTAATACGCCGCTCGGCCCGGCAAGGTTGCAGCATTTACCTTCGATTTGCATGGTTAGACGGGGAACCACTTCGCTTTTCCAGTCCACGGAATTCGACATCAGCGCCGCGCCAGCAGGCGCTGCTAATGAAAAGCCCCGCTCCGGGGGGTGTGGAGGCGGGGCTAGTCATGGGGTCGTAAGGGGGCGCGCGTTGGGCGCTGCCGGATATAACGCTAGCAGAACGCGTAAGGCCGGGGAAGTCGCCGAGCAAGCCGTCGATCGGGCTTGGCAACCCCGCAAATCAACTCCTCGATATACTAACAACCGCGGTGATGGTCTGCACCGTAATCGCAGCCCGATCAGCGGCCACTTGCTCTTCCAGTCGCTCTTTGGCCCGCTCTTCGATCAGCAGATTGATAAGCGCAAGTCTCTTTGTCTCGTCGATTGCTTCGGCAAGCAATTTTCGATAGCGATCAACGTCAAATCCCAGATCCGGTCTAATGTGCTCCCTCATTTCCCCTTCTTCTTCGGTGTCCCGGCAGCCTCTCGCGCCAAACGCTCGGCCTTGAGCCGCTCCCGGTTTGCAGAAAAAGCCTTTTGCGCGATCTCGTTCTCACTCAGTGCCTTTTTTGCATCGACTTGGCGAAAAGCCTTACGCGCTTGGCGCTCCGCCTTGGTGATCGGCTTCGTTGGTTCAAACTCGCCCGGCGTCTTTGTCATTTCTTCGCCTTCAGCCCGATCTCGACCAGTCGGCGGGACCTCAGTAATATTGCTGCTGCAAAACCATCCAAATGACGAAGATCAGAGCGGCGATGATACAGACTTGAACCCTTAAATCTCCCGCCCATTTCCAGCCCTTCACTTCGCCTTTGCCTTTTTGGCCGGCTTTTCGCCGCGGTCTTTCGACAAGATGTGCAGGATCGTCTCCATCATGGCCCGAATTGCCTCAGGACGAGTCAGGGATACGTCCTGTTTATCAATCCATGCATCTAGCGCCTTTAGCTGAGAGGGCTGTAGGCGAACTCCTACGAGCGTCCCTTTAACGGCTGACCGCTTCCACCGCGGAGTTGTGTTATCACTAGTTGATTTGATCATACTGTTGTGATAGCACAAGAACAAGCCGAGGGGAAGTTGTAGCTTCCGCCCCGGCTCTAACCCGAGCCACGTGAAAGGTATAAATCCATGACCAAGGCTGACAGCGTGCATAGCACGCCACGACGAACTGCGTCCAAAATCCAACCGAAGCCGATGAGCGTAGAGGAAACTCCCCTCGATCTCTCTTACCGTCGCTTGGAGGACAGGGTTTGCGATCTCGACAGGCTGTGTGAGATCACGCTCAATATTGTCCGCGAGTGGCACGAGAATCCAAGCAATGCCCGAGCGGGCGACCACGCTGTGACGATCGTTGAAATCACACAAGACCGGATGCGGGAATTAAAAACCACCTATTACGATTGGTACCATACACCGCTGAAAGACGAGGACGACTACGTTGCTATCCCCACCGTGTCGCGACGCGGAAAGGCGGTGGCGTGATGGCCAAGACAGCGAAAAAGAAAGGCCCTGCCCACCAAAAAACAAATGGTCGATATCGAGGCGAAACGGGCGAAGGCCTACTCCGACATGGAGGCGCACGTTTGCGATTTGGTCAACATGGGCACCATTGCCATGGATCAATTCGACAAAAACGAGGGCCTGTTCATATTTGCGGTGGGCAAGCTCGAAGACATGTTGAACGAATTCAAGGTGCGCTACTACGCCGAAGAATTCCCGAGATGAAGCGCCGGCGCCGATTCAGAAAGCGAAACCGGCAGCGGCTGGCCGCCCACGCAAGGCGGCTGAGTCGGTAACGACCAGGGGCGCGGGGCTTTAACGGTCCCGCGCTTTTGTTTGATGATAGGCTTGGCACATGGGGGTGAGTCGAGCTGCGACATGGCCAAACACGAGTCGGAAGTGAGACGAACTAAGGCCAAAAAATACGTCGCGTGGTGCAACAATGCGGTGCACGAAGCCCCATGGACAAATGGCGACAGAAGGACGGCTGGGGGCATCTATGTTGCCCTCGAACTGGCAGAGCTGGCCTATAGAGCCCACGGGCTTCGCTATGAGAGCGGCATTTCAAAAATGAGCGAGTTTCCGCCCGGTCGCTTCAGGTGGGTCTATAGCGAGGGCGGCGAAACCAACGATTGTGTATTGGTCCTCGACCTAGAAACCCAGCGCCTAGCTGTTTGGGCGCACTGGCTTGGCTGACGGAAACCAGCAGAAGCGCGGGGCTTCGGTCCAGCGCTGACGAGCCAGCCGGTTCCAATACTGACTAAGCCCGCTGAGTTGAGTCAGCGGGCTTTTCTTTTGCTTTCTTCGGGCGCGCCAGGCTGTTGACGGTGCCTTTCGGGCCGATGCTTTTGGGCGCGGCCGATGTAACCGGCGAGACAAATCTCGCGGCCCACCGCTGCTCGAACCTTCTTTGAAGGTGAAGAGGTATAGCGCTCATGGCCAAGCTCCCGACCGCCCCCGTCAAGGCTTCAATTCACAGGATCGCCTAAAGGTCCGCCAAAGCGGCGTGGGACCCGACGAAACGGCCCCAGCGCGGGGAAGAGCTGAGGCCGTCATTTCATCGGATGGACCGTGGGGGGACGGAGCACATCCGGTCGCGAGTCACCAAGCTGTGCCGCCCGCATTCGTTCCCAGCAGACTGTCCTAATTCCCCGTCGCAAGTTCCAAGCAAAACGGCCTCAGTAAGGGGCATCTGAGGCCGCTTGAGACCTCCGCCGGGCATTGGGCAAAATGTAGACCGGTCGGTGGCTTGGCTTTCGGAGATAGATCGCCGAATGCTGAGGGATCAAGAACCCCCAAGATGAATCGTTCCCTCCTAATTTGTACAGCGCCGAAATGTCCGGTGGATCACCCACTCGCGAGACCCATTGTTTCGGAGGGTCGCGTTTTCCAGCGATCACGCGGCCTGCACGGTCGCCGCCCATGCCACATACCCCAGAGTGGGCGCGGCCGTGCTTGGCGAGCCATGCGCTGGCGCCGATCGGCCGGCACATGACAGCGGGCGAATCCCGGACTCACCAGCTGGCTTCCTAGAGTCATGGGAAGCGGTTAGGACGGTAACTCGAGATTAACCCTCCGAGCCCACTATCGTCTTTGACCTTTGGCCGGTCATGAGTGTGGAAAAGAGCCGTCGCTGACCTCAACCCAGCGGCGGCTTTTTCCTAATTGCGTTGTCTGAGATTGCGCCGCGCCGACGAATAGCGGGGAACGTGCACTGCACAACCTTAAATTGGCCGGATTGTCCGCCAGAACTGTTGCTCTGGTGGGCGTGTTAGAATCATCGAAATTTCAAAATGCGGAGATGCGCGATGCGGGTCGCGATCGAAGTCAATTTTGCTCTCTGGATCATGGTCGGCTGCGGGGTTGCAGAGATCGCTCAGTTAGCGGGATATCTGAGCTAGGCCATCAGCCACTTCGCCACCCTGACGGTGATCCAACCGAACGCTGACAACCAGCCAACGGTCGTGACACCAATTGCGCTCAAATAGCAAAACTTGAAAAAACGCTGCGATGGTGTGCCGCTGCTGATCGCCGACTCGACAGGCCTAACTTCCGTGAGGCTGTTCATGGTCTCGCTCCTCCCGTCGAACTACGCAACTAAGAGGTTAACTGGCGCCGTGCCGAGTGAATGTGAGATGGCTCACAATCGGCTCATCCTTTCTTTACGCTGGCCGTCGCAATTCGCCGCGGAGCCAGCGTAGCGTTTCACGAGATTTCATGGGGTCAAATTCGACCGCGCCTTGATGGACGTGATCGCAAGCAGGACATTCGAATGTTCGGATGTCAAAGCCGGACGGGCCGGGTGTGACGCGTGCCAGCATGGTGCTTGTTTGGCACGCTGGGCGACGTGGTCGCGGGATTATCATGAATGCTCGCCTTTACTAAGGCGGGAGCGCAACACTCTCAGTCACCGTTAGAGGCCATTACACGGCGGTGATTGAGTGAGTAGATTCCCCTTATGTCCGCGAGTCCATTAAATTCGAATTGGGCCGGCCGGAAACGGGGCTAGCAACCAAGGAAGTGCCTTGACGTAATCAATGGCTGAACGTTCGACTTTCAGAGTTGCTCTCAATAACTGCCACGCTTCCTTCTCCGACCGACTGCCGCGCATATGCTGCATCATCGTCTCAATGGCGCGGTAGCAGTGGAATCCTGTGCCGGTTGCGAACCGCATTGCTTCACGAAAGTCCGCAAGGATCATTTTTACTGATGGATGAGACATGGCAGAAATCAAAATATCCGACGAGATTGCCGTGCCGTTCAAGAAACGAGACTTCCGCCGGGACAGCACGGGAATTTCGATCCCGAAGACGAGGCATTGTGAAGGGTCATCGACATTCGTTGCGGTGAGGAAGTCCAGATCAAAGCGAAGGCCGTACGCATAGCTTCCGAAATGCAGTTGACTGCAAATTATCCGATGCAAATGCTTTGCCTGAGTGAAGTCAACTGCAAATTGCTTGAGCCTACACTTGCTCGTTGCGCAGGTTGGCGGACGCCGCTGAAGCCAAGTTTGCAGTCAATTGCGGTCAAGGAAAACTCAAAACGTTGGGTCTTCATTTGAGGGGCATCACGCGAAAATTGCAGTTGACTGCAATCGGAGAAGAATCATCGCCAGTTTGCAGTCAACTGCAAATGGGGGAAGTTCCGTGTTGCCAAACCCGGCGGGGGAGATCGGCGGTAAAGCGAAAATTGCGGACGACTGCAATCGGGGGAAATTCACCGCCCGTGTGCAGTCAATTGCAAATGAGAGAGCACGAGCCGAGTATTTGGTCGTAGGCACCACGGAAAATGCAGTTGCAGGCAACTGCAAATCGGAGAAGTTCAGTATCGCCGGAGCGCGGCGGAAAAGATCGGTGGTACGCGCTAATCGCCGCGAACAAGACATCGGAGCCCGAAGCCGACTGAAATACGAAAAACCAGCGCAGGACAGGCGCTGACGTAATCGACCGTGTGAAGGTCACGCCGACATTGCGGACAGCTTCAGACGATTTGAAAATTTGATGTCGGATTGGATGAACCTCAGCCCGAGCCGCGCAAACGGAAGGCGAAAGGCCGGGACGGCTATAGCTTCGACCTCATCGTTCCTGTGCCCAGCAAGGGAGCTTATCGCTTATTGGTTGTGCTTGATGCCGTCCACTGATACGCCAATCGTGACGGCGTAACTCAAAAAGTTGCGGAATGATCCGCAGGGGGAGAGGGAGACCGACTGACCAATGGGCTTGATCGAGAACCACCTGTTGTTGAACTGCTCAATGCAGATCAATGGGTCATCAAAAGTCTTCTTCAGAAGGCGATCCGACGAGGCGAGGTCGATATCGCGCAACGAGCTGCGCTAACCTTCTTGGCGCAAAAAGGCTCCGCGATCTGGCGTCGCTTTATCGTCATCGCTTTCGAGGACGTCGGGGCTGGCTCCGTCGACGTTGTCGCCCAAACCGTCGCCGCGAGTGCGGATTCAAGCTGGCGGAAACAATCCGGCGGAGACGCTGTAGTTGCCTTCCATCTGGCCCGTCTATTGGCCGAAGCACCAAAGAGCCGTTCTGCCGAGCACCTGATCACGAGTTCAGATCAACACCCGTCATTGGAGCAGGAGAGGAGGGTGGTCAGCGCCAGCCCGATTGCGGACAATCTGGCCGCCGTCGCGGATAAATCCAATTCTCTTACTCACCGGGCGCTGGCCGCGTGGTGCGTCTCGGGCATCGGTTGGGCACGCGAGAAGCAGCCCAGCACCGACTTGGCCGCGCTCCTCCGCTCATTTCGGCAACTTGGCGTACCCGAAGAATTGGTCGCAGCGACTGGGATCGCCGCCACGAGGTCCGGCGAGCCGATTACCTTGATGGTGCCGCTGATCTGGCTCGTGGCGCACGATGAGCAAGTGCCCAGCGTGGTTGAAGCTGCGGTTCCTCGGTCACTCGTTCTTGACGACGTTCCGATGTATGCGCTCGACAAGCATACCCGCGTCGGGCGAGAATCCATCCGCAATCTTGTCAAATACAACCATGAAATCCGTGAGTGGCTGCAACGGTATGTTGCGCCAGCGCAGCGGCATGATGCTGCCTACATGGCTGCCTTCTATGCCGATGCTGCGCCCTTGGCGTCCAAGCTCGTATGGAACGGGGCAGATGCACTGGAGGCACTGGGAACTGAAGCCGACCTTCTAAAGTCGGGCATGCCCCCCGACGGCATCGAACCCTTGCTTCAGCTGTTTCGGATGAATGTTGACCACCTCAACAAGCTTCGTGCCCACACCGTCTGCAAGAAGCTCGGAATGGTTGACGTCGCCACCGCGCTCATGGCGAAGGAGGGCAGGGTATGACGATCCTAACCTCCGATAACCTTCTATTATCGAGACCCAAAAACGAGGGCGAAATCACTCCCGACACGACTAAGATCATCTGCAATCCGGCCGTGCCGGTGACCGTAGGGGACTACATTCGAGAAAGCCTCGCCCCTAATACTCGCGCCGCCTATCTCGCCGACCTCGTTCATTTCGAAAACTGGGGAGGACGGATACCGGCGGAATCCGAGACTGTCGCCGCGTACCTTGCCGCGCACGCAGACGCTTTGAGTATTGCGACCCTCAATCGCCGTTTGGCCGCTCTGGCGAAAGTCCATCGATCCCACGGTATGGCCAACCCAACATCCTCGGAACTCGTTAAATCGGTTCTCCGAGGCTTAAAGCGGGTCAAGGGCATCGCTCAACGTCAGGCCAAGCCTCTGCTCAAAGAAGACCTGATTTTCGCGCTAGACGCCATTGGGGAAGGTCTTAGGGACCTCCGCGACCGGGCGCTGCTTCTGATCGGGTTCGCGGGAGGTTTCCGAAGGTCGGAACTGGTGAGCCTGAGCTTCGGCGACGTTGAGCGCGTGCGCCAAGGCATGATCCTGACGCTCCGTCGTTCGAAAACCGATCAGAATGCGGAGGGACCCAGGATCGGTATTCCGCTCGCCAGAGGCCGTTGGTGTCCCGTGGGCGCTCTCGAACTCTGGTTGGCTAGGTCCGGCATCATGGAAGGCGCGCTGCTGCGGCCAATCGACCGGCACGGCCGTATGGGGGAGAAGCCATTGTCGGCCGAGGCCGTTTGCCTTGTGGTGAAGGAAAGGGTGCGAAGGGCTGGTCTCGACCCTTATGGTTACTCCGGCCATAGCCTGCGGGCTGGGCTGGCAACAAGCGCGGCGCAAGGAGGGGTTTCGACGCGGAAAATTCGCCAGCAGACAGGCCACGCGTCTGACGCCATGTTGGCTCGGTACATCCGCGACGGGGAGCTTTTTCGCGACAACGCGGCCGGTGCTCTGCTTTAGATTGAGGTGCGTTAGCTTACGGGTGGATTTTACATCGAGTGATGTCAGAGCGCGGGATCGATTTTGCCCGACCGACCCGACGTCCGGTTGGGCACGAAAGTTGTAGTCTGAGCTATGACGCTTACCAAGACGATGTTTTTGCAGATCGGCCGCAAGCGGTTCCAGATTGCTTCCTTTGAGGAAGCCTCTCTTATGTTCTGCGCAGCCCGCGACCAAGCGGGCGAGGGCGCATCGCGAACTCCGTCCCCGCTGATTGTTGACGAGTTAGGCACGGTCATCGGCCACGTTTCCTACAATGGTCGCGTTTGGTCAGGGGCAACCTACGTCTCCAGCGTCAAGCCGCTTTACGACAGCCGCGTGCGGGGGGCTAAGCGATGATGAACCTCAAAACGGCCTACGCCGTAATGTCACTGCATCGCAAGCAAATGGCAGACGCACTTACCCGCAGAGTCCGGCCGCAGTTCTGAAGCTGGCGCTTTTAGTTCGCGTAGCTGGAGCTGCAGTAGCAACGCCAGGATCCTCGGCGGGGGTGGCGTCTGTGACCGGTCAAGTAGGATACGAAGACGGTCGCCAACCTCGTCGCAAATAGCACGAGTATGAGGCTAACCAACATGCTCAGATTTGACGCCGCGGACTTCATCAGGTCGCTGAATTGGTTTCAAACCCTTGAAATGACCTTCGGTAAGCAAACCGGAACCGCGGCCACCCCCAAAGTGATCGAAATGTTTTGCAATGACTTGGAGGAGCTGAACGGTCACCTCGAAAAAATGGAGTGCCGCGTCTCGATCAAGATGTCGATCCGGACTCAGGAGTTGATGAGGATAACCGGAAAATTCGAAGGTCAGGTCCAACAAGCGCTCAAAGAGCTACGGACCAGGATCGTGGACGAGCTCGGCGACCGCATACTGTTTTCAATCGGCGCCGAGAACGCAAAGCTTTTGGATGAGACCGACCCCCTCTTCGGGCCGCGCGTCGCACTAAAACTACCCAGCACGGCAGAGGACATTTCGGAAGCCGCGCAATGTCTGGCTCTAAACCGCCCTACCGCAAGTGTCTTTCACCTGATGAGGGTGATGGAGACCGCCGTCCAGATCCTCGGCAACCGCCTCGGCGTTCAACTGACGGCCGACAAAAACTGGCAGAACATTCTCGACGAGACCAACAAGGCCATCAAAGCCCTGAACCAAAAGGACGCCATCACCAAAGTCTACGCCGGCATCTCTTCAAACCTCTATAACGTTAAACTGGCACGGAGGAACGAGGTGATGCACCCGAAACAAACCTACACGCCCGATGAGGCCAAGAACGTCTTCCACGCAGTCCGCAATTTCACCCAGGACCTGGCAGCCGTACTTTAGATCGGTGCCCTAAGCGAACTCCGCGCCAAAAATAAAAAAGTAACGCCTTTGCCTCCGAACTAAATCCTTCTCCGCCGCTCTGCGTCCTCAACCAGCTTGATCCACTTTTCTGCCATTTGCAGCCAAATCTCTTTGTCGGTCTGGCTCGTCGCCTGTTCAGCTTGTCCAAGGCACTCCTCGGCCTGAGCGCGGGACCTTGCGATATCAGCTTCGGACATTCCGGTTACATGCTCCGCCTGCTCAGGAAGACTTTTCGGAACGGTGCGCCGACGCCAGACGCGCAAATTCAGCCAAAGCAGAGCCAGGCCTGCAACGATGAAAAAGATCGTTAGCGCATCCAATAAAGCGGAGATCATGAAATCGCATAAAAATGTATTGGTGGCTTAAAAAGCAAACTGAAGAACTGCTGCCATCCCACACCTCTCGCCCCGGTTGAGTCAATGGCCGCGACGCCTGCCGGCGAAGTTGGTGTGATCCTTCATCTGAGCGAACATCTCCTTGACGTCGCTGAGCCGCAGCTTCTCGTCACGCGGTCCTTGGTGTTCTCTGAGGACGTGAAGCTGCCGCAGTGCAATCTCAACCCGCTTAATAGGCCAGCGGAGCGTCGGCACCGGACGAAGACAAAATCGAGGTGAAGAGAAGCTGTCAAAGCGGAGTGAATAAAACTCAAATCCAAGTCAATAAACGTTGATTGCGGTGACCACTCCTAATGCACTCGCCGCCCCAATTCCCCGCGCCTTCGCGGCCGACAGTTGCTTGTGGCTGATTCGCGGGAGCGACAAAGATGCCGGACTATCGTGCCTATATCCTCGGTGGCGAGGGCCATCGCTTCCTAAGGGTCACC
>Ga0210394_10004876_pt1 | contig 15365 bp, 10 predicted proteins | sample IncBWC12MmetaG_FD_160121 | JGI IMG/M metagenome (GOLD analysis project Ga0210394, IMG submission 160121) | Forest soil microbial communities from Barre Woods Harvard Forest LTER site, Petersham, Massachusetts, United States - Inc-BW-C-12-M | ecosystem: Environmental > Terrestrial > Soil >... | reverse complement strand
GCACTACGCGGACGACCACGCGGCGTTTTGGTAATACCGCGCTCGCAGCAGGGGGGTGGTCCCTTTTTCCCGCCCGTATCCGCTATCCCCGACGCGCGTTGACGGGATAGGGGATAGGCTAGAGCGAAACTGCCCTATTTGCACAATTTTGGTGCAATCGTTTTTTGCGCGTGCGAGTGCGTGCGTTGGCGGCGTGAAATAGTGGCAGCAAAGTGTGCCAAAAGGATGCCAACTGCTACCCCTAAAATGATTTCAAGCCGAGGTAGCATCTCAACCGCAATATGTTCGAGTCTGGTTTGATGTGCGGAGGAGGCGGCGAGCATTCGGAGTTACAGAAAGACGTACCGGAATATGATATCAGTACAATAAGCATGTCGTGGGTCGGCACAAGTCGATCAACTTAGCCATGCGCTTTAAAAGCCAAGGAAATAAAATCGAAGGCGCATAAAAATGAAGGGAGCGCAAATGGCCAAACCGTCCGGGCTCGAAGAATACCGAGACTGGGCTACCGAAGCTCTAGATTCCGACTTTAGCAATCCACAATTGCAGAGGATTTATGAAACAAATGCAAACAACATCCTTTCCTCTGTACTGCGGCATCCCTTTTTCGTGCGGTTTTCGGAGGAGGCTTTAAGGTGGAGCGAATCCTACCAGTCAGGAAGCCGTTCCGAACTTTTCATGGGTTCGCCAGAGCCTAGTTTGGTCGTCAAGCCCTTCACCTCTGTAGTTGAAAAGACCTACAGACAGAATGTTCTGCGGAACGATGCATTTCCGAACGGACCTCTGAAGGGATGGATTGATAAGCGGAATTTGTATTCCAAAATCAACGATTTGGTTCGAGGAACGCTGGTTTGCCGCTTCATAGATGGACCCCAATTTGTCGCCGAGCAGATTGAAAAATATGCAATGAGATTGGATCTCAGAACACGCAGGTATTCGCACGAACGCGACGATGGCTATTATGCTTTTCATTCGTACGTCACATTTCCAGTCCCTATTTTTGACGTTGATTGGAATCAAGCTGAGATTCCGGTCGAGGTGGAAATACAGATTACAACTCAGCTACAGGATGTCCTTCGGAGCCTGACGCATCATCTTTACGAAGGTCAACGCCTTCAGAGCGAGGAATCGGGTAAGTGGAAGTGGGACTTTGCGTCCAATCGGTTCAGGGTTAGTTATCTCAGTCACACTCTACATCTCATCGAATCGATAATTCTGGATTCCAGGGACCGGGTTTTAAGCGAAACGGAATCTAATTCACGGCTCGGGAAAACAAGAAAATGATTAAATCAAGCATCATTGGTCATAAACTTATTGACCTTTTGCACTTTATGGAAAGCGGGTACCTTGCAGTACCAAATTTTCAGCGAGGCTATAAATGGACCGACAAAGAGGTCAGGGACCTTTTCATCAGCATCAATAACGAATATCCGATTGGCATGCTTATAGCTGTCGAACAAACGGCTGATCACTTCATAGTATCCCCATCTGACATGTCACTCTTTCCGCGCGCGCAGGTGCAGGCGGAAAGCCAACCTCGACTTTGGTTAGTTGATGGTGCACAAAGAATGGCTGCCCTCTATAACGGCCTTCTCAGCGAACGCGAGTCTTTCATTCTTTTCTACGATTTGCGCCGCCGCGAGTTTGTCGGTCCCAGCCAAGTTCCCGATGACGACGCTTCCCTCTTGAAGATGTCGGCTTTATTCAATGCAAGAGAATTGATGTCGATCCAAGTTCGTATCGCGAAGTTGTCAGATGGCGAGGCGCTGCTTGTAGAGCTCAATGGTATTCGTGAGCGGTTTTATTCGTATTCTATTCCCATGCTAATCATCAAGGATGTGGAAAATTCCGACATCGTTGAGATATTCGCACGAATGAACACCTCTGGGCTCAGTCTAACTAAAGAAGAACTTGCCAATGCCGAAAAAGCTGCCGATGTCATGAAAGCGATTTCGTCAAAAGAACTTATCGGAGCGCTCAGAGAGGCAGGCTACACCACAAATCCAGAGGGGATTATCGCTGTGTTTCCCGTTGATTTCAGTACCAGTGGTGATATGCGTTGGGTTGACATAAACGCCGATGCAGTTCGCAAAGGTGACATTGTTCCCGACCGGCCTATACGCGTAACTTATCGCAAGGTTGGTGGTGGCTGGCAGCTGGCAACTGTTGCGGAATTGCGGCGAGGTGATGTTAGTAAAGCATTGGACCGTCAATCTGAGAAACCGAAAATTTCTCCGTGGGGTACAAAATCAACAAACAAGTAGTTATTTACTCAGAGTATTGTTGTGCGGGCAGCTGTGAAAACTGACGCTGAGGTGTAGGGTAATTTTTAGTTAGAACGTGGGGGTAAGTTATGCTTTAGGCAAATCGGACAATGCGTCGCTTGGCAGCCCCACCCGAGACCCGCCACACTCCCCTGATGAGTACACTACTTGAAGCTTATCGAAAAAGTAATCTGCAGAGGGCATGGCGATGGATCAAGAGCAATCCCGACGCAACCTATAAAAGTTATTGTGGCCGATCGTATTCACGATACGCATTGGCAGACGCGAGCTTGCTTGAGGAGTTGAGAAGCGAACTAACGCGGGGCATTTACGAGCCTACACACTCTACCAAGTTGTTGTTACCGAAAAAATCCGGAATTTTGCGACCCTATACAATTCTCACTGTAGAAGACCAAATCGTGTATCAGGCGATGGTCAACGTGATTGCAGATCGGCTATCTCCAAGAATCCGAGGTCAGTATCAACGTGTTACGTTTGGTCATATGTACGCAGGCAGGTCCAATATTTGGTTTTATAAGCCTTGGAGACAAGGCTATAAGGCCTTTAACAAGGCCTCAAGAGATGCTTTCAATCGTGGTTTAAAATTCACGGCAAGTTTTGACCTGACTGCCTGTTATGACAGTTTAGACTATGAAGTACTCGCTCATTTTCTTCGAAAATTAAACTGTGACGATGAGTTTTGCGAGAGATTGAAGGTGTGCCTCGGTGTATGGACGGCCACGGATACTCGTATATACCATTCGCACGGAATTCCACAGGGGCCGCTGAGCTCGGGGTTGTTGTCTGAGGTGGTGCTCAGACATTTTGATCTGAATTACGGTCCCAAATCAAATGTGCGGTATCTGCGCTATGTTGACGATATTCGGCTGTTTGCTGAGCACGAAGATGCCCTACGAAGAATGCTCGTTCGATTGGACACTCTGAGCAAGGATATCGGTCTTTTCCCTCAAGGCGCGAAAATCAACATCCACAAGATTGTTGACATTGAATCTGAAGTGAAATCGATCAGCGTCTATGGTGCAAGCGAGAACGATGAGGACGCGGATGTGCCAGATGGGCAGGATCAAATTCGTGCAAAGCTCATCCAACTAAGTGCGCGACACAAAGTTGAAAACAATGCAAGATTCAAATTCTTGCTTTCTCGTGCCGATCCATCCTGGAAGCTCAACCTCCACCTTCTGAAAGTCTCCGCTAGTCGACCCGATTTAGTACCCAATATCATGAGGCATCTTAGAAAATACGATCGCCTGCCCGTCAAGGTTGCAGTAAATCTTCTAGACCGTCTCGCCAAAGAACCGTTGTACGACAATACGACAGCAGAGATAGTCGTTACGCTAGATCAAAGGACGCCGCCATCGCTTCGCCGCAGAGCATCGAGAATTATGGAACGGCTATGGCATAGGCGGCCAGTAGGCCCGGAATTACAAGTAGCCATTGGCAGATTCATTTTTCGTCATCGGATGATTCCAGAAAATAGAATCCGGTATTTTTTGCGCACAAAATTGAATTGGTGGGTTCGGTCAGAGCTTTACGTGACCTTAAGTCACCGCACCTACGGGACGGTTTTCTTGGAAAATGTGTTAAACGAAGGAATTCGGAATGAAATCGGGGAGGCTGCCATGGCTGCTGCCGTGCAACTGGCTTATGTTGAGCTTAAAGTGATGCCACCACTGAAGAATTTGAATCTCGCCGCCGCGAGAACATTGCGTCAACTAGGAATGATTTCGAGACTCCCCAAAGGGGTCGATGGAGTGGAACGAAGTTTTAGCAGGTTGACGGGAATTTCAAGCCGCCTCAACTGGCGATCTATCTTCAAGAGCAGATACAAACAGGCTGAGAAACAAGCCGTGTTTTGCCGTGCATTGGCTGACACGAACGCCACCGCATTTGTAAACGCTACTGACGTATTCAACGATCTTCTCCTTGATCGTTTATTTCGGCATGATCGCGCTCTTGGCGGATATACCCTCGGAAACATGGGGTCAGTACTTAATAGCGCCAGGCTCAGGAACAATTACCCGGCAGTCTTTGCGTTTGTCTCCGAAATTCACGAAAAGCGATACGTTAGCAACCTCTCACACGCAATTGCTCGGAGAACCGGAAAACCTACGAGAAGGATTCGCCACCAATATATCAAAAGAGCTACGCGAATGATGACTAAAGCTTTCGCGGAACTCAGTAATAAATGGTGACTCTGATTTCTTCATCTTTTGAACGTAACTTGCGTCATATTCCGTCTGCGCCGAAGTCCGTTCGCAGCAAACGGACCAAATTATGTGGATTTACACTGCGGACGGGAGGCTATCGGAGCTTTCTTGACTAGAAAGCGAACCAAATTGCTGCCAGAGCGTAGCTAAGCGAGTTAACTTTTAATATGGAGTCGAGGCGGACGCGCGCGAAATGCTCTGACTCTCTCGCACGTTGCACTTGGTTATCCGCACCAGTTTCTCCCAGTGCCTGGCGTGAGGCACGCACAACCCTCCGCGAATTCTTAACGCGTACGGCTCTGACACGCCAAGCTCAAATTGAATGATGCGAACTTGAAGTTCGGCAAGCCTCGGTTGAATTTGTTCGCGATAGAATTTTTCATCCAACCAATCAGGCAAGCTTCCCGATTTCCAGTTTTTCCGAGCAGCCTGCTGTCGTCGTTGAGTTTCTGACCGGCGAGCTTGCGCCTGTGGCTTGTGAGTCTCTAATCGCCCAAATTTGGATGCCTTTATCACGTTCTCACGGCGGATAGTCGTAGCACAAATACGGCAATACCTGCACGCTCTCGCGATACTCGTTCCGCAAACTCCGCAGACATTTGGCACGTTGGGTACCAATTCCGGTTTTTCCGTAGCGGAGATATTTTTCGCTGCGCGCTTCCGAGTCTGAGTCAGCGGAGTCGAAAGGCTTTCAAGTCTTCTTCTCTTCGGAGTTGACGACCACAATGCGCGAGCAATTCCTTCGGCGAAAGGCGCAAGTGCGCGTCGCCACATCGAAGCTGATTCGGACAACTTGGCGGCGAACGGACCCATCAAGCGGCAATTTCCATCGCGCTCCTCAAAAAACCATTCTCGCTTTAATGGGTCTTGGATTAGCCAATCCAAGAGGTAGCCATCAACTTGGGGGCGAATGGGCTCCATCAGGTCACACGCTAAACTATCGCGAGAACGTAGATCGTTATGTAAGACTCCCATTCCGGGATCGAGACCCAACGCTGCCAGCGCTAGTCGAGCTTCTGATTCCAAAATAGCGTAGAGATAATTCAGCATCGCGTTGGGTGGATTTACGGCTAATCGCGAAGATGTTGTTAAGGGCGACATTCGACTGCCAAATTTTAACCAGTGCTCAGGAATCCGAGGGATATCAACTCTCGGGAAGCCAACAGCTACATTGTGCCATGCACCCCAATAGGCCGACGCGCCTCGCGATTCGAACACCCTAATGTCGTCGCTGGATTTAGCTTTCATTAACTGGATGCGAGCCTTTGCGATTGATTCTGTGGCGAGCGAGTTAGGGAAGTATTTTCGAATTACATGTTCTTGTCCGCGAAGTTTCTGATCAATTAGTTCGCGAGCAATTCTCAGTGCGAGGTCTGATTGGTGAGCAAGCGACTGTGCCCGGCGCAAACGTACGTCCGAAGGTGAGACAGGTCCCGTTGTTGCCAAAACAGTGCCGTCCCGGTTCAGCATGACGAATGCTGCATTTTGGTCTGCGAGCCAACGCAGCGCAGATAATGAAACCATTCCGTCTGAGCCGATCACAACTAATCTTCGAAGTCCGTGGCCTACACGAGCAAGTCGAGCCTTGCGCCGATTCGGGCCGATTCCGTCTTCAAGGATGAGATGGCCGCGTTCGACTTGGGCTCGTATTCCGTAACCGAATAGAGTCACAACTCCGTTTCGCGGCGCGATGACTGTGGGAAAATTGCCGTAGTGAGAATATTGCGGTACGTTCTGGGTAGCTTCCATGGGAGTTGACGCTCCTAATGGTGGTCAGGGCTTGCTGTCTGCTAGTAACAGGCGGCAGGCCCGATTTATCTGTTGGGGTATTTTAACATTTACGCCGTTGACGGCGCCGAGATTGTTTCGTCTTTCTTGCAGGTCGCTTTGGATCATGCTGGTACCGCTCAGATTCCTCTAGCGCTTCGCGCAGTTCAAGAGGCAGCGTTCGGCTAAACGTCGATTGAGAGCCGGATGGCCCAACCCCATGGATGATGAAGCCGCCTTGCCAGTCGGGTGGCACTTTACATGGAAGCTCTTGCGTGAGTTCCCAATGTCTATTCGGGGAAGAGAGCGGAATGAAGTAATTCTCGACTGGCTCTGCCCAAACGAAGGACTGTGCTCTCATGTTCTCCATCAAGTGATCCATCCGATGAACTTCCTTGGTCAAGTGACGGATTCCAAGTTTGGCCTCGGTGAGCTTGCGCAAAGCCGTTTTGTAATCGATTTCCCATACGCCAGCTGTAACGGCAATCGCGAGAAAAATCATTCTTCGATCTTGGCTTGACGGGCGGTTAGAGCTCGGATAGCGACGATGCTTCTTTGCAGTTAAAACCTGGTTCGCCACCTCCTTTTCCCTCAACCGTTCCATTTGGCCTATTGCCCCATATCCCGCGCCTGCCATCACGCGAGGGCTCGCACATACCCTTCCAATTCGGGTAATTTGAGCTAATGTTGTTGCGGCTAGTACCTTTTGCCAAAGAATCCCTCTCTTCTCCGCTAAAAACCTAAAACCCCAATATGCCTGATGGGCAAAGGCATATACGTTGCCAGCGTGCGTGTCTTTTGGTCCCGACTTCTTTTTCAGGGATGAATTCGTAAGCAAAACTTTCGCACCCTCTTCACATACTAATAACAGTTCTGGTCTGCTCGCGCATGGGAGACAACGCATGCGCAGTCGATCTAGAAAAAGAAAACGCAATAGCAGAAGGTCAAAAGTTCATTCCAGAAATCGCAACCTTACCAAAATTAAAACCCTTTGGCGGCTTCCTCCTACTGCTAAGAAGTCTTTCGCGGCACCTGAACAAATTCGAGACAGATGGATAAGCGTAGCGAATGTCGTTTCCAGAATGAGAGACCGCATCTCGCTCACCAAAGCTTCTAAAGAGTTTGATGTCGAACCGAGCATCGTTATCCAACTTGGCCGTTCGGCGCTGCGAAAAAAGAATGGAAGGTATGTAGCGACTAAGACCGACCGCCTTCTCCGTGTCGTCGCGATCCTGACTGCCAAAGGGAAAAAAGAAATTACCACTCAGGATTCGGTCCAAGCGAGTTTGATTGGCAGCCATTGGGCTGCTGTCCAGAGATACCTTCAAAGTGGCGATGACTCGGCTTTACTGAAATTCACGAAAACGAGAATTACTGACGCTTCTGGGAAGCGTCACCGGCTTTTGACGAGCCTTGCGGAGTTGAATCGGCAGGCATCGGCAGGAGTTTTATCTTTTGAGTCGATGTATGTGGGTGGTTCGCGATGAAAAAGAAACCGTCTCGCGACCCCATTGCAGCGTTCGAACGAGAGGCACGCGCGAGTAGGCGCGTGGGAGTGGGTAGCCGTTGCGTCGAGTGCGGTGAAGATCGGCCCCTGGCACTGATTCCAGGAACCAATCCAAGGATTTGCGCGAATTGCCAGCGGGAAAAAATTGACCGATCACCACTCGACGATCATCACCCGGCGGGAGCAGCCAACGATTCGACCACGATACCGACACCTGTCAATGACCATCAAGCCAGATTGAGTCCTCAGCAGTACGAATGGCCGCCAAAGACCTGGGTCAACCCGGACAGCAGTCCCGTTCGTGCAAGCGCAGCTCGTGTACGCGGGTATTGCGAGACAAACGATTACCTCGTTTGTGCGCTCCTGATTCCAAACGCCGAAATGTTGGAAACGCTAGACGAGCACTTGGAAAAACGCCTGGTCCTAAGTGGTGGGTCGGGACCGACTTGGAACGTTTTGCACCGAAGCGTAAGCGGAAGCGAGCACGAAGTATGAAACGAGCGCCAGTTGCACGAAACCCAAGTGTTTCGGCGCACTAGATGCAAATTTAACTGGCCAGAAATTGAAAACAGTTTGCGCCCCAATTCCTTAAAGCAGGGCGCAGAAAAAGGAGTAAGAAAAAATGAAAGTCACAAAATATGTAAACAACGGCGGACAGCAAGAGCGATTGCCTTTGCTCGATGACCGTTTGTTTCGGAAATTGCAGAGGAAGGGGGTGGTGACAGGGAAGTTGATTTCCTGCAGGCAAGTCGCTACTCCAAAATTCAAGGGACTAGCAATGGAGTTCAAGAACGGAACGTCCAAGTTCTCATTCCTCGCCAGTTTCGAGAGATGGGACATTGCAGCGATGGCCCGGCAACTCGGAAGCGATGAGACGGACGAATGGGTCGGCCAGCAGGTCCGCTTCATCAGCCGCAAGGGACAAAAGGGAGGAACTTTCGTCAACGTCGAAAACCCGAAGAAGGCCCCGCAGTAAGGGGGCCTCTTTCAAAGAGGAACAATGCAAGGGTGATTGATCGAAGGGATGAAACCGAGATGGAATGCTACTCGCCGAAGCGCAGACTCAAACGCTAGGGCACCGTGAAGCCACCCATTCCACTGCCGGTGGCGATTCGAGTTTTTCCAGCGCTCAAACCCCCAGAGCCTAAAAGTCGTAAGAACAAAGTATGGCGTCTGCCGCGCGCCATGTTCGTGTTCGACACTGAGACGCGAACCGATGAAAGCCAGCGTTTGACGTTCGGAAGCTATAGATTCTTCGTCGACAACGAATTGTTAGAAGAGGCTCTTTTCTATGCCGATGATTTGCCGTCTAAGGACCGAAGGACGTTGGAAAAGTATGTAGCTTCCCAGAACAAACGGGGAGCCGGTCTGCTGCTGCTAACTCGTAACGAATTTCTGAAGAAACTATACAAAACGGTCTACAAAAGCCGCGCTCTCTTGGTGGGTTTCAATCTGCCGTTTGACCTTTCCCGAATTGCCTTCACCACACGTCCAGCGCGAGGAAGGTTTACGGGCGGTTTCTCGCTGGCTATCTGGTCATATGTAAAGCTGGGGGTGGAAAGACCTTCGACCCGTCGTCCAAGCGTAGGTATTAAGCACATCGATTCCAAGCGGGCCTTGAAGGGATTCACTGCTCGTTACGGACCTGACGATTCTGATCTGATCCCCGAATATTCCACGACAGGACAGCCTGAGAAGGGATACAAGTTTCGCGGGCACATGCTCGACTTACGAACACTGGCCTTTGCACTCACTGATCGACCTTATGCATTGGACAGCGCCTGCCGTGCCTTCGCCGTTGAACACGGAAAGCAACATGTTACTCGCCACGGCGTCGTAACGAAAAAATACATCGACTATAACCGTCGGGACGTTCAGGCCACATCGGAACTGGCGGTCAAACTTCTCGCTGAGTACGCAAAACATCCGATCAACTTACAGCCCACAAAAGCGTATTCGCCCGCTTCCGTTGGCAAATCCTACTTGCGGGCAATGGGAATCACTCCGATTCTGGAACGGCAACCGCATTTCCCCGCAGCTTATCAAGGGTTTGCGCAAACAGCGTTTTTTGGCGGAAGAACGAGTGCCCACATTCGAAAAGTCCCTGTTCCGGTGTCTTATGTGGATTTTCTCTCGATGTATCCGACCGTCAACAGCCTGATGGATTTGCGACGATTTCTGATTGCGCGTGAAGTGAGGGTGGTCGAACACTGCCAAGCAGAGATCAAAAGGTTTCTCAGTGCCTTGACCCCTGGACAGCTGTTTTCACCAAAAACTTGGAAGCGACTTCCCGCGTTCGTGAAGGTGATACCGAGCGGTGACCTCCTACCATCGCGAGCTAAATACAGCGCCACTAGCAACGATTGGCAAGTAGCTCTCAACTATCTCCACGCGGCGGAAAACGCGGAAGGACTTTGGTTTTCGCTTCCAGACGTAGTGGCGTCCGTTCTTCTTACAGGAAAGATTCCGTTGATCATCGATGCTTTTAAGATCGTTCCAGTCGGAAAGTTGACGGGTCTGAAGAAGGTTCGTCTCGGTGGTGAGGTTGAGGTTGATCCCAAGATTCAGGACCTATTCCGGACTCTCATCGAACAGCGGAAGTCTTTAAGCAGAAGAAAAGAACTATCTGAAAGGGACGTGGATCGTCTCGATAAATCGCTGAAAGTTCTAGCAAATGCCACAAGTTATGGAATCTTCGCGGAAATGAATCGGCAAGAATCAGAGAAAAGAATCAAAGTTCGGTGCCATGGGCTCGATCCAGAACCATACGAATGTTCGGTTATTCACCCCGAACAGCCGGGCGAGTTTTGCTTTCCGCCGTTAGCGTCGCTAATCACCGGAGCAGCGCGATTGATGCTCGCACTACTCGAACATTCTGTTTCTGAGCTTGGCGGAACTTATGCGATGGAAGACACGGATTCCATGGCCATTGTCGCGAAAGAGCACGGCGGATTCATCCCTTGTAAGGGTGGGAACCATCGCTCGCAAAACGGTCAAGAGGGGGTACGAGCTCTGACATGGAAGCAAGTCGACCAGATTGTTGCGAGGTTTGAAGCTCTAAACCCGTACAACCGGAGTGTTGTTCCTGGCTCAGTTCTGAAAATCGAGGAAGACAATCGCGATCCAAAGACGGGAAAGCGACGACAACTTTATTGCCTCGCAATTTCCGCAAAACGCTACGCACTTTTTGTGATGTTAGAGAACAAAAAGCCCGTATTACTTCGCGAAGAAACCAACAACAAGAAAGATCGATGGTCGCGCCATGGTCTCGGGCATTTGCTAAACCCAACCGATCCGGAGGCCTCTGATCGAAATTGGACTTGCGCTGTGTGGAACGCAATCCTTCGAAAAGCCGTAGGTTTATCCGCCAAAACGCCAATATTTTTAAATCTCCCTGCAATCGGTCGAACCACAGTCAGCAGTCCGTCACTGATGAGGTGCTTCGAATCGCTCAACGCTGGGAAACCGTATGCCGAACAAATCAAGCCGTTCAATTTTCTTCAGACCTGTCAGTTGAGTCCTTTCGGCCATCCAGACGGTGTTGATCCCGAAAAATGCCATCTTATTTCTCCTTATGATCCCGATCCTCGGAAATGGCTCGAAAAGGAGTGGGTTGATCAATACACCGGCAAACGGTTTCGTATCACGACGCGTGGCTACTACGGATCGAGGAATATTGGGCGAGTTAAGACGTACGGGGAGGTGGTCACTGAGTATGAGTTTCATCCCGAATCAAAATGCGCTGACGCACTTGGAAATCCTTGTGACCGACAGACGATTGGTTTGTTGCGGAGACGACATGTAAAGATCGGTCAGATCAAATGCATTGGCAAGGAATCGAACAGTTTGGAGAACGTCGAAGACGGGATGGTTCACTCCGAGCAGAGTGTTTATACCGAGTACGCTGATCCGAATCGGAGCGAATGGATTACCAAGATTCAGCCTGCGCTCAGAAAAGTACGCCTGTACGCACTTGTGAAAGCCTGTGGAGAAAGACTTTCGCGCAGAGAGCTGATCGAATTGAGAGCCGCTCGCAGCAGGCCGCATCGGAAGACACAAGAATTGCTGGTGACCATACTCAAAGCGCTCGGCGAAATCTGAGCCTAACGGAATGGGGTCAATATATGTTTCGTGTGGGTCATCATTCGGCCTGCAGAGTCACTAAGGGCCGCCTGTCCCGAACAGTTCACTGCCGAGCCATGGCCAGGTTCAGCCGCTCGTCGGGGGTGATGAAATGGTCGTGAATGTCCTTGCCCAGGTCGATCTGCACCCAGTAGACCTTCCCGTTAAATACGCTGGTCTTGCGGGTGTAGTCTGAGCTGACCGGGGTAGCGGTATCGCGGCCAACATCGGTCGTCTCATCTGCAGAAAACATCATCGAATGGGTGCGTTCAACCCGGCCCTCACCGACCTTCTTGCCGTCGTAATAAAGGCTAACGTTGCCGCCCTTGGCGAGGCCGCCGCCATCGTAGGCAAACTCCATTCTCACCTGATGCTTACCGGCTGGAATTGGCTGACTAGCCTCCGTGATAAAAGTTTGGAGACCGAAGAAGGTGTACGCGAACTTCGCTTTTCCACCCTTGGCGTAGAGACTCATGCCACCGAACATGCCGCCCTGGTGAATTATGACGCCTTCCGCTCCTTTCGAGGGCACCTCTACCTCAGCGGTGAGCGAAAACGACTTGTTCTTCGTGTTTAACACGGTGTTCTCGGTCAACCTTCCCATCCCGCCAAATAGCAGTTGGGAGTTGCCTTTGACGAGCAGTGGCCGGCCAGCCAGGTCTGAATTGAAGCGCTCGATTCTGCGGTCGTCAAGCGGTAACACGTTGTACTTGGTCGCCTCGATCAACCACAGCCGCTGCAGTTCATGCAGCTTCTCGGGCATCTCTTTCGCCAGATCGTGCGCTTGGGTCCAATCTTTGCTGCCATCGTACAGTTCCCACACATCGTCGTCGAGGGCGGGCAGTTTTGCCGTCATCATCCAAGGCGTCGAGTGCCGGGTCACTGCGCTCCATCCCTTATGGTAGATTCCCCGGTTGCAGGCCAGCTCAAAATACTGCAACTCGTGCCGCTCTGGGGCTTTGGCGTCGTCGAACGAGTACGCCATGCTGACGCCTTCCATGGGCGCTTGCTGCACGCCGTTGACGCTCGTCGGCTCCGGGATGCCCGCAACTTCCAGCACGGTCGGGGCAACGTCAATCACGTGGAAGAACTGCGAACGAATCTCACGTTTCGCTTTGATGCCCGTGGGCCAGTGCACAATCGTCCCATTGCGCGTGCCGCCCCAGTGCGACGCCACCTGTTTAGTCCATTGATAGGGTGTGTCCATGGCGTGCGCCCAGGCCACGGAGTAATGGTTGTATGACTCCGGCCCGCCCATCTTCCCGATCCGTTCCGCCATGAACTCTGGGGTCTCGATTTCAGCCATCCCATTGAGCGTAAGCATCTCGTTAAACGTGCCATTCGGAGTACCTTCAGCCGAAGCGCCGTTGTCGCCGATGATTACGTAGATCAGGGTGTCGTCGAGGATCTTGAGGTCCTTGAGCGTGTCGATCAGCCGCCCCACATGATGGTCAGTGTGCTCCAGGAACCCGGCATACACCTCCATCTGGCGTGCCAGCACCGGCTTCATTTTCGGGGCAACTTCATCCCAAGCCTGAATCTCCTTGGGACGCTTGGTTAACTCGGCATTTTGCGGAACGATGCCGATTTTCTTCTGCCGCGTCAAAGTCTCCTCGCGCAATTTGTCCCACCCCTGATCAAACTTGCCCTTGTACTTGTCCGCCCACTCTTTGGGTACGTGGAGCGGCGCATGGCAAGCGCCAGGCGCGAAATACACGAAGAACGGTTTGTCCGCCATCAACGCCTTCTGCTGTCGCACCCAGGAGATGGCCTTATCGGTCATGTCCTCGGTAAAGTGATAACCCTCCTCCGCGGTCTTGGGCGGTTCTATTGGTGTGGTGCCCTCGTAGATTGAGGGATCCCACTGGTTGGTCTCCCCACCGATAAATCCATAGAAATACTCGAATCCTCCTCCGCCCGTCGGCCACTGGTCGAATGGACCCATCGGGCTGGTCTGCCAGACTGGGACTTCGTGGCATTTTCCGAACTGCGCGGTCGAGTACCCATTCAGCTTCAGGGTCACTGGCAGCGGCGCTTTGTTCTTGGGCAAGACCGAGCTATAGCCGGGCGCCGAGGTGGCGATTTCGGTAATGCCGCCCATTCCGACCGAGTGATGGTTGCGCCCCGTAAGCAGCGCTTGACGCGTTGGCGAGCAGAGAGCTGTAGTGTGGAAACGGTTGTATTTCAATCCAGCGGAGGCGAGCTTCTCAAAGTTGGGTGTCGCACACGGCCCGCCGAAGGCGCTGGACGCCCCGAAGCCCACGTCGTCGAGGAGGACGATCAGTACGTTGGGTGCGCCTTTGGGCGGGCGCAGAGGCTCGATGGGAGGAAACTTTGTATTGGGGTCTTTGGCGTCATAGGTTGTCAACCCTGTGTGCGTTCTATCCGGGATGGGCAGAACTGTTCGCTGAATCTTGTCTTGCTCACTCATCGTGTTGCTCCCTTGCGGAGAAATCCAAATTCGGGCACATTGATTCTTCTATGGCGATGCAAATCGACCACCACATCCGAGAATACCCGGATGTTCCCAATACGCTGAAAATGCAACCGTTATGGCGGTCTGCAATCTGATTAGGCAAGACCCGCACTCCGAGATTTCGGAGTCACCCCGAAATGTCGTGGCTGAGATTCTCGCTGCGGTTGTTAGGACCGAGGTTTAAGCGCGTGTTCGTCGCAAACAGCAGCGACAAGACCTAACTCCGCCACGCGTCCAAGCACCTGGGTAGCAATATTGGGACAGTCTGGGTGGTCGCACAAATATTCGGTGAGCAGTTCTTCGCGCCCGTCCGGAGTACTGAGGCCCGTCTTTATCGTTACTGGAGGAATAGGAAATCCCTAACCGAATACTTACATTATCGGATCGGTAGAGGACGATTGCGCAAGTAGTTTTTATATCCGGGACGCGGAACCTCCAATACCCCAAGAAGATCGGGAAGCTGACATAACGGTCAATGGCGCATCCAACGCTGCAAATTGGACCTCTTGGCAAGTCCGTGATCCAACGCCGAGAAACCGGATTGCTTTTCTTCAATTCTGGTGGGTGATTTGTCAAAAGCAACGCTCGTTTTGCTGTAAAAAATGGCAGTTCGCATCACTCTCGACAAAAGCGGGCCCAGTGTTGCGAACGAAGCGTTTCCGTGCAAACGAAGTGAAGCAATTAGAACGCGCGAATCCACATTCGGAAGCGCAGGAATCAATAGCCCGGGTCGAAAAGTGGAAGCATATCTTTACTTCATGGATTTCCAAAATAGTTGCTAAATGCCCGGGGGAGTTCTCCCAACGAATTTGGGCCAATTCCTCTGAAGAATGTCTCTGCGCAAAAGAAGGGCAGTTTCGCTCTCTCCTATCCCCTATCCCCGACGCGCGTTGACAGTGCGGGGGGCGTCGTCAATACTTTGAGGACATGATTGGCCAGTTGCGCGGAAGGCTTGCCGAAAAAAGACCGAACCAGGTGCTGGTGGATGTGGGCGGCGTGGG
>Ga0210394_10004875_pt1 | contig 15366 bp, 13 predicted proteins | sample IncBWC12MmetaG_FD_160121 | JGI IMG/M metagenome (GOLD analysis project Ga0210394, IMG submission 160121) | Forest soil microbial communities from Barre Woods Harvard Forest LTER site, Petersham, Massachusetts, United States - Inc-BW-C-12-M | ecosystem: Environmental > Terrestrial > Soil >... | reverse complement strand
AGATCCGCTGAAGATCATTAACGACGCCCTGGTCGGCTTGCAGCGCACGCCGGCAAAGGCGTTGGTCGAGCCTGACCGCGAGCGGGCCATCGAGATGGCCCTCGATCAGGCGCGTCCCGGCGACATTGTCCTGCTCGCCGGCAAGGGCCATGAGACCACGCAGGTGCTCAAAGACCGCGTGATCGAGTTCGACGACCGCGAAGTGGCGCGCGCTCTGTTGCGCCGCCGCGGCTACGGCGGTTGAACGAGGAGAACGTTGCGAGCGGTGACACTCGGCCCGCTGAGGAGACTATGTGGTGGACGATGCAACAGGTGGCTCGCGCTCTGGATAGCGCGCTTTCCCCCGGGCTCGACCCCCTGGCCCGGCTGGCCGGTGTCTCGATTGATTCTCGCACGGTGGCTCGAGGCGAGTTGTTCGTTGCCATCCGCGGGCCGCGTCACGACGGACATGCTTTTGTGGCCGCTGCTCTGGACTCCGGCGCGACCGCCGCGATCGTCGCGCGGGAGCGCCTGGCCGGCTACCCGGAAGCGGTTCGCGGAAAGCTCCTCGGCGTCGCAGACACGCTGGTGGCGCTGCAGGAGCTCGCACGAGCGGTCCGGCGCTCCTGGGGCCGGCGCATCGCGGCCGTTACCGGCTCGGTTGGAAAAACCACCACGAAAGAGATCCTGGCGGCGCTGCTGGGCGCGAAGTTTCGCGTCCTGAAGTCAGAGGGCAACCTGAACAACGAGTACGGATTGCCGTTGGCCTTGCTGCATCTCGATCCCGCGGACGAAGTCGCTGTGCTGGAGCTGGGCATGTCCCATCGCGGCGAGCTAGCGCGGCTCGCGGAGATTGCCGAGCCTGAGGTTGGCGTGGTCACACGAGTCGCGCCGGTGCATCTCGAGTTCTTCGCCTCCGTGGATGAGATCGCGCTGGCCAAGCGCGAATTGATCGAGGGGCTTGCGGGACCCGATCCGGTTGCCGTGCTTAACGCCGACGATCCGCGCGTGGCTCGCTTCGCGGAAATCGCGCGCGGGCGCGTGCTGACGTTCGGGATTGGCTCCGGCGCGCAATTCCGCGCGGAACGCATCGAAGATCGCGGCGCCGAAGGCACATCCTTCGACTTTGTCTCGCCCGGCGGGCGCGCGCGCCTCTCGCTGCCCCTGCCTGGCCGGCACAGCGTTGAAAATTGTCTGGCGGCGCTGGCGGCCGCGAGCGTTTGGGGCGTGGGAGCCGCCGAGGCGGCGAGCGTGCTTCCGCAGTTGCTACCGGGTGAAATGCGCGGCCGGCTGCTGCGATTCAGCTCCGGTTTTGCCGTGATCAACGACAGCTACAATTCGAATCCTATAGCGCTCCGCGCGATGAGCAACCTTTTGGCCGAAACGCCCGGCTATCGCCGGCGCATTTTGGCCGCCGGGGAAATGCTGGAGCTGGGACCCGACTCCGCGCAACTGCACCGCGAAGCGGGCCGCGAGGCCGTCGAACGGAAGCTCGACTGGGTTCTGGCCGTCCGGGGCCACGCCTCCGAGTTGGCCCGCGGCGCGGTCGAAGCCGGGCTGCCCGAGCAGCGAGTGCGATTTTTCGAGACGTCTGCCGAGGCGGCCGCGTTTATTTCTGGGATGGTCGAGCCGGGAGATTTGCTTTTGGTGAAGGGTTCGCGCGGGGTGCGGATGGAGCAGATCGTCGAGGCCTTGCGCGAACGGTACGCGCTGGCCGGCGATCTCGCGCCGGACCCGGCGGCAGCTAAGGGACGCCACTGATGCTGTACTTCTTGATTTTTCACGTTCCGCAGCCGTTGGCTCACTTCCTGAATGTATTTCGCTACATCACTGTGCGCACCGCGCTCGCCAGCCTTTCGGCGCTCTTCCTCGGACTCGTGCTCGGGCCCTGGATGATCCGCCGCATGCGCCAACTGCAGATCGGGCAATTCATTCGCGAAGAGGGCCCGCGCAGCCACCAGGCCAAGGCCGGCACGCCCACGATGGGTGGCGTTCTGATCGTGACCTCGACGCTGGTGCCCGCGTTATTGTGGGCCGATCTCTCCGATCCCTACGTCCTCCTGGCGATTTCTACCATGCTCGGCTTTGGCGCCATCGGTTTCGCCGACGACTACAGCAAAGTGGTGCGGCGGCATAACCGCGGTTTGACGGGTTGGTCCAAGCTTTTTTTTCAGATTTTCGTCAGCCTCGGCGCTGGCCTGATGCTGCTGCTCATGCGGGTTTACGGCATCTATTCGACGCAGTTGATCGTTCCATTCTTTAAAAGATTTCACCCCGAACTCGTTTTCCGTTCGCTGCTCCCCTATCCGCACCTTTGGACCATCGCATTCCTGCCGTTCTTGGCCTTTGCCGCGGTGGTGATGGTCGGTTCGTCAAACGCTGTGAACCTCACCGACGGCCTGGACGGGCTGGCCATCGGCTGCGTCGTCATCGCCGCGGGCGCGCTCACGATATTGACCTACGTCACCAGCCACGCCGGCTTCAGCGCGTATCTCGACATCCAGCACCTGCCGCAGGTCGGCGAGCTGACGGTCTTCTGCGGCGCGCTGGTTGGCGCCTCGCTGGCGTTTCTCTGGTACAACGCGCATCCCGCCGACGTCTTCATGGGCGATGTCGGCTCGCTTGCCCTGGGCGGCACCATCGGTTTGATCGCCGTCGCCATCAAGCAGGAGATCCTGCTGTTTTCCGTGGGTGGTATCTTCGTGGTCGAAGCCCTGTCCGTGATCTTGCAGGTGGCCTCGTTCCGGCTGACGGGCAAGCGCCTGTTTCGCATGGCGCCGCTGCATCATCATTTTGAGCTCGCGGGCTGGAGCGAATCGAAAATTATCGTACGCTTCTGGATTGTCGCGCTGATCTTTGCGCTGTTTTCACTGACCACGCTCAAACTGAGGTGATGCGTGCGCCCGGGAATCGAACTCGCTGGCAAGCGCGTGCTGGTCGTTGGGCTGGCGCGCACGGGCGTGGCCACCGCGCTGTTTTGCGTCGCGCGCGGCGCGCGCGTGACCGCGACCGAGGAGCGCACCGCCGCGCAGTTGGGCGACGTCGTCCGGCAACTGCGCGACGCGGGTTGCGCGCTCGAACTGGGCGGCCACCGCGACGAAACGTTTTTGCGTCACGATCTCATCGTGCCCAGCCCCGGCGTTCCGCCAACGCTTCCCGCCATCGCTGCGGCGCGCGCCGCGCGGATTCCGGTCTGGAGCGAAGTCGAACTGGCGTGGCGCTACTTGCGCGGGCGCTTCGTGGCCATCACCGGCTCGAATGGCAAGACCACAACGACGGCCCTTGTCGGCCACATCCTCGGCCGCGCCGGGCTGCCCGTAATCGTCGCGGGGAACATCGGCACGCCGTTGATCGCCTGCGTGCAGGACTCGAGCGACGCGACGATTGCCGTCGCCGAGGTGAGCAGCTTCCAGCTCGAACTGATCGACTCCCTGCGGCCCGACGTCGCGGTGCTGCTGAATTTGACGCCCGATCATCTCGACCGCCACGGCTCCTTCGAGGCCTATATCCGCGCCAAGGCTCGCATGTTTGAAAACCAGACCGAACGCGACGCCACCGTGCTCAACGCCGACGATCCGCAGGTGACGCCCCTCGCTCCGGCGCGGCCTCGGATCTACTGGTTCAGCCGCACCAAGCGCGTCGCCAGCGGCGCTTTCGTGCGGGACGCCCAAATCGTCTTTCGCAGCGACGGCCAGGAGGCGGCTCTGCTGGACCGCGCCGGCATCGGCTTGCGCGGCGAACACAACGTCGAAAACGTTTTGGCCGCGGCCTCTGTGGCCTTCCTGTTGGGCCTCGATCCGGCCGCCATCGCCGAAGGAGTGCGCAGCTTCCCCGGGGTCGAACACCGCCTCGAGTTTGTGGCCGAAATAGGCGGCGTCAGTTTCTTCAACGATTCGAAGGCCACCAATGTTGACGCCGCCTGCAAGGCGCTCGAGGCTTTTCCCGGCGGCCTGTTCGTCATTCTCGGCGGCAAGGATAAGGATGGCGACTATACGCCGCTCGCCCAGCCCCTGCGGCAACGCGCGCGACTCGTGCTTCTGATCGGCGGCGCCGCGCAGAAAATTGCGGCTCACCTGGCTGGGGCCGTGGCGCTCGAGCATGCAGGAACCCTGGACCGCGCCGTCGCCATGGCCTTCGCCGGCGCGCGGCCCGGCGACACGGTGCTGCTGGCGCCGGCTTGCGCCAGCTTCGACCAGTTTGAAAATTTCGAGCATCGCGGACGGGTCTTCAAGCAGCTCGTCCGTTCGCTGGAGGCCGCGCACTCGGCGGCTGCCCCGGCGCGGAGGAACTGACGAATGCCACGCAGACTCGAAACCGACCGGTGGCTGTTTCTGGCGACGCTGGCGCTGGCCGTGATCGGCGCCGTCATGGTCTTCAGCGCCTCGGCCGTGACCGCGCGCGAGCAGTACGGAAACGGCTACCATTTTCTTCTGCGCCAGATCGTATGGCTCGCCCTGGGCCTGGTCGGAATGTTTGCCATGATGAACGTGGACTACCGTAAGCTGCGCCAGCCGCAGTTTGTATTCACGTTCCTGTTTGTGATTCTGGTGATGCTCGTCGGCGTATTCTTCCTCGACAAATCCCACGCCACGCACCGCTGGATCCGCCTGGGCCCGGCCAGCCTGCAGCCGTCCGAATTCGCCAAGCTTGCCGTGATCCTTTATTTAGCATGGTTCCTCGAGCTGCGCAGCCGGCCGCGCGGCTTTGGAGTGAACGACCTCTGGCACACGATCGCGCCGGCGATGGGTCTCGTGCTCTTGTTGCTCGGCCTCGTGCTCCTCGAACCCGACCTCGGCACCGCGCTGGAGATTTTCGTCGTCGCCCTAGGGCTGTTGTTCGTCGCGGGCCTTTCCGAGACATATATCCTGGGCGCCGGAGCGGCGGCCGTGCCGGCGATCTATTTTGCCGTCGTGCACGTTTCCTACCGCTATCAACGCGTCATGGCCTTCTTGCATCCCGACGCCGATCCTCAGGGACGCGGCTTCCAGTTGGTGCAGTCGCTGATCGCCGTGGGTTCGGGCGGCTTCTTTGGTGTCGGCCTGATGGAGAGCAAGCAGAAACTTTTCTACCTTCCCGAGGCTCACACCGATTTCATCTTCGCGGTCTTGTGCGAAGAGCTCGGCTTCGTCGGAGGCGCCATCGTTCTGGGCCTCTTCGCCGTCTATGCTTGGCGCGGGCTGCGCGCCGCCTTTCGCGCTCCCGATGACTTCGGCCGGTTCCTCGCGCTGGGCATCACCGTCATGGTTGCCAGCCAGGCGCTGATCAATCTCGGCGTGGTTCTCGGATTAATGCCCACGAAAGGAATTCCGCTGCCGTTCGTCAGCTATGGCGGCTCGAGTCTGTTCGTCATGTTCCTGGCGACGGGTGTGCTCCTGAACATCAGCCAGCAGGCCGGCTAAAGGGCCATGGCGATTGCTCTGCATGCTAGTGGAACCAGCCGGCGGAGCCGGGAAAATTGAAACTGTTGATCGCGGGTGGCGGCACGGGAGGCCATGTGTTTCCGGCACTGGCTGTCGCGCACGAATGGCTTAGCCGCGACGCACGGAGGGAAGCGGTGTTCGTCGGCACGAAACGGGGAATGGAGATGCGGCTGGTGCCCGAAGCGGGCTTGGCGCTCGAGACGATTCGCTCGGCCGGTCTCAAGGGCATGGGGCCGCTCCGTTTCGCGCGCAACTTCATGCAGCTCGGTCCGGCGCTCTGGGATTCGGCCGCCATTCTTCGCCGGCACCGCTTCACGGCCGCGTTCGGAGTGGGCGGCTACGCCGCGGGCCCCGTGATGTTCGTGGCGGCGATGCAGGAGCTGCCGAGCGTGATTTTCGAGCCGAATGCCGCCCCGGGGTTCACTAACCACGTGCTCGCCAGCATGGCCACGCGCGTCGCCGCCGGTTATTCTTCGGTGGCGGAGCGCTGGGGGAATCGCGTCGCGGTCACGGGCTGTCCCGTGCGGCCGGAGTTTTTCACCATTCCCTCGCGCCGCCCCGAGCCTCCGTACCATGTGCTGATCACGGGCGGAAGCCAGGGCTCGTCGGCGATCAACCGCGCCGTCGTGGACGCTTTGGAACACCTCGCGGTCCAGAAAGACAGGATCTCCCTGGTACACCAGACCGGCGAACGCGACTATAATGCTGTCCACCTGGCCTATGCGCGGCACGCGTTCGACGCGGAGGTGGCTCCGTTTTTCTCCACGATGGCCGAGCGTTTTGCTCGGGCCGATCTGATTGTCTGCCGCTCCGGCGCGATTACCGTTGCCGAGATCGCCGCGTCCGGACGCGCCGCCTTATTCATCCCCTTCGGTGCCGCTACCGACAGCCATCAGTTGCGAAACGCGCAGGAGATGGTCCGCACGGGCGCGGCGCGGCTTATCCCGGAAACCGAACTTACGGGTCAGCGGCTCGCACAGGCGATTCTGGCGTTGATTGGCGATCCCCAGAGGCTCGTTGAACTCGGCTCGCGCGCCAAAGAGACGGCGCGGCCAAACGCCGCGCGGGACATCGCCGATTTGATCGAGGAGATTTCACGCCCATGATGGCCGGCTTTCACAATTTCAAGCGCATTCATCTCGTCGGCGTCGGCGGCGTCGGCATGAGCGGCATCGCCGAGGTGCTGCTCACGCTTGGCTACGCGGTCTCGGGCTCGGACCTGCGGCCGTCGCTCACCACCGAGCGCCTGCAGAATCTCGGCGCCCAGGTTTACCAGGGCCATCTCGCCGAACATGTGCGCGGCGCCCACGTCGTGGTGGTCAGCTCGGCGATCCGTCCGGACAATCCGGAGTTGCTCGAAGCCGTCCGCTGCAAGATTCCCGTCATTCCCCGCGCCGAGATGCTCGCCGAATTGATGCGGCTCAAGTATGGGATTGCCGTGGCCGGCGCGCACGGCAAGACCACCACGACCTCCATGGTGGCCGCGGTGCTCGATTCCGCGGGTCTCGATCCCACGTTCGTCGTCGGCGGCCGGGTGAATCAAGCCGGCACGACGGCCAAGCTCGGCCGCGGCGAATACATGGTGGTGGAGGCGGATGAGAGCGACCGCACGTTTCTGCTGCTTGCCCCGGTCGTCGCCGTGGTCACCACGATCGACCGCGAGCACCTGGACTGCTACGCCTCGCTCGAGGAAATTCAGGAAGTCTTCACGCAGTTCGTCAATCGCGTGCCGTTCTACGGCGCCGCTGTGCTCTGCCTTGACGAGCCCAACGTGCAGGCCATTCTGCCGCGCGTCACTCGCCCAGTCATCACCTACGGCACCTCGAGCCAGGCTGACTTGGTTATCAGCGACCTGGAGCTGCAAGGCCTGGCGAGCCGCTTCCGGCTCACCTATCGCGGCGACGACCTGGGCCAATTCCGTTTGCCGGGCCCGCCGGGAATCCACAATGTGCGTAATGCCGCCGCGGCGGCGGCCGTCGGGCTCTATCTCGACGTCCCAGCCGATTTGATTCGCGCGGGCCTGGAGGGTTTTGGCGGAGTGGGGCGGCGTTTCGAAGTCAAGGGCGTGATCGGTGGCGTCACGCTGATCGACGATTACGGCCACCATCCGGCCGAAATTCGCGCGACGCTCGAGGCTGCTCGGGGCTGTGCGTTTGAGCGCCTGATGGTGCTTTTCCAGCCGCACCGCTACACCCGCACCCAGCACCTCTGGGATGATTTCTGCCGCGCTTTCAACCAGGCCGACGTCCTCGTGATCGCCGACATCTATCCGGCGAGCGAACCCTCCATCCCGGGCGTCACCTCTGAGCGGCTGGCCGAGGCTATCCGCGCCGCCGGACACAAGAATGTGGTCTATCGCGGCACCCTCCAGGCCGGCATCGAGTATCTACTGCGCGCGGCGCGGCCGGGCGACGCCGTGCTCGCGATCGGTGCGGGCAACGTCAATCGCGCGCTTGGCGAGCTGTCAATTTTACTGGGCGCGCGTCACTTGACGCCCGAGTCTCATGCGCCTTAGCGACCCCAAACTGTTGGAGGCCTTGCCGCGGCTCGGCGTCGAGCGCGTCGTCGGGGCGTCGCTGGCCGAGCGAACCTCGCTCGGCATCGGCGGCGTCACGGATCTGCTCGTGATTCGCCGGCACGAGGCCCTGCCCGAGTTAGTTCAGCTGCTTCGCGGCGCGGGTATCGCGTTTCGTTTTCTCGGTGGCGGCACGAACCTGCTCGTCCCCGATGGCGATCTGCCTTGGATCGTCCTGCAACTGGCCCGGCAGGACCCCGAAGTGCGCCTGGAAGGAAACTTTGCGCTGGTGGACGCCGCCGCCGACCTCGGCCGCACCGTCACCTTCTGCGCTAAGCACGATCTCGGCGGCATGGAGGGTCTGATCGGCGTACCAGGCACGATCGGAGGGGCCTTGCGCATGAACGCCGGTGCCTATGGCACCCAAATCGGTTCCTACGTTCGCGAGGTTCAGCTCTACCGAGCGGCGGATGGCCGAATCGAAACTCTTCGGGGGAACCACGTCCGTTTTGAATATCGTCACACTTCCTTCGCGCCCGATGATATTATGCTCGCGGTGAAGCTGGAGCTCCCCTCCAAACCGTTCCGCGAAATTCTTCAAGGGATTCGCATCTGCAACGAAAAACGCCGCGCCAGTCAGCCGCTCAATCAGAAAAGCGCCGGCTGTATCTTTAAAAATCCTGCGGGCAAATCGGCCGGACGGATGATCGACGAACTCGGCCTGAAGGGTTTTGCCGTCGGCGATGCCCGCGTCAGCGACCGCCACGCGAATTTCTTCGTCAACGCCGGTCATGCGAGCTGCGCCGACATGCTGGCGCTGATCGCCGAGGTGCGCGAGCGGGTGCGCAGAGCCTTCGACGTCCAGCTCGAGAATGAAGTGATCTTGTGGACCAACGCATGATCGCCAAAGATCGGATGAACGCCGAACGGGAGCTCTACCCGCCCGAGGCTCTTGCCGATGAGGAGCCGCGCTATCTTCGCCGGCAGAAGCCCCTGGAGATTCGCCGCCGGAAATTCGGCCGCGGCAGTTGGCCGGCCTACCGCCGGTGGATGCTGGCGGGAGCGGGCGTCCTCGCCGGCGGCTGGCTGGCCTACGGAGCCGCGCGCTTCTTTTTGTTCTCGCCGCGCGTGGAACTCGCGTCCGACGAGCAGATCGAAGTCACGGGGATTCACTTTGTGAGCCGCGCCGCCATCACCGAGAAATTTGCTCCCGACCTTGGCAAGAGCGTTCTGCGGGTTCCCTTGGACGCGCGCCGCGCTGCGCTCGAGACCATCCCTTGGGTGGCGGAAGCCAGCGTCGAGCGGGTGCTTCCCAACGGGCTTCGCGTCGATTTGACCGAACGCGTCCCTGTCGCGTTTCTGCGCGCGGGCAACCAGTTGGCGTTGGTGGACGGGCACGGCGTCATCTTGGACCGGCCGCTCGCCGGCAACTTTCATTTCCCGGTGGCCGCGGGATTCGACGAATCCATGCCGCCCGCCGATCGCGAAAAGCGCATGCGTATGTTCGTCCAGTTCATGAATGAGATTGACCTGGCGCGGCCGGGTGCCAGCGACCACGTGAGCGAAGTGGACCTTTCCGACGCCCAGGATGTTCGTGCCGCGCTCGCCGGTCTGCCTGGCTTGGGCGATCAGGCCCCGATCGTCGTCCATTTCGGCGATTCAGATTTTGTCGGCAAGTACCGCTTGCTCGTCGACAATATCGGCCAGTGGCGCGCGAACGCCGGCCGCGTGGAGTCGGTGGACCTGCGGTTCGCACGGCAAGTCGTGGTCAACCCGGAGCGCGACGCCTCGGTGAGAGCCGTGCGCGCCGTCCGGCATTAACGCCCGGCCGGCAGGACGGTAGGCGGAACGCAAGGAGCGGTGGATTGGCAAAGAAAGACCGATACCTGGTCGCGCTCGACATCGGCAGTACAAAAATGTGCGCGCTGATTGCCGACCTCGACAACGGCGGGACGAAATTTCTGGCCATGGGCGCGGCCGAAAGCAAGGGCATGCGCAAGGGTCTGATCGTCAACCTGGACGCGGCGGCCGGTTCGATCCGTCGCGCGCTGGAGGAGGCCGAAGGTGTGGCCGGCGTCCCGGTGGAGTCGGCGATTGTGGGTGTGGCCGGCAGCCATGTTCGCGGCGTGAATAGCCGCGGCGGGATTGCTTTGGCCGCCCGCCCGCGCGACGTCGTGCGCGACGACGTGCGCCGCGCCGTGGACGCGGCTCGCGCCATCACCTTGCCCGAGGACCGCGCGGTCCTTCACGTCCTCCCCCAGGAGTTCTGGGTCGATCGCCAGGACAACATCCGCGACCCCATCGGAATGGTTGGTCAGAAGCTCGAGGTGGACGCGCACATCGTGACCGCATCGGCGGCGGCGACCCAGAACATCGTCACCGCCGTGAACCGCGCCGGCGTCGTCGTCACCGACACGGCGCTCGAGGCCCTCGCCGCGGCCGAGGCCGTGCTCACCCAAGATGAGCGCGAGATGGGCTGCTGCCTGCTGGACATCGGCGGCGGCACCACCGAATTGATCGTTTTTACCGGCGGCGTCGTGCGCCACACGGCGGCCATGCCGGTCGGCGGCGATCACTTCACCAACGATCTCGCCGTGGGTTTGCGCACGCCCGTTCCGGAAGCGGAAAAAATCAAACGCCAGCACGGTTGCGCCTGGCACGAACTGCTCGGTGAAGACCGCGGGATTGAAATTGCCAGCGTGGGCGACCGACCGCCGCGCACCGTCTTCGCCAAAATGCTCAACGAAATCATCGAGCCGCGGGCCCAGGAGTTGCTCACTCTGGTGCGCGACGAAATGAAACGCGCCGGGCTCGACGGATTGATCCCCGCGGGGCTCGTCCTCGCCGGGGGCGGCGCGCACCTTTCCGGTCTGCCTGAACTGGCCGAGCATGTCTTCTCCCTGCCCGTGCGCATCGCCGTGCCGCGCGGCCTTGACGGCTTGCCGGAGGAGCTTTCCCAGCCCGAGTACGCAACTGCAGTGGGGCTGCTGCTGTACGGAGCGCACGCCCGCCGCACGGCGGCGCAGCGTCCCGTCACACTGGTGGCAAAAATAAAAAGCATGTTCGCCGGTCAGTGAGCGGAGAACGCCTGGCCGGCTGGCCAACATGGGGGAGGCAGAATGACAGCAAAAGAGTCGGGCATCAGAATTTCGTTCAGCGAGGAGCGGCAAGAGGGCGCGAAGATCAAGGTCATCGGCGTCGGCGGCGGCGGTTCTAATGCCGTGAACCGCATGATCCGCGCCAAGGTCGAGGGCGTCGAATTCATCGCCGCCAATACCGATCTGCAGGCGCTGAAGCTGTCGCAGGCGCCGGTCAAGCTGCAAATCGGAACCAAGCTCACCAAGGGGCTGGGCGCGGGCGCAAATCCCGAGGTCGGCCGCAAGGCGGCCCTCGAAGACACCGAGAAGATCATCGAAGCGCTCGAGGGCTCCGACATGATCTTCATCACCACCGGACTCGGCGGCGGCACGGGCAGCGGCGCGGCCCCGGTCGTGGCGTCCCTCGCCAGCGAACTCGGCGCGCTCACCGTCGCCGTGGTCACCAAACCCTTCGCCTTCGAGGGCAAGCGGCGGATGCTCCAGGCCGAACACGCGCTCTCCGATTTGATCGGTTGCGTGGACACGGTCATCGTCATCCCCAACGAGCGCTTGATGGAAACCGTCGAGCGCGGAACCAGTTTCTTCGAGGCCTTCCGCATCGCTGACGATATTCTTCGCCAGGCCGTGCAGGGCATCAGCGACATCATCACCATTCCGGGCATCATCAATCGCGACTTTGCCGACGTGAAAACGATCATGCAGGGGCAGGGCTATGCGGTGATGGGCACGGCGGTCGCTTCGGGTTCGAACCGCGCCGTGGACGCGGCCAATCGCGCCATCTCCAGCCCGCTGCTCGAAGACAATTCCATCCAAGGCGCCCAGGGAATCCTCATCAACGTGACCGGCTCATCCAGCCTCGCGCTGCACGAGGTGCACGAAGCCTCATCCATCATCCAGAAGGCCGCTCACGAAAACGCTAACATCATCTTCGGCGCCGTGATGGACGATGCCATGAAGGAGTCGGTGAAGATCACCGTGATCGCCGCGGGTTTCCGCGAAGTCGGCCGCAAGCCGAATCAGCGTCCTTCCTATATGCCCAAGACCTGGAAGGCCGCGCGCGAGCCCGAGCCGCAGGAGGTCGTCGCGGAGCCCGAGCATCCGGTTCCCGAGGTCATCCAGCAAACGAACAACGACGATCTGGACGTCCCGACGTTCCTTCGCCGCCAGGCTGCCCAGAAAGCTTAGCCTGCGGCAGCGCTTACCGGATTTTCGCGAGGCGCGGTAGACTGGCGCGTCATGAGCGAGTTCCTGCGCGTGCGCCAGTCTGTGTTGGGCGAACTCCTCGCTGAGGCTCGCCGCCGGCCCGACCTCGAGTGTTGTGGCTTGCTCGCCGGCCGCGACGCCCTCATCTCCGTCGTCCTGCCCGCGCGAAATGTTCTTGAGAGTGCTGTTGCTTACGAGATCGAGCCCGGCGAACTCTTTACGCTCTTCCGCAGCATGCGCGCCGCGCACCTCGAGCATCTGGGAATTTATCACTCCCACCCGCGCGGCGATAATGCCCCGTCTCCCCGGGACATCGAGCGAGCCTTCTACCCCGCCGCGGCCTACTTCATTCTTTCACCGCTGCCAGGTGCGCCTCGCCCGGTCCGCGCCTTCCGCATCTCCGATGGACACGCGCGCGAGCTAAACCTGCAACCGGAAGCTGTCTGACAAATCGTCGTTGTGGGTCGCGGCTTCAGCCGCGACATTCAGGGACCTCGAACTTCCGCGCTGCGCTCAAGGCGCGCCGTCGTATGCCCGGCGCACCAGTTGCGCCGCGCGTTCCCACGAATACCGGCGGACGCACTCGTAGCCGTTGCGGATCAGCGTCTCGCGCAGGGGACGCTCGGTGAGAATCTGCAGGATGCCGCGCGCGATCTCGAAAACATTTTCTGGGTTGACCAGCAGCGCGGCGTCGCTGACGACCTCGGGCAGCGACGATACGTTTGACGTGAGCACCGGCGTGCCGTGTGCCATCGCCTCGAGCGGCGGCAGTCCGAAGCCTTCGTAGAGAGAGGGGAACAGGAAGGCCTGGGCCCGCGAATAAAAAACCCGCAACACCTGCGGCGGCACGAAACCCAGAAAGCGCACGTCCTCGCGTACCCGCGCCCGAACCACCGCGCGCCGCAAATCGGCGTGGCGCGTGAGCGCCTCGCCGATGACCAGCAGCTTCAGTTGCCCCAGTTCGGGATGCCCGCGCAGTTCCGCCTTAGCCACGGCGAAGGCTTCGATCAGCCGCGCGAGATTTTTCTGCGGCTTGATGTTGCCCGCGTAGAGCACGTAGGGCCAGTTGACGGCGTGCCGCTCGAGAATGAGTTCCGCGTCGGCCGGCATCGGTTCGTTCAGGAAGCGTTCGTCCACGGCGTTATACACCACGCTGATCTTGTCCTCCGCGACGCCGAAGGTGCGGGCCAGCTCTCGCTTCGACGATTGCGAAACCGCGAAAACGTGGTCGGCCCGGCGCAGCGCGCGCCGTGCGAAAAAAAGCCGCCCCGCTTGCACGGGCGGCGTCGTCCCCACCTGCGGAGTCAGCACGTCGCTCAGGTCGTGCACCGTCAACAGGAGCCGTGCCGGCACCATCGCCGGCGCGTAGAACCACGGCATGTGCAGAACGTCCACGCCCCGCTTGCGCAGTAGCCACGGCAGGTGCAGGTGCGTGTGAAACGTTCCCGGCTCGTGCGGATATTCGAGCAGCGTGAAATTTTTCGGTAGGGGGTCGAATTCTGCCAGGTGCCGCTGCCGCCCGATCAGCAGGTATTCCGAGTCGCTGTCCTGCCGCGCGAGTTGGTTGACGATGTTGCGGATGTACGTGCCCGAGCCGTAGTCGCCGGCGCGGCGAATGTCAATGGCCACGCGCATCGGCGAATACGCTCAGCGCCACGGCGACCGGTAAGCGGTGCCGTCGCCGGCCTGCCAGCGCAGCGTGTAGATGGGGAACTCGGCGGCGAACTCGGCGACCTCCCCGCGAACGCGCTGCTCGGTCGCGGCATCGCCCAGCTTGCCCAGTATTTCCCCGATCCAGCCGGCGATGCGCTCCATCTCGGGCTCGCGCATCCCGCGCGTGGTCACCGAGGGGCTGCCCATGCGGATGCCGCCTCCGGTCATCGGCGGCGTCGGGTCGAACGGGATCGAATTCTTGTTGACGGTGATGCCCGCGCGGTCGAGCGAGGCCTGCGCGTCTTTCCCGGCGAGCCCGCGCGAGTAAAGGTCCACGAGGAACAAATGATTGTCCGTGCCGCCCGACACGATGCGGTAGCCGCGCCGCGCGACGCCCTCCGCGAGCGCGCGCGCGTTGGCCGCCACCTGTTTCTGATATTCGCGGAACTCCGGCTGCATCGCTTCGTGCAGGCAAACCGCCTTCGCCGCGATCGTGTGCATCAGCGGCCCGCCCTGCGTGCCCGGGAAGGTGATGCGGTCCAGCTCCTTCGCCCACTTTTCCTTGCACAGGACCAGCCCGCCGCGCGGGCCGCGCAGCGTCTTGTGCGTCGTCGTAGCCACAAAATCCGCGTACGGCACGGGCGTCGGATGCACGCCCGCCGCCACCAGGCCCGCGATGTGCGCGATGTCCACGAACAGAATCGCGCCCGTCGCGGTCGCGATCCGCCCCAGCCTCTCGAAGTCGAAAGCGCGCGAGTAGGCGCTCGCCCCCACCACGATCATCTTCGCCTTGTGCTCGGTCGTCAGCCGCTCGATCTCGTCGTAATCGATCCTCTCGGTGTCCTTGCGCACGCCGTAGGGCACGAACTTGTACGTCTTCCCCGAAAAATTCAATGGATGCCCGTGCGTCAGGTGGCCGCCGTGCGCCAGATTCATCCCCAGCACGGTGTCGCCCGGTTGCAGCGCCGTCATGTACACGGAAATATTCGCCTGCGTTCCGGAATGTGCCTGCACGTTGGCGTGCTCGGCGCCGAAAAGCTGCTTGGCGCGGTCGATCGCCGACTGCTCGGCGCGGTCCACGAATTCGCAGCCGCCGTAGTAGCGCTTGCCGGGATAGCCCTCGGCGTATTTGTTGATCAGCACCGAGCCCATCGCTTCGAGCACCGCTTCCGACACCAGATTTTCCGAGGGAATCAGCTCCAGGCCGGTCGCCTGCCGGCGCGTCTCGAGTTCGACGATCTCCGCGATTTCCGGGTCCACCTCCCGCAGCGGGCGATTCATCTGCTCGAGCGCCCTGCGATCGCCCTTTTGTTCGCTTGTTGTGCTCATACCTTGCGCTCTCGCTCCTGGTCGAGTTCCAAAATTTTGTCGATGCGCCGCTGGTGCCGTCCCCCCGCGAATTGCGCGGAGAGGAATTCCCGAACCGCTTCGATGGCCTGCGCTTCGCTCAGCACGCGCGCTCCCAGCGTGAGCACGTTCGCGTCGTTGTGCTCGCGCG
>Ga0210394_10004874_pt1 | contig 15366 bp, 16 predicted proteins | sample IncBWC12MmetaG_FD_160121 | JGI IMG/M metagenome (GOLD analysis project Ga0210394, IMG submission 160121) | Forest soil microbial communities from Barre Woods Harvard Forest LTER site, Petersham, Massachusetts, United States - Inc-BW-C-12-M | ecosystem: Environmental > Terrestrial > Soil >... | reverse complement strand
CCGAATGGCGACCGCACCGAAGAGGTGATCGTCAGCCAGCAGATTTTGCAATCGCTCGAACTGCGCAGTTTCACGCCGCAGGTCACCGCTTGCCCCGGTTGCGGCCGCACCACCAGCACTTTTTTCCAGGACATGGCCGACCAGATCCAGACATACCTGCGCGAGCAGATGCCTGTCTGGAAGGCGCGCTATACGGGCGTCGAGGAGATGAAGGTGGCCGTGATGGGCTGCATCGTCAACGGTCCCGGCGAATCGAAACACGCCAATCTCGGCATCTCCCTTCCCGGTACGTTTGAAGAACCCGTGGCGCCGGTCTATGTCGACGGCAAGCTGAAATGCACTCTGCGCGGCGATCGCATCGTCGCCGAGTTCATCGACATCCTGAACGCCTACGTCGACCGCACCTACGCCGCGCTGGAAGCAGTGAATGCCTAGGCCGCGATAAATACTAAGATTACCTGTTGCGCGTCATGCAAGACCTGGATCATTCTAAATCACTGTTTCCAGAGTACTTCGCCATTTCGTTTGACGATGCTATCCTCGAATTCCACACTCAACTGAGAACCCAGTCGGTCGGGTCCTAAGCCATTATTTATACTAGTACTAAGCCCTTTTCTTAGCCCATTTTGTGAGTACTAGAGCCGATTTCGTTGTATGCTCAACTTGAACGATATGCTCAAGACAATAATCTACGGTTTTCTGACAGTAATTGCGGCCGGAACTGCATCGGCCGATTCGATCTTCGGAGTTTGCGGATCCGGATTCACCGACGGAACCTGCGGCACTCAAGCGGGGTTGGGCACCGTCGACGGGAACTGGAGCTTGTCGACCAGCGTCGAATCCATCATCGGCAACGACGCATTCATCACCCAGACCGGGCAATTCCCGTTTGGGCCCTGGCTGTTTGACACAAGCACATACCAATGGATCGGACCGCAGGCCGGGGGAAATGAGACGAACGACGCCCCTGGTCTCTACGTCTATACGGAGTCCTTTGACCTGACCAATTACTACCTTGCCAGCGTCGTGCTAACGGGTGGGTTCGCTGCCGACAACTCGGCGGAGATATTCCTGAATGGCGTGGACACGGGAATCGGGACGTCGACCTTTGCCTCGCTGACAGCGATCAACCTGACCTCCGGCTTCCTTCAGGGAGTGAATACCCTCACCATCGAGGTGACCAATGCTCCCGGCGCCACCGGGAATCCGTCGGGTCTAGTCGTGGAACTGTCGGGTACGGGGACGGTTCTCCCTGAACCGGCCTCCTTCGCCTTCATGGGTGTCGGATTGGCCGCGCTCGGATTCTTTGGCCGCCGGCTCCGCTCGTAAAAACGAGCTTCTTTATTCAGCCAGAAACTTCTTCGTTTCACGCAAGAAGACCTCCAGCTGGTCGTGATGCACCCAGTGGCCGGCGTTGTCGACCTTCACCACGCGGTGATTGTGGATAATATCGGCCTGCCCTCCCGCCTCCGGGTCCGGCGCCCAGCTTTGTTTGCCCCAAAATAGCAGCGTCGGGCAGGTGATCTGGGACATCACTTCTTTCGCGTCTTCGATGTTGTACCCATATGTGATGAACGTCCGCACATAGTTGTCGAACTTCCAGGTTATCGATCCGTCGGCGTTCCAATTGGTTCCGTGCAGCGTCAGATGCGCGGCCACTTCGTCGGAGAGAAACGGGTTCGCTTCCTTCATCCGCGCGATGGCCGCTTCCAGCGTCGGATAGTTGTGCGGAGCCCTGTTTTCGGCCTTGCGGATCACCTCGATCCAGTTGCGCAACCGCTCCGAGGCAGGCTTCGGCGTGCGATGCGTGACCGGCATCCCGATGCCTTCAATCGCGACGACCTTCTTCACCCGATCCGGATACACACCCGAATAAAGCAGGCCGACCACGCCGCCCAATGAGTGCCCGATGAGGGTCACCGGGAATCCGTTGATGATGTCGGCCAGCGCCGAAAGGTCCAGCACATGTTCGGCGACGCTGTACAAGGCTCCCGGCGCCCACGCGCTATTTCCGTGGCCGCGCAGGTCCAGAGCGTAGACGTGATAATCGTCGCGCAGCGCGCGCGCCACCCAGTCCCAGTTGCGCGCGTGGTCCAGGCCGCCGTGAACCAGGATCAGCGCCGGCTTGCCATCCGATCCCCAATCCCAGAACTGGAGTTTCAGCCGGTGCGAATAGAAGAAATGTGAGACGGGTTCCATATTTAGTATTCCGAGCGCAGCACGTCAAAATATATTCGAATGCCTCGCAGGAACTCGGCCACCGGAACGCGTTCCTGATCGCTGTGCATCGTCGCCACCGTCGCCGCGTCCACCACCATCGGCATGAATCCATACGCCGGCACGCCGCGCTTGCGCAGTTGCACGGAGTCGGTGCCGTAAGGCACCAGCATCGGCGTCACGACTGCGTCCGGATGCGCTTTCAGCAGCGCCTGCCGGATCGCGGCGAACATGGGCGTCTCGGCCGAACTCATTCCTGCGTCCACTGGATTCGTGATCCGTTCCACGGTCACGCGACGGTCGTTGATGCGAGCCTTGATACCGCTCTCAAACTCGTCCGCGTTCACTCCCGGCAGCAGCCGGCAATCGAGCGTCGCCTCCGCCACCGATGGAATCACATTGGGCTTCACCGGCGACCCGACGCCCGATTGCAGTGTCGTCAGCGAGATCGTGTTCCCTTGAATCGCGCCCGTGAACTTATTGGGCGCGAACGAGCCTCCCGCCGCTTTCAACATGGATTCGACGACTGGATTTTGTTTATCTGCGCCTGCGATCTCCATTGCCTTGTGAATCGCATCAAGCAAAATCAGATTCGCATTGTCGGCGATCGGCTGCGATCCGTGGCCGGCCGTTCCCTTGGCGCGAAGCCGCAGCCACAACATTTGCTTTTCCCCTACCGCGACGCCGAAAATCAGCTTGCCCTGCGCGAACAGGTCCCGGCTGCCCGCGCCTCCTTCATCCAGAACATAGGCCGGATCGATCTCCTCAAAATGATTCTTCAGCATCCATTGAATGCCTAAAACGCCGTTCGATTCCTCATCCGCTGTCGACAGCATCACGATGTCGCGCGGCGGCACGAGCCCCAAGCGCTTCATCTCAATGAGCGCCGTCATCTGCTCCACCGCCAGCCCCTTCATGTCCAGCGAGCCGCGACCCCAGATCTGCCCGTCCTTAATCATTGCCCCGAACGGATCGATCGCACCCCACGCCTTCGCGTCCACCGGCACCACATCGAAATGATTGAGCAGCAACAGGGGTTTTTTCGACCGGTCGCGCCCCGGCAGCCGCACGATCATATTCGTCTGCCCCTCCGGCCCGCTGGTATAGAGCCTCGGGGTAAATCCAGCCGCTTCCAGCTCGCCCTTGATCAGCGCCGCCGCTTCGGTGGTGTTGGCCGGCGGATTCACGCTGGCGATGCGCACGTATTTTTGCAGCAGATCCAGTGCGTGCTTCTCCACTGAGGGCCAATCGGGCTCCGCCGCGAATAGCGGAGCGCCCAATAAACAGAACATCAGGACCAGCGTTTTTGTGGGGCAGGATGGCATCCTGCGGCCGATTGGTAATCGGCCAAATCTCGCTACTTTTCTCATTTTTCCGATGGTACGTCCTTTAAGCGAACACTCAAACCCGCCGTGCGATACGCCTCGATCAGCGCTCCCGCCGCCGGTCCATACTCGGGCTCCGCCACGCGATTGCCTTCATCGAGCTCCATCAACATGCGATAACGCCCTAGCAAAATCTCGCTGCGGAAAACGCCGCCCAAATAACTGATGCCGCACGCCGCCTTTCCGTCGAATATTTGTGCGCGCACCGCGCTTGCCAGCGTCGCCAGTTGTTGCGCGCCTGCCAGCAGAATTTCCCGCGCCACCGCGTCTCCATCCCGCGCGATCCTGTCCACCAGCTTTGCGAACGCAGCCACGCGCTCCCTCGGATACTCGTCGGTGTAGAAGCGATGCAGCAGATCGTTGGCGCTGGTCGCCCCCGCCGAGGAGACCAGCGCATCGCGCAGAGCGGTTTTCGGCCCCCATCCCTCTTCCTCGCGCAGAGCCGCCCGCAGTGCCTGGCGAACGATGTCGAAACCTCCGCCCTCGTCTCCGAACGCATAGCCCCAGCCGCCCGCCCGCGCCGTTTTTCCTTCGCGATTGCGCCCGAACGCCATCGATCCCGTCCCGCCGATCGCGATCACGCCCGGCTCGCCGCTCGTCGCGCCGGTCAGGGCGATCGCCGCATCGTGCGTGACCAACAAGCGCTTCGCCTTTATCAGCTCGCGGACGTACGCCTCTTTATCCGCGGCGCCTCCGCTAAAACCCAGGCACGCGGCGTCAAATTCGGCTCTCTCAAAACCGGCCGCGCGCAGGCATCCGCCCACCGCCCGCAAGAATTTCTCCCGACCCTCGGCTTTCCCCACGTGGTTGCAGGGACCGCCGCGCCCCACCCCGACCACGCGTCCCGATTCGTCGCCCACCAAGGCCGTCGTGCTCGATTGTCCGCCATCGACACCCAGGAAAAGCTTCACGGCTTCACCACTTGATAGATCCGCGCCCCGTATCCCTTGGCGATTTCCTTGAATCCCCACGCCCCCAGGTCTTCGCGCATGTCGTCCGCACCCCAGTCTGTATCGTTCATCAGGATGTACTCGATCCCGCGCTCATAGAGGTCCCGGCTGGCCCAGCGCCGTATGTCGACTGGCGGCAAAATTACATCGGTCTTCGGATCGGCTGAAATCTTCACCCAGTGGCCCGATGGATTCATCGCCTCCACCTGCAATCGAACGTTCGCATAATCGAACGATGTGTCCACGGTCACCTCGTCCACAAATTCAAATTTTCCGAAGTCCGTATCGATATACATTCCCGGCGCCGCGACCTCCCACGACCGCCATCTGGTGGCGGGAGAGTTGTCGAATGCCATCTGCACATCCCAAGGATTCGGCCACGCGCGCAGCCTCCATGCCGGATCGCGCGGCAACTCCGCCCCTTGGTAGAAATACCGCAGCTCGTGGACTTTGAATTCTTCGAGCGGCCCACCCACTGCCGTTTCGACGACCCTTACCCGCCTCGCGGGCGTTACTGGAAATTTGAACGTCAGCCGCCGCGTGGGCTGGCGGCTTTCGTCCCAGCCAGCGTCGAGAATGTCGGCCAGATCGTCGTTCAAAGCAGACTGAAAGCTCACCAGGACCTCGTGCGTCGTGTACGAATCGGCCACGCCATTCACCGCCAGCACCCTCGCGCCTTTGGGAACATTGTCGTCGATCAGGCGCGCGATCCCGTACATGCTGAAATTCTGCGCCAGATAACGGTCCTGCGGAATTTTTCGAATCGCCTGCTTCCACAGAATCCGGTCCAAATGCCAGGCGTACTTGGCCGAATATCGGGGAATCATCGACGGCCACGACGCCACCGCATGAAGCAGCACCAGCGCGGCCAACAGAGACGTGCCTTCAATAGATGCCACCGCCATCGCCATCGCCAGCGACACAAAGGGCAAACAAGGAATCAGAAACCGCGTCCCGACATTGGCGAAGAACGGCAGAAACAGCAGCAGCGCTGGCAACAGCAATCGGCGACCTTCGCGAAATCGCAGGGCAAAGAAGGCCAGCGGCGCCAATAAAAACACCGGACCCAGCAGCCCTGTCGTCTTCTCGCCGCGCACGGTTACCTCGAGCGGCAGCGTCCATTTATTCTCCACTGTGTAATGGCTCAGAAAATCGGCGTACTCCTGGTCCTGGATCACACGGCGGTACGGATTTCGAAAGATCTTATTGAAAAACGGCGCCGCCGGATTCTGCGCGTAAATCCAATCCTTCGCCATCCACGGCAGAATCATAACCGCCGCGCATGCCGCCACTATCGCGCATTGCCGCACCTTTCGCGACCGCCACGCCACAAACAGGAACGCGTAAATCGTCATCGCTACCGCCGTATATTTCGCGGCGTAACAATACCCGGCCAGCAGGCCGATCGGGATCAGAAGCCTCGGCTCGCGCACCTCATCCCAAATTTCCAAAAAATAAAATACCGAAAACGCGATCGCCGCCACTCCGCAATCGTTATAGGCAATCGATCCGTCCATGCCCACCACCGGACTGGCATACAGCAGCAGCGCTCCGCCGGCTCCCGTCCAAGGTTTGCCGATCCTCCGTCCATAGGCGAACATCGCCATCGCCAGCGCGACTAAGAACGCATAATGCACCAGCGCTCCAGCCGAGTGTTTCCCGATCGCGAACGCGGGCAGGAACAGCATTTCCACGCCCGCGCTCAGGTTCGCGTACATGTTCGTCACTACCTGCTCGAATCCATGCGCGCGCAGGTATCGCGCCACCAGGCCCAGATGATAGGAGGACCCGTCCGGGCTCGACTCCGGCGCCCACGCGTGAAAAAAATAGAGCACCGTGAAGATGCCGAAAATCGCGGTGCAGAAAGATTTCAGCCCGAGGCTCAGCGGCTCGACCGCATCCCCTTTCAATCTCCAGGAACCCTTCCAAATCGCCCACGCAATCGGGATCAGCAGCATCCCCACCACCAGCGGCCTGTAAGCGATTTTCAGTGCCAAAACCGCGAACACCACCAGGTGAAGGACACTCGCACCCACGACGAACGCCAGCGGAAATCGCTCGACGCGCTTCAGCGGCGCTCGTGCCCAATCCACCAGGAGTGCGCCAGCCGCGTAGCAGGCCGCAACTGTCGCCGCCGCTCCCAATAGAGCCCAGAAAGCCTGCCACATTACTGCGTCAGTCCGATGCGGGTCAAAATGAATCCCAGCCTCGCGCCATCCGTCGGCGAGACCCACACCTTATCGATCGCCGCGGCCACCAGCGTGTCTTTTAACGGCACCACCCACTCCGCCGGCACCGCTTTTTCGTAGTGATACTCGCCCGGCGCCTTGTAGCGAACGCTCTCCAGCACGTGGTCGTTCACTAAAAAACTCAGCGTCACTGGACCGGTAACTTTAAACGTCACCTCCGGCAAACTGAAGTCGATTACATAGCGCAGTTGCAGGTTTGTCCGCGGCACCACTTTCACGGTCGGTTTCTGATTGGTCCATTTCCACGGCGCCGGATCGCCCGCCGCAATATCCTGGACGAAGTGCGCCGCCGCGTCGCTATCGGCCATAATCACCATGCGCGACATCCGGTGCGGCCGCGCGTCCTCAAACGGCTGCCGCTGCACCGGGGGCGCATAAGGCTCGGGCATATTCTGGCACGACGAAAGAACAACCGCGCAACTGGCAAACATATTGGCAAACGACAGGCGAGAACGCACTTTCCTGTTACTATAGCGAACTGCTCAATTTCGGTGCGCACGGCGTGGGACGCGAGGTTGTTTCACGTAAAGCCGATGCCGAGCCGCGACCGCAGGAAGCGATCTCCACGAATTCTTCCGCAACGTTATAATTGAGACAGAATCATCATCGTCACGTCTGACGATAATAGGTATCCCGCTATGAAACTTTTTGCTTTAGCCGCCGCCAGCGCGGCATTCCTCTGCGCCCAGACGCCGCTCCAGCTTCCCATCAACCCGCTGCCGCCGGAGACCGTCGTCGCCCATAGTGGCGAGGGTAAGCCTATCACCGCCGGCGAAGTTCGCAGCCTTCTCGAAAGCGGCGATCCCGGCGTGGTGACCCAGGCTAAGCAGAATCCCGAATCGCTCCTTGACGGCATTTTCGTCATGCGATATCTGGCGGAGCAAGGCGAAAACGCTCACATCCTCGACCAGAGCCCCTGGAAGGAGCAATTTCAGATCCTCCGCAATCGCTTCGTCTTTAGCGCGATGATCAACCAGATGCGCGAGACTTATAACGTACCGGAGCAGGATATCAACGACTTCTACGCTCATAACCAGAGCCGTTATGAACAGGCCCGCATCAAGGTGATCGCCATCGGCTTCTGCCCCACGCCGCCCACCACCGGCGGAAAAACCGACGAGGAGATCAAGGCAGCCGCGCACGCCGCCCTCGAGGCCGCGCACTGCACCAGCAAACGCACTGAGGATCAGGCCCACGACTTCGCCGTCGGCCTCGTCGGAAAAATTCGCGGCGGAGCGGATTTCGTGAAGTTAGTCGCGCAATACTCCGAAGACGCCGACTCCAAAGCTACCGATGGCGACTTCGGCCTGGTCACCCGCGATAATTCCTTCAAGCCCGAGATCAAAGCCGCCGTTTTCGCCCTGAGCAACGATGACGTCAGCGATCCCATCCGTTCGGGAAGCTTTTTTTACATCATCAAGATCAAGGAAAAGGCCGTCCAGCCGCTTTCGAATGTGCGCGAGCCGATCATTCAGGAGCTCAAACAGAAGCACTTCACCGACTTCATGTCCGACCTCACCAACCGGATGAAACCGGTCATCGATCGCCCCGATTTCTTCGTCACCCAATCAGCACTTAAACCCAGCGGCCCGCCTCAACTCATCAAGCCGGAGTAAACATCTGCTTCCACCCCTCTCCGGCCCTCCCCTCCGAGTCGAGCTTCGCAGCACCCTCGGCCCCCACCTGGCCGCGACCTCGATCCCCAAGCGGTTAATCCTGCTGGACCGCGAAGTCCTCTCCAACCCCGGCGACTTCGAACGCATCCTCATCCACGAAGTTTTCCACTTCGCCTGGGTCCGCCTGTCCAACGCCCGCCGCCGCGATTGGGAAATGCATCTCGCGGCGGAAAAACAGAAAGGCGAGCTAGGCTGGTCCGCCGAATGGCGCAAGCTTAAACTCAACCCCGCCGACGCCCGCCTCCGCTCCCCCAAATGGAAACGCTATGCCCGCGAAAGCTTCTGCGATTCCGCGGCGTTCCTGTACGCCGACTTGAAAACCCACGTCGAGTTCACGCTCCCCGCCTCATCCCGCCGCGCGAGAAAACTCTGGTTCCAGAGGAATTTTGCATCCCATGCAATCGCTATATAATCAAATCAGGGTGATCCTTCGTCCCATCGCCGCCGCTGCCGTCGTTTGCGCCGCCCTCTCTATCACCGGCTGCTCCACCAATACGGTGCGAGCCGACGTCAAGGCCGAGAAGGAGCGCAAGCGCGCGCCCGATTTCACATTGAAGGACGTCGACGGCAAACCGGTCAAGCTCTCCGACTATAAAGGTAAAGTCGTCCTCCTGAATTTCTGGGCCACCTGGTGCGGCCCCTGCAAAATCGAGATCCCCTGGTTCATGGATTTTGAGCAGACTTATAAAGACAAAAATTTCGCCGTCCTGGGCGTCTCGCTCGACGAAGACGGCTGGGAATCGGTGAAGCCGTACATCGCGCAGAAGAAAATCAATTACCGCGTCATGATCGGCACCGAACAAGTGGCGCAGCTTTACGGCGAGGTCGATTCGCTGCCCACCACTTTCATGATCGACCGCGAAGGACGCGTCGCCGCCGTCCACGTCGGCTTGGTGAGCAAGAGTGATTACATCCATGACATTGTCGAACTTCTCGATGCGCCGGTACCGGCTCGCGGCGGCATTCTTATCGAGCCTGTGCTGTTTCGCGCAAAACAATAACGTCCTCACCGTCGGCGCGCCGGAAAAGGTGACGGCGAAAATCGGCGCCGCCGTGCAGGTGAAACTGCCCCTGGAATTGCGCCCCGGCTATCATTGCAATAGCAACAAACCGTCGGACGAATATCTGATCCCCTTGAGACTCACCTGGGGCACGGGACCTTTGGAAAATCCCGAAGTCACCTACCCCGCCCCGCAGATGGAAAAGTACAGCTTTTCCCCCACGCCACTGTCGGTCTACACCGGCAACTTCGAACTCATCACTAAATTCAAAGTCTCGACGACAGCCATGCCCGGCCCAACGCTGGTCACCGGCAAGCTGAAATATCAAGCCTGCAACGACCGCATGTGCCTGACCCCCAAAACCATCGACGTCTCGATTCCCATCGACCTGATCAAATGACGACATCCTGGTGGCGCGAGCTTCAGCTTGCAGCGACGGCTTCAGCCGTCGTCTTTTTTAGTTCCTGTACCAGCACTCCAGAACCGAGAGTCGACCCCCAGCTCGCCTCCGAAATCGAAAAAATCAAGGCCATCGACAATCACGCCCATCCGGTCCGCCCAGGCAGTCCTCCCGACAACGACTTCGACGCGCTCCCGGTGGATCACATGGAGCCCTATCCCGATCCCATCCGCACCCGCCCCGATTCGCCCATCGCCGCCGAAGCCCGTCAAAGAATGTCGGGTGTCGATAAATCCAACCCCGCCGCCGTGCTCGACGCCCTCGGCATCGACGTGATGCTGGCAAACCGCGTAGCCATGTCGCCCCCGGTCAGCGAGCCGCGCTTCCGATTCGTCCCCTACGTCGACGCGTTCATGTACCCTCTCGACAACACGTCGATGATGAAGGACCCCGACAAGAAACAATTCTTCCCGCTGGAAGAAAAACTCCTCCAGCGTTACTATGCCGAATGCGGAATCGCCTCAAAACCAGCCACGCTGGACGACTACTTAAATAAAGTGGTGCGCCCAACCTTGGAACGCCACAAACAAGCCGGAGCGCTCGCGGAGAAATTCGAAATGGCCTACCTCCGCGCTATCGATATCGGCAATCCCTCAAAGGCGGATGCCGAAAAGGCATACGCAGGCCATGGCGACTATAAGGCCCTGCAAGATTACGTTTTCAGATTCCTGGCCGCCGAATCAGGGCGTCTCGGCATGGCGGTGCATATCCATTGCATCGCCAGCGTGGGCGGATATTTCGATATCGCGGGCGACAACCCTTTGCTTCTGGAGCCCCTGCTCCACGATTCCGCCATGCGCAAAACCAATTTCGTTCTGCTCCACGGCGGCTCGCCCTTCATCGGCGAAATCACCGCGATGCTGGAGAATCCCAACGTCTACCTCGATTTTTCCCAGCAGACCTTCGACAGTTATCCTCGCGCCGTGGCGGCGAATATCCGCAAATGGCTGGAATATGAGCCCGAAAAAGTCCTCTACGCCACCGACGCTTATCCGTTCTCCAAGGAAATCGGATGGGAAGAAGCCGGCTATATCGCGAATAAAACCGCCCGCGAAGCGCTCGGGATCGCCCTCACCGGCATGCTCCGCGACGAAGAAATCTCCCGCGATCGCGCCCTCGAACTCGCCCGCATGGTCCTGAGAGAAAACGCCAGGAAGCTCTACGGTCTTCAATAACCGTGAGAACGCTCGCCATCTTCCTCATTGCCGCTCTCCTTTGTTGCGCTCAAGTTCGCCGGCCGATCGCCGTGACCGAAGCCACAGGACTCGTCAACGCACTCCTGAAGCCGGACGGTTGGACCAGGCTCCGGGGATTCGTTCTCTACCAAGCCCTCTTCGATGCCGAGTTTCAGGATTTCTATTTCATTCACGCCGAATGGGACAGCCCGGCGCACAACAGCGCGGCGATCGGTCACTTCGCCGTCGAACGAGCGACAGGCGATGTTTGGGACTGGGTGATCTGCGGGCAGTTTCACTCGCCGTCGCTGACCGCCGCGCAACAGGCGCTCCGCAAGCGAATCGGCCTCACGGACGCCGAATACCTGAAAATTCGCAAACCCGGCCCGTTCTGCGAACCCAACGAAAAACCCCAAATTCTCAAAATGGGCAAACCACACGGAACCGCCATGCGTGAGCATGCGGACAAACGGTAATCCCCGCCCTGACGAACTTAAACCGCTCCCCTGAGAAACCCGCCTTGTCTTCGCCCGATATTCGCAAAGAATTCGCCCGCGGCGGGTTTTTCATCACCATCGGTGAGCAGCAGGCTCATGCGGACTCCTGATAGTCGCGGTTCTTTTCCCAGCCTTGGGGATTCATCGAGATAGGAGAACCGCGACCGCCGGGAGCGGTCAGCGCCGGGGTTTTCACACAGACTCTGACGGACGGGGTTATAACTCCTGGCTTACGCCAGAGGATTCTCTCAAATCCACCTCCAGAAACCTCGCCCCCGGCTCCGGATTATAACGATAAGCCGGAATATCCCTAAACCCAAGCGATGCGTACAGCCTCTGCGCACTATCCATCTTGGGCATCGTGTCGAGCCTCATTCGCGCGTATCCAAGCGCGCGCGCCTCTTCCATAATCGCGACGATCAGCCTCCGCCCCAGCCCCGACCCGCGATGCTCCGGCCGCACGTACAGCCGCTTCATTTCGCAAGTCTCCTCATCGATCGGACGTAGCGCCACACAGCCCGCGTCGTCCGCAATCAGCAACCGGCCGCGCGGAGCCGCGTATTCTCCAGGCAACCCGGCCAGTTCCTGCTCGAAATTCTGAAAACACAAATCCACTCTCAGCCACGCCGCGTACTCGCGCAGCATCATGCGAATCTCATCCAGATCGCTAAGCGCCGCGGCTCGGATGATCATGACCGTTCGTAGCTCACCACCAGGCCTTTTTCGAAAACCTGGCGAAACGCATCGGAAACACGAGCCGCAGCCCACTCCGCCAGATCGGGCTCCCGGGGCGAAGTCAGCTTCACCGAAACCTGGCCGTTCGAAATTTCGCACGAAGCGATCTCGACGTCCTGATCGCGGCTGCGGTCCAGGTTGTCGGCCAGGCGCAACACCGGAATCAGCATCAGCAGCGCGTGCTTATCATCGGGCGCCAGAATCTGATACTCCGGATGCGCCGCCGCAGGCATCGCTTTGCGGTGATAGCGGCACAGAGTCGCGATAAAGATCCGCTCGCGATTCGTGAACCCGCTGAAATCGACGTTCGATACCAAATAGTAGGCGTGCTTATGATGGCCGGAGTCGTTCACGTAATGGCCCGTGTCGCAAAAATAGCTGGCCGCCTCGAGCAGCCGTCCATAAGCCAGCGGCAGTTGATGCAGAGGCTCCAGCCGCGAGAACAGCGTCTGCGAAAATCCCGCCATCTTGCGCGCGTGCGGCAGCACCACTCCGAATCGCGACGCTACGCGCTCCACTTCCTTGCGCTGCTCCCTTCCCAGCCGCGCCAGTTCGCCGCCCACGCCTCGCGCGGCCATATCGGCCAGAATTCCGTCGCGCACTCCGGCCGAACAATAGTAAACCGACGACGCGTGGAATCGTTCCAAAATTCGCAACAGCGTGCCCGCGCCGGCGACGATAATCTCCGCGAGCCTGGGCCCGATGCCGGCGATTTTCCGGCGCCCCGCCAGATCGGATTCCGAAAGCTTGCGGTACAGTTTGCGGATCTGCGCCGTCGACGCGCGCAATCGGTCGGCCTGATCGCGCCGGTTGCGCGCCACCCGGTTCACCGCGCACACCACCGCCGCCGCCGTGGCCGACGTGGCGATCACGCGGTCCCATTTCGTGCCCATTTTTTCCACCGCCGCCGCCAGCTTCTGGTCCACAAATTCGGCCATCTGGTGCAGTTCGCGCGGAGAGGGCGGATCGGCGTGAATAAAAATCTGTTGCAGACGGACCGCGCCCAAAGGCTTCGAAATCGCGTCCACCATGCGATCGTCTTCGCCCGCGATAATTTCCGCGCTGCCGCCGCCGATGTCGACAATCAGGATTCGCTTCCCCGCCTGCGGCCAGCGGCTGGCCACGCCGCGATGGATCAGCCGCGCTTCTTCGCGCCCCGACACGATTTCCACCGCAGTCCCCAACGCCGCCGACGCGCGCGCCAGGAATTCCAACTGGTTCGAAGCGTCGCGCACCGCGCTGGTCGCCACCGCCCGCACACCGGCGATCTCGAGTTTCTTATAGGCGTCGGCCATGCGCGCCAGCACGCGCTCTACTTCTTCCATCGCCTGAGCGCTGATGCGGCCGTCGCGAAACACGCTTTCGCCCAGCCGCGTCACCACGCGTTCGGAAAGCAGTACGCGAGGCTGCTCACCCGGAGGCGCTTCCGCGGCAATCATGCGCGTGGAGTTGCTCCCAATATCGACGGCGGCGTAGCGAAGCATTTTTCAGTTAACCGCTTAGGATAGCAGCCGGAGAACTGCGCAGTTCGTAATTCGTCCGTAATACAAGCCGTTGTGGGGCAGGCTGGCAGCCCGCGGCCGATTGGCAGTCGACCCTGCGTGTTCCTAACCCAGCTTCACCCGCCTGACATCGATCTTCGCGTCGTCGAACTCCCCAAGCCCCAACGCCCCGGCGAACTCGATATGCTCCACCTGGCAGTTCAGATACGTGCTCTCTTTATCCGGTTTAGAAAGCGCCACCGGCGCCATCCCCGCCTTCGCGCGCTGCGCATCGATCGCCTTCCATCCCGTCTTATCCAGCGCCACCGGATCGGTCGCGAAGTACATCGTCTTGTGCTCCCAAACGTACTGGGGCCGCGCCCCCGGCCCGCCGTGGAACGACGCCTTCACCCCGTCGCAGATATGCAGCGTGGCTTTTTGCCGGATCACCGGCAGACTTACCACCGACGGTATGAACACCCCGCACGCATTCTGCGTCGGCGTCAAATGGCTGCGATTCACGTTGTTCACCATGCCGTGCGACATGTTCTTCAAACAAATCGTCACTCCCGCCGACTGATGATGCTTCAGCACCGGCAGGTTCACGATCTTGTTCACCTCGCGCGTCACTACCCTGGCCACGTAGGACCTCCGGAAGTGCGCGTCGTTCGCATTCTCGCCCGGCTTGATCAGCGCCATCTCCATGAAATGGTCGGGATCGTAGCCCTCCATGTCGAGCTGCGTTTCGTTGTAGCGTTCCGACGCCGCCGTCCACCGCACGCCTTCGGGGACCCATTTGTCGATACCCGCCGCGACAAACTCCTCCCTGTACCGGTTGAACACAATCACATCGCGCGCGCCCACGCCCGCCTGCGCCAGCCCGTCCAGAATCTGCCGCAGTACAATCGCGTCCGAACAGAGTTTCGCGCCGCCCACCGGGCTCACTTTGATGCCCACCACGTCGCCCTTCTCGAACAGCGTCCGCCACGCGTCGGCCCACGCCGGAGCGCCGGTGAGCGAAGTCATCCCGCGCGTCATCATCTGCTTCACCGCGTCCTCTTGATACAACCCGTTGTCGATCGCATGCGCATGCTCCACCGCGATCACACGTCCGGGCCAAGGTCCGGGCATTCCCCCTTTTTCGGCCGATAAGGCCCTTTGCGAAGGCATCAGCGAAGCGGCCAGCACCGGCGCGAACGCATTGCGCAGAAAATCTCGGCGGCGAGTCGTCATGGGAACATTGTACGTCAGCCGCAAATGCGCTACCGTGTGTTAATCGGAATGCGTTTTTTCAAACGATCGGCGACGCCGTCCCCTTTGGGGCGCCTGGAATCCTGCGTCATGGAGATCCTGTGGTCGCGCGGCGAGAGCAATGTGCGCGACGTCGCCGAAAAGCTCGACCGTCCGCTGGCCTACACCACCGTCATGACCACTCTCGATCGCCTTTATAAAAAGGGCTTGCTCGATCGGCGCAAATCGGAGCGGGCGTTTATTTATTCACCCCGCTTGTCCCGACCCGCTTGGGAACGGCAGCGCGCGG
>Ga0210394_10004872_pt1 | contig 15368 bp, 14 predicted proteins | sample IncBWC12MmetaG_FD_160121 | JGI IMG/M metagenome (GOLD analysis project Ga0210394, IMG submission 160121) | Forest soil microbial communities from Barre Woods Harvard Forest LTER site, Petersham, Massachusetts, United States - Inc-BW-C-12-M | ecosystem: Environmental > Terrestrial > Soil >... | reverse complement strand
GACTCCAACCCGCTGCATACCAAGAACCCCAATACCGAGGCGATGCGCACGCTCCACGACCTGATGGGTTCGCCGGTCACCAATCCGTTTACGATCGACATCCTGGCGGGGAACCCGGCCACCGCCGCAACCCTGTCGCAGCGACTGGGAAAGCTGCCGCTGGTCGCGGGCGTCTTGTCGATCGACAGCTTCGTGCCAAAGAACCAGAACGCAAAGCTCGCGCAAATCCAAGATGCGGCGATGCTGCTGGGGCCGACCCTCGCCCCGCTGAAGCCGCCGGCGCCGCCGACCGTGGACGAGATCCGCACCGCCGCCAGGGACGCCGACGCGGCGCTGGCGCCGGCGCTGGCGAAGCCCTCGCCCGATCCGCAGCTCGTGGCGATCGCGGGCGATCTACGCCGGCTGGCGGCAGCGCCCGATGACGTGGTTCTCGCCGCCAATGCCGCGTTGACCCGGTTTCTGCCGGCGCAGCTCGACCAGTTGCGCAGCGCGCTGTCGGCGCAGCCGGTCTCGTTGCACAGCATCCCGCCGACGCTGGCGCGCGACTGGGTTCTGCCCGACGGGCGCGCGCGCGTGCAGGTATTGCCCAAGGCCGTGGCCAACACCAGCAGCGGCCTCGAGGAATTCGTCGCCGAAGTGACCGCGGTCGCCCCCGATGCCGGCGGCCCGGCGGTGACCATCGAGGCGACCAGCGCCACGATCGTGGGCTCGTTCCGCTCGGCGGCGATCGCCGCGCTGGTGGCGATCACGATCATCCTGTTCGTGGCATTGCGCCGGGTGCTCGACGTGTCGCTGGTGCTGGCGCCGCTGCTGCTGTCGTCGCTGATGACCGTGCTGGTCATGGTGCTGGCGCCGCTGCCGCTCAATTATGCAAATATCATCGCGCTGCCGCTGCTGCTCGGGGTCGGCGTCTCGTTCAACATTTACTTTGTGATGAACTGGCGGGCCGGGCGAACCGTGGTGCTGGGGTCCGCCACGGCTCGCGCGATCCTGTTCTCGGCGCTGACCACCAGCACCGCGTTCGGCGCGCTGGCGCTGTCGCGCCATCCCGGCACCGCGAGCATGGGGCAATTGCTGCTGATCAGCCTCGGCTGCACCTTGGTCGCCAGCCTGGTGTTCATTCCGGCGCTGCTGGCCTCGGTGCCGGGCCCGGTTGCCGCCGCACCCTCGGCCGACATGCCGGGGCAGCGGGAATCATGACTGCACCCCGCTCGGTAAGCGATCGATCGTAGCTCGTCGCAAAAGTCAGCCTCGAGCGGAGCGCGAGGATCTTCGTCCCTGTTCCGGCCGAATCCCGAAGCGAGCCATGTAGCCGGCATAGCGCTCGTGCTCGCGCGCCGGATCGAGCCCGTAATCGTCGAGGCGGGCGCGGCGGCCGCGGTAGCCGCCGTTCGGGTTCGCCGCCACCCGGCGGCCGATGCGGTCCGCCGCCGCGGCATCGAGACTCTGCCCGAAATGCCGATAGAGCCCCGCCACGGTGCCGACCGGGTCGCCCACCAGCCGGGCGTAATGGACGTGAAATATCGGCGCCGCGAATGCCTCTCGATCGGCGGCGGCGATCATCAGCTCCGCCGCGGCCAGCCAGCGCTCGCTGTCCTGCCGGCCGATGTCGATCCGATCGATCCGGCGGCTGAAGGGTCGCCGGAGCACCTCGGTCAACCGCGCGACCGAGGCCAGGACCGCGACCGGGTCGCGATGGACGAAGACCAGCTGCGCATCGGGATAGACCGCGCGGATCGCGCCCAATGCAAAAATATGGTCGGGGCATTTGAGCACCCAGCGCCCCTTTCCGCCGGCTTGGTGCTGCAGGTGCTGCAGGAAGCGCTTGTGAAAGCGGTAGGCGTCGAGATGCCCGGTGTCGTCGAGCCAGCGCCGGTAGCTCGGGATGCGATAGGTCGTATCGAAGCGCAGGCTGGCGAACAGGTGCGCGGTGATCTCCGAACATTCCTGTGGCGAACCCGCCTCGATCGGGTGCAGGTGGCGAAACTGCGGCGCCAACAGCTGAAACAGGCGCAGCTGGCGCGCGACCTGCCGCGGCCGGCGATCCCGGCCGCCGGAGGGGCTCGCGGGATAAGGATGGATCAGCTGCCAAACGCGAGGCACCAAATTGGCCCGGTCTTCGATTAAGAGCCCGTGCAGGAAGGTGGTGCCCGAGCGCGGCAGGCCGGCGATGATCAGCGGCCGCTCGATCGCCCGGTCGAGGATCGCCGGGGTGCGCTTTTCCTCGTCGCGCAGCCGCAGCAGATTCGACAGGAAGCGCACCGTGTCCCAGCGAATCGCCGCCCCCCCAAAAAGGCTCAGATCGGCCTCATCGCGGCAGGCGGCGAGCAGCTTTTGCAAGGGCCGCGCGAACGGAATGTCGCCGAAATCGGTCAATCCGGTGCGCCGCTTCGCGCGGGCGATCAAAGCTTCGGCGCTCGGCGGCCGCCGCAGCCAGGTCAACGCGTCAACCATAGCGCCGGCGGGTGCGGGCGATCGCTTCGCCCACGCTATGCCCGAACCATGCCGTAGCCGCAAACCGCAAGGTTCGCTCTCCCCCAGGGCCGCCGCCGGCGATCGGCAGCAGGCCGCAATACGTTGCCAGCAAAGGGCGCCGCCATCGCGGCCCGCGTTGCGCCGGCGCGGGTTATACGATACCGCCGGAGGGCGGTCGATGCGCGGTTTGCCGCGCGGCCCGACCGATAACCATTGGCGAAAGGTCGAGGCGCATGGCCGTCTCGATCGACGCGCAAACGACATTTAGCGCCGCTCGTCGCGGTCGAGCGGGGCATGGCCGAGCGGGGCGGGGTCGAGCTTTTTTCCGGAAAGGGCGCCGAGCCAGTCGAGCCCCGCGCGCAATCGCACGACCTCGCCGACGACGACCACCGCCGGGGTTTCGCAGCCGAGCGAAGCCGCGGCGGCATCGCCCAAGGTTGAGACCAGCACCTGCTGCTCGGGTGTCGTGGCGCGGCTGACCACCGCCACCGCTTCGTCGGGTCTGCGGCCGCCGGCGATCAGGCGTGCGACGATATTCGGCAGATGCTTCAGCGCCATGTACATGACGAGCACCGGAGCGCCGCGGGCGATCGCACCCCAATCGAGCCCGTCGGGAACGGTGCCGTCGCTGTTGTGGCCGGTGAGGAAGGTGACCGCCGAGTTGGTCTCGCGATGGGTGACCGGGATCCCGGCATAGGCCAGCCCGCCGATGCCGGCGGTGATGCCGGGAACGATGCGGAACGGAATCCCGGCGGCGACCAAGGCCAGCGCCTCCTCGGCGCCGCGGCCAAAGACGCAGGGGTCGCCGCCTTTGAGGCGGAGCACGCGGTTGCCGGCCTCGGCCAGGCGAATGAGCCGGGCCGAGATGTCGGGCTGGCTCGGCGACGGACGGCCGCCGCGCTTGCCGGCATAGTCGTGCGCAGCACCGGCCCGCGCCAGGCGCAGAATGCGCGGATCGACGAGTGCGTCGTAGACGACGGCATCGGCTTGCGCCAGCGCGTGCAAGGCCAACACCGACAGCAGCCCGGGATCGCCCGGGCCGGCGCCGACGAGCCACACCTGGCCGGGCTCGAAATCAGGCAGACCAAGGCGCGCGCTGTCGATCAACAATTGTCCCCGAGCGGCAAAGGTCAAGAGGCCTCAACGTAGTCATCCGCCGACGATTTGCTAAGATCGAGGGAGGAAACTTCGCCGCGCCGCCTAGGATGGGCGGGGAGGGAGCGATGAGCACGCGGTGGGCGGTCATTCTCTGGGCAACGCTGTTCGCGTTGGTTCTTGGCGGTTCCACCGCCGAGGCCGCGATCAACCTGTTCGGCGACTATTACTCGAATGTGGCCCGCGCCGCGGCGCAGAACGATGCCGCGCAGGTCGAGCAGCTGGTCGGCGGCGGCGAGGGCGACCCGAACCAGTTCGATGAGCATTCGCGCACCGGGCTCCACTATGCGGCGATGAACGGCAATATCGAGATCATCGAGATCCTGATCAAGGCGAATGCCAAGCTGAATGTCCCCGATCCGCTCGGCGATACCCCGCTGCACCTCGCCGCCGACCAGAGCCAGACCGAAGCAGCAAAGCTCTTGCTCGATGCCGGGGCCGCGGTCGATCCGCAGAACAGGGACGGGATCACCCCGCTGATGATCGCCGCGAACCGGGGCGATTTCGAGCTGGTCGAGGCGCTGCTCGCCAAGGGCGCCAGCCCGACCAAGACCGACTACACCGGGCGGGACGTGCTCGGCTGGGCGCAGGACAGCCATCGTCCGGCGGTGGTCGAGGCGATCCGGCGGGCGCAGGGCTCAGCCGGCCGCTGAGCGCGCTCGACCCGCAGTGCGCCGAGACTGCGGGCACCGTATCGCCGTGGCACAAGGCCGGCTGGCAGCGGATCGCGAATGGGACTACACCCGTCGCGCAACCAGCGGCCAAAGATGACGCGGCCAGCCCGCGTCGTCGGCCCCGTCATGAGGGCGGTAGATGCGCATCGAGATCATCTGCACCGGCGACGAAGTCCTGACCGGCAAGATTGTCAACACCAACTTCAGCTATATGAGCCAGAAGCTCGAGGATTTCGGGCTGTCGGTCGCCTGGGGAACGATCGTCGGCGACGACCGCGACGAATTGCTGGCGGCGTTTCGGATGGCCGGCGAGCGCGCCGATGCGGTCATCGTCAATGGCGGACTCGGCCCCACGGTCGACGATCTGTCGCAGGAGATCGCCGCTCGCGCCGCTGAGGTCGACCTGGTGCTGAACGAGGACTGGCTCGGTCGCATGGAGGCGTTTTTCCGCCGGCGCAGCCGGGTCATGTCGGCGAACAACCGCAAGCAGGCGATGCTGCCGCAGGGTGCCGAGATCCTCGACAACCCGGTCGGGACCGCCTGCGGCTTTGCCCTCGATATCGGCAAGGCAAGATTTTTCTTCACCCCCGGGGTGCCGCGCGAGCTCTTCCGCATGTTGGAGGAGCAGATCATTCCGCGCCTGTTGGCGCGCGGCGGGACGCCCGGCGTCATTCGCCTGAAGCGCTTTCATTCCTATGGGCTCGGCGAATCGCATGTCGACCAGCTGCTCGCCGGGGTCGAGGATCTGGTGCCCGACGGCACGGTCAAGCTCGGCTTTCGCAGCCATTATCCGCAGATCGAAACCAAGCTGACGGTGCGCGGCGTCGATCAGGACGACATCGCGCGCAAGCTGGCGCCCGTGCAGGCGGAGGTGCGCAAGCGGCTCGGTAACTTCATCCTCGGCGAGGACGACGATACTCTCGAAGGCGTCGTCTTGGCGGCGCTGGGCGGGCGCGGCGGTTCGCTCGCGGTGGTCGAGACCTTCACCGGCGGCCAGATCGCGGCCCGCATCGCCCACCTGCCCGGCGCCGAGAAAGTTTTCCGCCGCGGCTGGGTGGCCCGCGACCCGGCCGCGATCGCGACCGCGCTCGGCCTCGTAGATGGGGCGGATGGCGGTTTGATCGGCGGCGAATTCGGCCGCGAAGCGGCCGAGGCGGCGGCCCGCGCCGCGCGCGAGGCATCTGGGGCCAGCCATGCGCTGGCGGTCTTGATCGAGGTTGATGACGGCCCCGACCGCATCGATTTCGGCGGCAGCATCCATCTGGCGATCGCCGCCGCGGACGGCGTCGAATCCCGCCGCTCGCGGATTTACGGCGGCCGCGACTGGGTACGGCTCGGCGCCGTCGAGCTCGGCCTCGATTGCCTGCGCCGTTATCTGCACGGCCTACCGGTGACCGAGCGCACCGATTTCGAAAGATCCGAGCAGAAATAGCCCGCTCGGCTCGCCCTGGAGCCGGCGGCCGGCGGCCGCTGTCACGGGTAGTATTGCGGCGCTTCGCGGCGGTCGCGCAGGCCATAGTCGCGGATGATGCGCACCGCCCGGTGCCGCAGCTCGGCGCCGGCGGACGGGGCCGGGCGCCACCCCGGTGCAGCCGCGGAATCCCGCCAGGCGGCCAGCAGCAGCAATTTGCTGCGGTCGTTGATGCCCTCGAAGACCTCGTGCTCGATGACGCCATTGGATCCGCCGCTCGGCAGGCCGAGCCGCTCCGCTGCGTTCGCATCTCGCGCGCCGTCATCCGCCCGGATCTCGCTGATCGTCACCAGTTTGGCAGCGCCGATTTCGGTCTCATCGAAGCGCTGCTGCGGCAAGCTCCCGCCAGCAGGAGCCGCGGTATCGGCCACGATCTCGCCGACCCGCAGGTGGTAATCGTCGAGAATCTCCGATCGGCCCCGCTGCTGGGCGTCGTGATGCGCCCCAAGCGTGCGCCAGCGCACCAGCGCTTTCTCGTCACGCCAGATCGACAGCGACAATATCAGCCCGGCGCGGCGGCGGCTCGAAAATCGCTCGTTGTCGATAAAGCCGTCGATCTTCTCCAGCTCGGGTCTGAGCAACCCGGCAAGAACGAGGTAGTCGTTCCACCGCGCCTGTTTCGGCTGCACCTCGAAGATTACGGCGAACATCGTGACCTCCTTCGGCCGCGATTTCGTGCGGCGAGGCGCACAATTCGCCGGTGGCGGCCTGATCCGCCTGATATGAACGATCGGGCCGCCTTCGTCGACCCCAACTGCTTCGGCCGCGAGCGAACAGCGGCGCCGGAATTTGCCCGAAACTCGTCGGCCGCTCGCCAGGCGTCGCCGCCGAGTCCTCGCCCGTTGCGGGCGAGGATGCCGGCAATTACGTCAAGGAGCGCCGGTGGCCCGTTGCGTCTGGTTGGCTCCGCCGGTCACCGTGTTGCCGATGGCCGACACGTCCTGCCCGGCGCCGGCGACGGTGCCGCACGCCGAAAGCAGCGAGCCCATTCCCAACAGCATCAAAGCGCCCAAAAACAACCCGACCGCTCCGTAACGTTTACGCTGCCTCATCTCAACCTCCAAAACCATCAGTCGCCCCATAGGGGGAACGACGCGAGTGCGATCGGGTTCCGGTCTGCCGCTGATTGAATTGCCGAGCCGTCTCGACGTGCTCGGCCGGTTGTTCTTTGCTCGGTGCGAGCCGAGGCGGTCAACGATGGCGCGGCGCAACAAACTTTTCTAGTCGACACCGGAGGCCGAGCGGAAAGCGCCAGGATTGCGGGATGATCCCTTGCCGGCGGAACCGATCCTTTGCCGGCACTGTTTCGACACTTGACTGACTACTGAAAAGGAGGTCGAGAATGGCTACGGTTGTTGGAGCCGACGCCTCGGTGCGCGAGACCGCCCGCCTGATCGCCAGCGACAAGGTCGAGGGCACCGCGGTACGCAACAGCGGCGGCGACAAGATCGGCACGATCGAGCGGCTGATGATCGACAAGCGGACCGGCAAGGTCGCCTATGCGGTCATGAGCTTTGGCGGGTTTCTCGGGATGGGGCAGGACTATGTGACCCTGCCCTGGCATGTGCTGCATTACAACGAGCGCCTCGACGCCTACGAGGTCAACATCACCGAGGACCAGCTGCGCGGCGCGCCGGCTCCCGCCCAGGGGTGGGAAACGGGCAATGTCAGCCGGGATTGGGAGCGCAACATCTACAATTACTACGGGGTCGATCCGTACTGGTAGGCCAGTCGGCCCGCCCCGAGCCACGGCAGCGGAGCGGCTTCGGCCGCTCCGTTTCGTTTGTGCCGGCGCATTTCGCATCTCCGCGTTTCGCAGCTCTGCATTTCGCGCTGGGAACAGCGGGCGTTCCAGTGTCAGGATCGAGGCCGAGCTCGACCTGGGGGACGCCGCCATGCCGATCGAAGCCGACTTTTCGCCGCCCGACTTGCCGCCGACCGAGCGGCTGACCGCGTTATGGGTCCATCTGGGGCTCGCCGCGGCTTACGTCGCAACCCCGATCCCCGGCGATATAGCACTGCTCGCCGCCCGGCATCCGGGGCATATCGCCGGCGCCGTCCTGTGCGTGCCGAGCCGGCTCGACCCTGCCCCGTTCGCCACGCTCGGCGGCCGGGTGCTGATGATCGCAGCCGAGGGTGGGCCGTCCGCCGAAGCGACCGCGCGAGCAGCACTGCGGCTGCCGGAGGCCCGGCGCATGGTCCTCGCCGGCTACGAGGCGCCCGGCAGCTGGGCCGACGCCTGCGCGGATCGCGGCGACGAGATCGCCGCCGGGATGATCGCGTTTCTCGGCCGGATCGCGGCGCAGGGGCACGCCGCCGACGCTCCGCGCCCCGTCGCCGCCGAGGGCTCTCACGCCGGCATCACCTACCGCATCGAGGGCAGCGGGCCGGCGCTGGTCCTGCTGCCGTTCTTCCTGGCGCCGTCGCAATGGGGGCCGGCGATCCCGCTGCTCGCCCGGCATTTCACCGTGGTCACCCTGGGCGGCCCCTATCTGGGCGGCGTCGCCTCGCTCGAAGACCGGGCGGGCATGCGCAGCTACCAGGCGATGTTTCACGCCCTGATCGACCGGATGGCGCCGCGCCTCGGCGAGGCGATCCTTGAAGTCGGCTGCGGCGCCGGGTCCTTGGTCCGGCTGCTGGCAAAGCGGCTCGCCGGCGCCAACCCGATCACCGCGGCCGATGTCAACCCGTTCCTGCTGCGCGAAGCGGCGGCACTGGCGGCGGCTGAGGGGATGACCGAGGCGATCCAATTCACCCGCGGCAATGCCGAGGCCCTGCCGTTTGCCGACAACTCCTATGATTGCGTCTATTCGGTCACCGTCCTCGAGGAATGCGACGCCGACCGCGCGCTCGGCGAGATCATGCGGGTGCTGCGGCCAGGCGGGCGGGCCGGGATCGCGGTGCGCGCGCTCGACATGCAGCAATGGTGGAACCTCGATCTGCCGGAGCCGATTCGCCGCAAGGTCGAGACCCCGCCCTATTCGGTCGGCCCCGCCGGGGTCGCCGATCGCAGCCTCTACCGGCGGATGCGCGCGGCCGGGTTTGCCGATCTCTCTGCGTTTCCGGCGCTGGTGACGCTCGACCGGCCGGGCGGGCCGATCTGGCGCAATCGCGAGGATCATGTGCTCTCTCTGCTGTCGCCCGAGGAGCGCGAGGTGTGGCAGGCCGAACGCGACCGCGCGGCGGCCGAGGGATTGCTGTTCATGGCCCACCCGCTCCATTGCGCGGTCGGCGCCAAGCCGCTGCGGCCGTGAACATCGCCCGGCTCGGCGCGATTTGACGATCTCGGCGCTCGCAAGCAGATTGTACCCAGCACGGTGCGCTCGGGCGAAATCGCCGCGCCCGCGCGCAGGTGGGGAGAGCGCCGGTCGACATGACTTTTTTGCAGGCCATTTTCCTGGCGATCGTTCAGGGCGCCACCGAGCTGTTTCCGGTCAGCAGCCTCGGCCATGCGGTGATCCTGCCGGCCGTGCTCGGCTGGCATATCGACCAGGACTCGCCGGGGTTTCTGCCGTTTCTGGTGGTTCTGCACGTCGGCACTGCGACGGCGCTATTGGTCTATTTCTGGCGCGATTGGCTCGGGCTGCTGCTGGCCGCACTCGGGCGCGGCGGCGCCACCGGCCGGAGCATCGGTGAGAACCGCCATCTGATCGTGCTTCTGGTGCTCGGCACCTTGCCGGCGGTGGTGCTGGGTTTTGTCTTTGAGAAATGGCTGCGCCACCTGTTCGGGTCGCCCGTCGCCGCAGCATTTTTCCTGATCGCGAACGGCGTCGTGCTGTTCGCCGGCGAGCGCTTGCGGCGCCGCGCCGACGCCGCGCGCGACCGCAAGCGGCTGGCGCAGGCCAGCTGGGGCGATGCGATCGTCGTCGGCCTCTGTCAGACGACGGCGTTTCTGCCCGGCATTTCGCGCTCCGGCGCCACGATCGTCGGCGGCCTCCTCATTGGCCTGCGCCATGAGGATGCGGCGCGGTTCTCGTTCCTGCTGGCGACGCCGGTCATCGCCGGCGCCGCATTCCTCGAAATCCCAAAGCTGCTGCATGCGGCACCCGCGACCGGCGCCGCGGCGATCGGCGGCGGGGTGCTGTGGGTCGCCGGCATGGTCGCCGGTGTGGTGGCCTATGCCAGCACCGCCTTCCTGATGCGCTATTTCCGCCATCGCGAGGAAAATGCCGCACTCGACCCGTTCGCCTATTATTGCTGGCTCGCCGGCGCGCTGGCGCTGATCTACCTGAAGATCGGCTAATCCCTTCCGTCGACGCGGTGCCTGCTGTCGCCGGACCTGGGCGGCGGGTGACAGCTGCGCCGGCAGCTGCTAGAGATTCCCGCGATCACAATGCCTCTCAGGTAGGAATCAGATGGCGACCAAACCCTTTATCATTGCGCTCGAAGAGCATTACTTCGATGCCGAGGTCAAAAAGCACTTTACCGGAATGGACGTGCAGACAGCGCCGCGGCTCGTCGAGCGGCTCGACGATGTCGGCGCCTTGCGCTTGAAGGAGATGGACGAGGCCGGGATCGACCTGCAGGTCTTGTCGCACGCCAACCCCGGCCTGCAAAAAATGGACGCCGAGACCGCGGTGCGGCTGGCGCGCGGCGCCAACGACCGGCTCCATGAAACGGTGCGCGCCCATCCCGACCGCTTTGCCGCCTTTGCCGCGATCCCGACCCCCGACCCCAAGGCAGCGGCCGACGAGCTCGAACGCACGGTAACCCGCCTCGGCTTCAAGGGGGCGATGGTCAATGGGCTGACCAACGGCGTCTTTTTCGACGACAAGCGGTTCTGGCCGATCTTCGAGCGGGCCGCCGCCCTCGACGTGCCGCTCTACATGCACCCCTCGCTGCCGCATCCCGCGGTCATCGAGGCCTACTATAAGGATTATGTGCAGCAATACCCGTCGCTATTGCGCGCCGCCTGGGGCTTTACCGTCGAGACCGCGACCCAGGGCGTGCGCCTGGTACTGAGCGGGGTGTGCGACGCCTATCCCAATCTCAAGATCATCATCGGCCATCTGGGCGAGGGCCTGCCGTTTTATCTGTGGCGCATCAGCATGGGGCTCGGACGCGACGGCAAGAGCGGCAAAAGCTTTCGCGACACGTTCTGCGAGCATTTCTACATCACGACCAGCGGCTTTTTCTCCGACCCGGCCTTGCTGTGCTGCGTAATGGAGATGGGCATCGACCGGATCATGTTTTCGGTCGACTATCCGTTCGTCGACAACCCGCCCGGCGCCAAATGGATCGAAACCCTGCCCCTATGCGCCGAGGACCAGGTCAAGCTCTTGAGCGGCAACGCCAAGCGACTGCTGAAGCTGTAGCCGGCCGTCCCCGACCCTGGCCCGAAGTCGCGCCCCAGGGGCCGCTACCGGGCCGGCGTGCTGGGGCGGGGTCAGCCGGTCATTGCCGGCTGCGGCAGCCCGCCATGCGCGGAATGCGGCAGGTACCAGTGCCCGTCGCGGTTTTCGAGGCGGCCGGCGCGGCGGTGGCGTTGCAATGCAATGCCCAAATGGTTTGGCCTGACCGCCATTCCGAACTCGCGCGACAGATAGCTCAAAACATCGGCGGCGGTGGCGCCTTCGCCATGCGCCTCGATCGCTTTCAAGGCCGCATCGCTGAGCGACAGCCCGGTTTCCTGCTGCGCCGAACGGGTCTTGCGCATTCCGGCGCTGGGGGGCGCAGCGGCACTCCTCGCCGGGCGCCCCCTGCGGGCGTGCACCACCGTGGCCCCGCCCCTGCCGAACCGGGACAGCACCCGCTCGGCGATCTCCAATTCGTTCAGCTGGTCGGCGAGCTTTGCCCGCTCTGCGTCGAGCCGCGCCAGCCGTTCGGCAATTCGCTGCTTTTCCTGCGTCAGCTCGTCCACGCTCGCCATATCCTCTATCTCCCTCCACCGTTCGCCGCGCCGCACTGCGGCGGCGTCTTCGCATAAATGGAATATGCAGGGACCGAAAAAAGGCCGGCCGGAGCTAATTATTGCAATTCTGCGTAGATTTTGGTCTGCGTCGATCTTGGCGTGCATCGATTTGGCGGTCGTCATCATGGCTCGTCAGTATAGGGCGGGTCTCTGCGCCGGCCCCAGTAGCCCGATCCGCTCACCAGTGGCTCGGGCGTCGGCGCGCGCCGCGAAATCGGGTCAAACCTTATCCGGCGCGGTTCGTTCGGCGATAATTTGCAATGCGAGTCGATTGTCGACGCAATCTCGATAGGCGATCGGCCGGCGAATAAAGCCGCTGGAGACCAGCCCGCGGCGCAATCGATCAAAGCCGTCCTCGGGCAGGACCGGGTCTCGCCCCCACACACCTTGGGCCTTATAGCGGGCGACGGCACGCGCCAGAACCGCGCTGTCGAGCGCCGGAAAGTAGGATGCGATTGCGGCGGCAATCTCGGCTGGCACACTGTCCTCGACCCATTGCAAGGTGCGGTCGATCGCGCGGACCATGCGCAGCAGCTTCTCGGGATCGCGCGCCACTCGCTCGCGGGTCGCGACAAAGGCCGTGTAGGTCGTCCGCCCGCGGCTGCTGGCGGCATACCACAGATGCCCGGCGCCGCTCGCCAGCGCTTCCTCGACCACCGGCTCGAACAATTGGACGGCGTCAATCCGGCCGGCGCGCAATGCGTCGAGGTTTTCGGCCATGCTGCGATTGGCAATGCGGTCGAGCCGATCGGGGTCCAGCCCGGCCTGGCGCAAATCTTCCTGCAGGCACAGCCACGGGGTCGGCACCTCGCCGACGGTCGCCAAGCGCATGCCGGCGAGATCGGCGAGGCGAAAGCCCGGATTGGGCTCGCGGCCGACGATCGAGAACGGATCGCGGCAGACGATCTCGGCAAAGCAGGTGAGCGACGAGCCGGGGTTGTCGTCGTGGTGCTTGATGATCCGCATCGGCCCGGCCCACAGCACGTCGACTTTGCCCGCGATCAGCGCCGCCTCGGCATGTCCGGCACCGGGCGACGCCGTCATCTCGACCTCGAGCCCCTCGGCCTCGTAGGCGCCGGTGGCCTGCGCCGCGTAGAACGGCGCATACAGCACAAACCGGTAATTCTCCAAAAGCCGCAGCTGCATTAGTCCCCCCAATGGGCGAAGCCTGCCGCCGAACCGTCACCCGCCTCGCTGCGCTCGACCCCCTCTCCCGCATTGCGGGAGAGGGGGAACCCGTCGCGCTAGCGGCGGGTGGGTGAGGGTCTGCGCGCGACGACGATCAGAGCACGCCGTCTTTGCGCAATGACTCGACCTCGCCGTCGCCGAGGCCCAGCCAATGGTGCAAGACCTCGGCGCTGTCCGCTCCGAGCGCCGGCGAGCCTTTGAGGCGCACCGTCTTGCCGTCGATCCGCACCGGCCAGGTCGCCATCTTGTAGTCGCCATTGTGGTGATGGACGGTCTGCATGATGCCGCGCTCCTCGAATGTCGGCTCGTTCTGCAGTTCCATCGTGTCGAACACAGCACCCGACGGCACGCCCACCGCGATCAGCTTTTCCATCGCCTCGCGTTTGTCGTGCTGGCGGGTCCATTCGCCAATGATCGCGTCCAGCTCTTTTTCGTTCTTGACGCGGACATCGCCGGTGGCGAAACGCGGGTCCTCGATCAGTTCCTCGCGCCCGATCAGCTTCATCAGCCGCGACCAGTGCTCGGGATTGGCCCGGCTGGTGGTCAGGTAGACATAGTCGTTGGCGCCGCCGCCCTTGGCCGGGTAGAGCCCCGAGGGCGCATTGTTGCCGCCGGCCGATTTGGCGCCGCGGCGGGGCGCCGGCTTGCCGGTGCGCGCCATCGTCGAAAAGCAGGTGCGCATGTAGTGGATCATCGCGTCCTGCATCGCCAATTGCAGCCGTCGCCCCTGGCCGGTGCGGTTGCGCTCGTGCAAGGCGCCGAGGATCGTCGCCGCCATCAGCATGCCGGTGCCGGTGTCGCCAAAGGAAAGGCCCGGCTTGACCGGCGGCCGGTCGGGCTCGCCGGTGACGCTGATCGGGCCGCCGGCGGCCTGCGCGATCATATCGAAGGCCAAGCCCTTCTCATGCGGGCTGCCCGACCCAAAGCCCTTGATCTGGCAATAGATGATACGGGGGTTGATCTTCTTGACCGATTCGTAGTCGAGGCCGAGGCGCTCGATCGTGCCGGGCGCCATGTTCTCGGCCACGATGTCGGCCTTCTTGATCATCTCCTTGACGATCTCGAGCCCTTTTGGCGATTTCAGGTTCAACGTTATCGACTTCTTGTTGACGTTGAACTGGTGGAAATACCACGGGTCGTCGTCGGGCTTGCCGGGGCGCAGCCGGCGGCCCGGATCGCCGCGGCCCGGGTTCTCGATCTTGACCACCTCGGCCCCGAACCAGGCCAACACCTCGGTGCAGGTGGTGCCCGCCTCGAACTGGGTGAAATCCACCACCTTGACGCCCTGCAGAAAGTTCATGTCCTGATAGTTGTCGCTCGTCGCCATTACTCCCGTCGCACACAGATCCTAGCTCACAGCCTGCGCCTTCCCGCGCCGCCCCGCAACGCCTTCCCTTTGGCAGTGAGCCCGAAGCTGGGCGGTCGGGCGAAGCGGGATGCGCTGCGCTGTGCTGCTCTGAGCTTGCTAAACCGTCCCGAAAGGATTTCTGGCGTCTCGTCGCGGGCAAACATTTCAGCAGCGGATCGCCGCGATGAAGCTCTTTTCCACCTGGCCAATACGCCTTGCGGCTTTGGCCGGGATGCTGGTCACGGCCGGCTGCGTTCAGCACGTCTGGGCTCCCGGCCCAGATGCGCACGGCACCTTCGATGAGCAGTCCGCCCGTTGCCGCCTCGTGGCGAGAGCAGGCGAGAGAGGATACATTGCTTTCGGTTCGTCGAGCTATGTCGCCGGTGCTGCGATCGGCAATGCAATCGGCAACGCTGTCCGCGCTCAAGCCGACTTTAACGACTGCATGGCCGCCTCTGGCTGGTTGGCGGTTGATACCGCCCCGGCGCCCGCCGAGGCCGCCGCATCTGGGGCGCCGCCCAAGGACCCACCGCCGAGTGGCCCGGATAATAGCCAGATTCCCGTCGTGCCACACAAGCAGCCGAAACAGGGTGGACCACCACAACGCAAGGAACGGGAGCGGGTGCCTCGGCGTTGCATCCCGCGTCAAGCGTCCCTTCGGTGCCATAACACCGAGCATCCCGGCGAGGGTCGGCCCGACCTGATGACCGTAATCGAGACATCATGCGAGGACTCGCAGGCGGTGGCCGCGTTGCCGAGCGTCGTGGCAGAGCCGCGTGCGGAATTCATTTTGCGCGTCAAGCTCGCGTAAGCTCTTCCCAGCAAGCGTAGCGCGGGTGTAATCCGCGATTTTTGTGGCTGTTCAAATCCCGCGGGCGGCAAAATCGCGGTCCTCAGCCGCGGGGCAGATAGCGGATCGCCGCGAGGACGATGCCGGTCAGCACCACCATGACGCTGGCAAAGCGCACCGTCAGGCGATGCTCGAGCTCGGCAAGCCGCAGCAGCATTCGCTGCTCCGATGCGGAGACCTCGGTGCGGACAGCGGTGATATCGGCCTTGAGCGCCGCCTCGGCATGCTCCAAATCCTGCTTAAGCGCCGCCTCGACATGCTCCAAATCCTGCTTAAGCGCCGACTCGACATGCTCC
>Ga0210394_10004871_pt1 | contig 15368 bp, 12 predicted proteins | sample IncBWC12MmetaG_FD_160121 | JGI IMG/M metagenome (GOLD analysis project Ga0210394, IMG submission 160121) | Forest soil microbial communities from Barre Woods Harvard Forest LTER site, Petersham, Massachusetts, United States - Inc-BW-C-12-M | ecosystem: Environmental > Terrestrial > Soil >... | reverse complement strand
GCGGCTCGCTCCTCGCTCGCCCCTCCAACTTTGCTTGCTTCCACCGGTCTTCCTGGATTACTACCTCAATGGCCCAGGGGGATACGATCTCCCTAGGCTTCCCTAGCCGCGCACGCCGAAGGGTAGCCGGCCATTTTCCGATAAGCCGGCACGACTTTTCAGGAGTTGAGGCTATTCAGCTCATTTTTGCCCGAAGGCGTAGAGAACATTTGCGCGGGAGATCGCTTGCGGGTCGTCTTTTTGTGCCTGCTTTAGGAGTCCCTCATAACGTTTTCGCAGTGCCTCGTGGTCCGATAGGCTCAGACGGCGTACAGCGGAGTGTCCAGCTGACCGAGAGTTGGATTCCCAGGCCTGCGCAAGGTCCAGCGAGGACATTTCGATTGTTTCCTGAACTACTCCAATTTCTCGGAATCCAGACGTTTCAAGAGCCAGGCGGCACCGTTCCTGTGAGCCCAATTCCTCACTTGGGTCATTGAGCGAAACCCCGAATGCTGCCGCACACTCGCGGAACAACTGACCAGCGAGTGGCGACCCTTTCCTCATGGTTGAGAATGCGAGGATTCCTCCTGGCTTCAGCAAACGAAGCCATTCAGCAAGGGCCTTCGAGACAGACATATAGAGCAGAGAGGCCGCGCAGACTACAACGTCAAACGTGGACGATGCGTGCTGATTTAGGTCAGTGGCGTCTGCCTTCGAGAGCTCGATATTTTGAACGAACGCAGTCGAGAGGGCTATCTGAGCCTCCTCCAGCATGCCAGGGGAGACGTCCACACCTAGCACTCGGCCGCTAGGCCCAACCCTTTTGGCAATCGCCAATGCTGCAAATCCCGTGCCAGTACCTGCGTCCAACACGAAATCACCTGGAGAGATGGGGGTGAGCTCGACCAATCGCTCCGCGTACTGCCGATGCCAGACATTCTTTCCATAGTTCTTAGACCGTTCGTTGAACGACGCGGCCACCATTAAGTAATCACTAGATTCCATAGTTGTCCCAAAGTGGAGATTGTTATCTCATGAATACCGGTAGAGCAGGCAACTCCTGAGAAACGGGCTTATCGGAGACTGGCCCTACTTAGCCCCGGAAACCCGCATTCCGATTCCTCCAGAGCTGCTTCTGCTTCCAAACTACTTCACGCGCTGATCGCGGGTGACTCCCGTGGTGGGGGCGGGAATGACGTAAGCCGTATGGGCGGCCGACGGATGATGGACCTTCGAACGCCGCCCTTCCTTTTGCAGTCGCCTGTGGCCTTCTTCCCATGTGGGCAGCGTGGCGCTTTCCTGCGTCCAGTGCGCGAGCGCCGCCTCGTCGCACCAGTCCAGCAGTTTTCGCATCACCGTCCCATGGGCCCCGGCACTCATGAACGCTTTCATCTCCGCCTCGTTCGACCACGCCGTCATCGTCCAGAAAGTTTTCTGGCGGTCGCGGAGCAGCCTCACCGCCAGATTGGGCGGGTGGGCCAGCCTGTCGACGGCGCTAGCCGGCGGGGTGCCCGACCCTTTGGGTTCCAAGGGTCGGGTTCTTGACTTTGTTTTCAGTCATTCGAAATTCTCTACTCACCGGCCGCTCACTCCCCAACTAGATTGCTGCTCCAAACGGGAACTCCACGGATTCTTCTCACTGGCGACCGTCCGTGTTCTCAAAATACCCTGTAACAAAATGCTCGCTTCGATCACTTAGTATAAATAACCTAATGAGAAACAAGACGCGCAACAACCGTTCAAGTCGAGTGCCCGCAAATTGGGCAATTTTGCCTATAACTATCTTTAGAATGAACACTTCCGAAAAATGCGCCTGTAACTATGTTTAGAATGAACACTTACAAAAACAAAGGACTTAAAGTCCCTTTAGAATCAACACTTACAAAAAAGGGGGTGGGGGGTACCCCCAAACTACGAAAGTTAGGCGAAAGCAATCCTTCGCGGCAAGTCCCGAGCGAAAGTCCCCGGTAAGGCGCGTAGTTTGCGTCCCGGACGCTGTTGCGGGAGGAACTTCGCGGCAGGCAATTCGGGTGGAGGCCAGCATGCGTGGCCGGGTTTTCGTTGTAAATCAGGCTACAATGCTTTCGAGACAATCGTGAACGTCGTCCTCATCTCAACGTACGAGCTTGGCCATCAGCCCTTCGGCCTAGCCTCACCCGCCGCGTGGCTGCGCGCGCGTGGTGCGAGCGTCACCTGTCTCGATCTCTCCCGTGAAAGTTTGCGGGAAGATGTGATTCGCCAGGCCGACTTCATCGCCTTCTACGTTCCCATGCATACCGCCAGTCGTTTGGCGGCCGGCCTCATCGAGCCGGTCCGCAGGCTCAACCCGCGCGCGCATCTTTGCGCCTACGGGCTCTACGCGCCGGTGAACGAAGCCTATTTCCGCAGCCTCGGCGTTGAGACCGTCCTGGGCGGCGAATTCGAGCAGGCTTTGGCAGATGCTGTGGAGTCCGTCGCTCCGAGTTCGCGGCGGCGGACGATAGATCTCTCTGCAAAAGAGGGCAACCAACCCGCGATTTCCCTCGACCGCCTCAACTTCTTGGTTCCCGACCGCGCCGGAATGCCGCCGCTCAAACAATATGCTCACCTGACCTTGCCCGGTGGCGGCTTCCGCGTCGCCGGCTATACCGAGGCCAGCCGCGGCTGCAAGCACTTGTGCCGGCACTGTCCGATTGTGCCCGTGTACAACGGCGCGTTTCGCATCGTTCCGCGCGATGTGGTGCTGGCCGACATCCGCCAGCAGGTTGCCGCCGGCGCCGAACACATCACCTTTGGCGATCCCGATTTCTTCAACGGGCCGGCGCATGCGCTGGCAATCGTCGAAGCGATGCATCGGGAGTTTCCGCGCGTCAGCTACGACGTCACCATCAAGATTGAACATTTGCTCCACCATGCCACCCATCTTCCCGCGCTTCGCGATGCCGGCTGCCTTTTCATCACCAGTGCCGTCGAATCGGTGGACGACGCCGTGCTCGAGCATCTCGACAAGGGCCACACGCGCGCCGATTTCCTCGCCGTTCTGGACCGATTTCGCTCGCTGGACATGGTTTTGCAGCCGACCTTTGTGCCCTTCACGCCCTGGAGCACTCTCGAAAGCTATCGCGACCTCCTGTCGGTCGTCGCCGAACGGGGCCTGGTCGAAAACGTAACGCCGATCCAGCTTGGCATTCGCCTGTTGATTCCCGCTGGTTCGCGCTTGTTGGAGCTCGAAGACATTCGACGCACGGTTGGCGAATTTGATCCCGCCGCGCTGCTGTATCCGTGGAAGCATGCCGACCCGCGCCTGGATGCACTGGCCGCGCGTGTGCAAGAACTGGCCGGCGCCGGCGACAAGTTGAAGCTCACTCGTGCCGAAACCTTCTCGCGCATCTGGTCCGCCGTGGCTCGGGCGGCGGGCGCCCGCGCAACGGACCGTGCCTGGCGAGCGCCACAACTTTCTGCAAGCGCGGCTATTCCGCGTCTGAGCGAGCCTTGGTATTGCTGTGCCGAGCCCACGCAGGATCAATTCGTCGCCATCGGCGGCGGTATGGCGTTGCAGTCGCGCGCGGCGTTGACCGTGTCCGCGCCGGCTGAGGATTTTCTGTGAGCGCTCCCTGCCTATTACTGCTGGCCAGCAAGCTGGGCTACCAGACCAGCAGCTTCGTTCAGGCGGCCAGGCTCCTGGGACTGGAAGTGGTCATCGGCAGCGACCGCTGCCATCAGCTTGACGATCCCTGGTCGGACGGTGCCGTGCCCCTGCATTTCGAGCAGCCCGAGGCTGCGGCGCAGCAACTGGCCGAAGCCGTACGCGGGCGTGCCGTGCGAGGGATCCTGGCCTTGGGTGACCGGCAGACTGCGGCGGCGGCGCATACAGCGCGTTTGCTCAGCCTGCGTTATAACTCTCCTGAATCCGTCGAGAATTGCCGCAGCAAGTTGCGGCAGCGCCAGATTCTGAGTGCCGCTGGAGTGCCTGTGCCTCAGTTTTCTCCCTTTCAAGTCGATGAGGCCGCTGATTCCGTTCTCGCGCGCGTACCCTTCCCTTGCGTTTTGAAGCCGCTGAGACTCTCGGCCAGCCAGGGAGTGATGCGCGTTAACAATGCCGCCGAATTTCGTTCCGCGGTGAAAAGGATCGCAAGGCTCCTGGCTTCGGCGGAAATCCAGGTTACGCGCGAGCTGGAACTCAACTGCCTTCTTGCCGAAAACTACATCCCCGGCGCCGAGGTGGCGCTCGAGGGCCTGATCGAACAGGGCGATCTGCATGTCCTGGCCCTTTTCGATAAGCCCGATCCGCTGGAAGGTCCTTACTTTGAAGAGACGATTTACACCACGCCTTCGCGATTGCCGTCCGATATGCAGGCTCGTATCTTCGATTGCGCGCAGAGAGCCGTCCGCGTCCTGGGCCTTTCCGAAGGCCCCGTGCACGCGGAATTTCGCGTCAACGAAGCCGGGCCATGGGTCCTGGAGGTTTCTCCCCGGCCCATCGGCGGGCTCTGCTCACGCGTTTTGCGTTTCCGCCCGGACGGAGTGTTTCTCGAAGAACTGTTGGTGCGGCACGCCATCGGCCTGCCTGCCTCGGGACTGGAGCGAGAATCCGCCGCCGCGGGCGTGATGATGATTCCCGTACCCGCGAGCGGAGTTTTGGAAGACGTTGCAGGGGAAAACCAGGCCAAAACTACTGCCGGCGTGGAGGAGATTTACATCACCGCGCGCTTGCACGATTTCATCGCCGCCTGGCCCGAAGGTTCCAGTTACCTCGGCTTCATTTTTGCCCGCGCGGAATCGCCGCGCGAAGTCGAAACCGCGCTGCGCCGCGCGCACAAAGCCCTGGATTTTCGCATTGTCCCGCGTCTGCCTTTAGCGCCACACGTATAAGCGCCCGGAGTGCGGCCGGTCAATCCGCTTGTCGGGGCGCCTTGCGCAAGCGATTTTGTTTTAGGTGTTCTTTCAGCCGCTCGTACAGCTCAGATTCGCGCCCGTCGGCGAGCTCATACTCGACTTCGTTGAGTGCGAAGTGGACGATGTCATGGTGATGCAATTCTTCCGGGCACACCGGGTCGCTCAGCTTCAGCCACAGTCGGTGCACAAGGTTGACTTCGTTCGCGGTCAGATGCGGCGCATGCGGGCCTAATAGGAAGAGTTCGTGCTGCCCGCCGGGCGCATAGATTTCCAGATTGAAACGCGGTCTCGGGTCCGGCAAGCGTTCCCAGGCCAGGCCAATCTGCCGCGCTTGCTCGGCGGTTTCCCACTGGGACGAACGGCCCAGGACAATCGTTCCCGAGTGCAGATTGGCGGCCGCGCCAAGAATGCCGTCCCAGACGTCGTTGGTAGCGATCACGGCTAGGCGAATGGTCTTGCCGTACTTTTCGGCCAGCGACAGCGCCTGCGTGAATAGACGCTGCTCGACGCTGCCGAACATCTGATCGGTTTCGAGTTGGGTCTCGCCCGACGAGTTCCGCTGCAGCAGCCGCATGTGCAATACGACCACGTCCTTGCGTTCCGGCCGGACGCGATCGAGCACCGCTGAAAGATGATACAGGGCGTTATCGTTGCTCACGGGAACGAGGATGTTGCCAGGGCGCGCCCCGACGCTCTCCGGGCTCAGATCGCTGCACGCATTGATATTGAATTGGTCGAGCTCGGCGTGTTCGGTCGAATGCCTCTTCGTGATCTTTTCGCTCAACTCAAAAGTGGCAAAGAACGCGATCGTAAAAATGATGCCGCTGATCGTGGCCACTTCTTTGGTGAAGAGATTGACGAGGCAAAGAGAGAATAGGATCAATGTTATAAGACCCAGCCCCACCGGAATCTCTACTCCGCCGAGATTGAAGTTGAGTGGTACGCGGAACTGGCGCTTTCCGGGTTGCTTGTAGCGAAGCACCAGGACCGCCAATCCCTTCATCGCGAAGCTCCACATCACGCCGAAGGCGTAAGCTTCGCCGAGCACGAATATGTTTCCGCGGCTAATGATGATCGTGGCAATCTGCATGGCCACGACCGTATTCAGGATGCGATGCGACGTTCCGAAGCGGGGATGCGGCTGGCGGAACCACTGCGGCAGAATTCCGTCCTCGGAAACCCGGTTCAGGACGCCGTTGGAACCGATAAGCGCGGTGTTGACGGCTCCGGCCAGCATCAGCACGCCGACCAGCACCACGAACGCCTGAAAAACCAGACGGAGGACGTACGGCCCGGCGAAGTTCATGGCCAGCCCGCTGATCAGATTGTCGAAATAGCTCGGCCGGACCGAATCCGGAATGATCATGAATGCGAAAAACGAAACGCCGGCGGTAAAGACCAGGCTATATACGAAAATTACGAAGCCCGCTTTCTCCAGGTTGGGCAGCTTGGGATGCCGGATTTCCCGATAGACCTGGGCCATGGTCTCTTCGCCGCTCATGGCCAGCACGGAATGCCCGAGGCCAATGAGAATGCCGATCAGCCCGATGGTCTGAGGCCAACTCGTGTATCGCAGCCAGCCCAGGGCATCTTTGGAGTAAGTCAGGTTCGCTAGTGTCGGGAAAGGCGGCAGGTGGCCGCCACGCACCCAGAGCGTGTAGCTGCACCAGCCGATCATCAACACTACCATCACGGTCGTGACGTACATGATGCGGAGCGCTTTTCCGCTCGATTCGGGAATGCCCTTGATGTTCTCCCACCAGAAGTAAATTGTGACCAAGATGGCGAAGATGGCCGCGGTCAGATTCTCGGGAAACGTCACGCTCAGATGAAGGTAACGGAACAGGTCGTTCAAGAAGCCCGTCAGGTACTGGCCCGCCGAGACGCCGCTGATCGGCCCGGTGAGCACGTAGTCGAACATCAGAGCCGAAACGGAAAACTTCGCCAGCGTGCTGCCCATGGCCTCCTTGACCACGCGATACACGCCGCCGCGCACAAACATGCTGCAGCTTTCGATATACATGGAGCGCACGGCGTACGCGAACAGCATGATGGCCAGAATGAACCACGGTGCCGACCGGCCTACCGCGGCTTCGGCGATGGCTCCGGCGTAAAAGGCCGAGGAGCCCATGTCGTTGAGCACCACGGCCGCGGCGCGCCAGAACGAAATGAAGCTGAGCATCGCCGTAGTGGCGACGAATACTCTTGGCAGCGGCGCTTGCTGCTGGGTCGACGAGGATGGCGATAATTTAGAGGCAGGCATCTAGTACGGTTGGTTCCTCGGATTGCTCGGGGCAAAGACTAGCGGGTCCGCCGTAAGAAAGGCATAAGGAAGCCGTAAAGAATACGAAAACCTAATCTAAACGCCAGTCTGTGCGTCAGGAAGATGGAAGGAATACCCTGCCCACGGCTCGGTCAAGAGATATTTCGGTTCGGCTGGATTAGATTCGATTTTCTTGCGCAGCTGATTGATGAAGACGCGTAAATACTCGGTCTCTTCACCATACTCCGGTCCCCAGACAGCCTGCAGCAGCTTGCGGTGCGGAATCACCTGGTTTGCATTCGAGACCAGGTAATAAAGGAGATCGTACTCTTTGGGAGTAAGACGCAACTCCTGGTCGCCGACCTGGACGCGTCGCGCCTGCAGATCGACAATCCTATCGCCCAATTCCAGGCGGGGAGGAGTCTTGCCTGGTGCTCGCCGCAAAGCAGCCCGAATCCGCGCAAGCAACTCGGGCGTGCTGAACGGCTTTGTGACGTAGTCGTCGGCGCCCGCGTCCAGCACCGCGACCTTATCTTGCTCGCCGCTGCGCACAGTTACCACGATAATCGCCGCGTCGCTGCGGTCGCGAATTTGCCGGCACGCCGCCAGCCCGCCCATCCCCGGCATATTGAGGTCCAGCAAGACCAGGTCCGGAGCGGCATCGCGCAACATTTCCAGCGCCGCCTCGCCATTGGCGGCGTCGCTGATGTCGTAGCCCCAGGGAGCCAGCGCCGCGCGAAGGGTGCGGCGAATCTGCGGCTCGTCGTCCACCACCAGGATTTTGGGCTGGCTCATGGCAGCATCATACTAGAAGGCTGGTCCAAGCGCGGAACGCAGTGAGAGCCGGCGTGGCGCCTCGGCTCGATCAGCTCGCCATTCGCTCCAGTTCTGCTTCGACCGTGTCCATCAGCGGCTTCAGGATTTCGTAGTCAAATTGGAAGCGCGCGCCCGCTTCGGCAAACAGCTCCGGGAGCGGCCGCGATCCGCCGAACGTCAGCGCGTGCCAGTATTGCTCGACGGCTTGGCGATAGTTTGTGCGGCTGCGCAGCCAGACCTGCAAGGCGCCCAGTTGCGCGATTCCGTAGTCGATGTAGTAGAAGGGGATGGCGAAGAAGTGCAGGATCGCGTGCCAGTGATAGGCGCGCTGTTCTTCATAGCCGGTCCAGTCCACGCCGGCGTTGAATCGAGTGGCCAGATCCGTCCAGTTCGCGGCGCGTTCCTGGTGGGTGTGGGCCGGATGCGTGTAGACCCAGTGTTGAAATGCATCTCCGAGCGCGATCGACGGAAGCAACGTGACCAAATCCTCGAGCCTCGATTCGCAGGCGCGCTTGTAGTCCGCCGGGTTCCCGTAAAACTCCTGCAGATGCGGCAGGGCGAGCAGCTCCATGCCCATCGAAGCGACTTCGCAAAATTCAATCGGCGCGTGGCGATAATCCACGAGCGGTTCGTCGCGCGCCGCCAGCGCGTGAAATGCGTGCCCGCCTTCGTGGACCAGGGTGCGAAGATCGTGATCACGCCCGACGGCGTTCATGAAAATGAACGGTAGCCGGCGCTCTTCGAGCGTGCTCTGGTAACCGCCGGGAGCTTTCCCCTTGCGATTTTCCAGCTCCAGCAATTCGTGGTTCGCCATGAATTGGAATTGCTCGCCAAACGACGGGTGTACTCGCGTGAAAATCTTCTGAATGCCCTGCACAAACTCGGCGGTCGTTGAAAAAGGAGCCAGCGGCGCCCGGTTCAGCGCATCGACGCTAAGGTCCCACGGTCGCAGGCTGTCCAGCTTCAATAACTGCTGCCGCCGCGCGCGAATCTTACGCGCCAGGGGCATCACCGCGCGTTCGATGCCTTCGTGAAAACGGAAGCACTCTTCCGGCCCGTAGTCGAATCTTTCGCGCTGGCGAAAAGCGCAGTCGCGATAATTCGCAAACCCGGCGTTGGCCGCGATCTGCGTGCGCAATGAGACCAGTTTGTCGTACAGGCCTTCGAACGCGTCCTTGTCTTTCAATCGACGCGCGGCCATCTTTTCCCATACCTGCTGGCGCAATTCGCGATCGGGCTGCTCCAGCATCTTGGCCGCTTGCTGAAGCGTGACTTCCGACCCACTCACCGTGATGGTCATCGCGCCCATCAACTTGTGATAATCCTTGGCCAGCAGCTCGTCCTGCGTTTCGAGGGGCACATTTTCCTCGCGGAAAAGCGCCACTGCGTTGGCCGACTTGCGATCGAGCACGGCGTAACGCTGCGCCGGCAGAAGCTTGCGGCTGGCGTTCGCCAGATAAGCCTTCTCCACGCCCTGCGCCAGCGGCTTCACCTTCGGAACGATCTCCTCGACGAAATGCTGATAGGCGGCCTCGCGGGCGGGATCGTCGGTCTGTGTGGTCATGGCGATGTAGCGCCTGCTTCCTTCCTCGCCATAAGCCGCGGAAAGTTCGGAGTAATCCGCAAGCCACTGCTCGAGTTCCTGCGCAGAAGAAGGATGGCGGGCGAGCAGTTGCTTGAAGAGCGGCTCGACATGCTCCCAGTTGCCCATGTCGGCGTCCTGGGGCACGAACTTGCGAGGAAACGAACGCTGCAGGTCGACCTGTATCATTTGCGTGATTCTCTCGGAAATGTAGGGATGGGCGCTCTCGCGGACGCGCCCCCAAAGCTGGGGAACAATCAGCCCTTGGCCCGCTGCGGGATGTAACCTTCGGGCAATTTGGCGCCTTCGCCGAAGAAAAACTGCTCCAGCTGCTCTTCCATGATCTTCAGCGATTGCGGATCGAGGGGATTCAAGCGATATTCATTCATGATCATCTTGGAATGCTCGATCCACATCTTCCAGGCTTCCTTGGAAACGTTCTCATAAATGCGCTGGCCGATTTCGCCCTTCCACGGCACGCGGTCCAGGCCTTCCATCGTGCGCCCGAACTTGACGCATTTCACCATGTGCTCGCCCGGTGTCGACGGCGCATGCACTGCCGGTTTTGAGGGACCACACTCGTCTGCCATGACTACGACCCTCCCACAGGAAATGCTTTCGTTTGGCTCGGTATCCTCAACAAACATACTGCATCGCACCGAAATTTCCTAGGAAACTCCAGTAGCGCGCCCCTGTCGCCGGAACCGACAAACGGTGGTGGGTCAGTTTCAAACCCTTATGGCCATGGGATCGTTCGGCCATTTCTCGGGAGGCAAGAAATCGGTTGCCCTTTATTGGGACGCCCTGTAGGCTTGTATTGCCGCCCTTGCTTCTCATTCGCCTATGATGTCACTACCGAATTGGCTGCTGAAACGATTCTGCCGCCACCCTCACGTAATCATGCGGCGGCGTGGTGAGCACATGGGACTTGAATGCACGTCCTGCTTTCATTGGCGACCGACGCAGTCAGCATCTGGCAAGCAAGAGGCGATGAATCCTGGGAAGTCGTCCTCTCGGAAAGTACGTCCTTGATGCTTCATTCTGGCCGGTTTCTGAGCGTTTCGCTTCTCGGGAGCTAGCACGGCCCTGGGCTGTGAGGTAGACTCTCTCATTCGCCGGTACGAGAAACCGGGCAGGTGACGATACTGGGGTGGGGGTGTGCGCTATGATAGAGGCCTTCAAACAAATGTCCTCGTCCGAAGCCACGACAAGAAACATCCGGGTACGCGTCCGAGCGCAATATGACCCTGGCCGCTCTAGCCCACCGCAGAGCCAATGGTTTTTCCTCTACACCGTCAACATTGCGAACGAAGGCCATGACACGGTAAAGCTCATCAGCCGCCATTGGGTTATCACCGACGGGATGGGGAAAGTGAAAGAGGTCCAGGGGCCTGGCGTCGTTGGCAATCAGCCGGCCTTGGCGCCTGGCCAGAGCTTTGAGTACACCTCAGGCTGTGCCCTCACGACTCCATTTGGCTCGATGCACGGTACCTACCAGATGATCAATCAAGGTCACGAGGAGTTTGATATCGAGATCGCGCCGTTTACGCTGACGGAACCTTACAGCAGCGTGAATTAGGATCTTGCTCGCCGGCTAGTTCCCGTTTCTCAGGACTTGGCTCGACAGCATCTGTCCTCGCTTTGCGTCTCCTAAAGGTGTACAGTCGGTACCCAGGAGTGAAACCACCATATGGATCGGGACTACGACATTTTTGAGAGATTGCCTGATGCATCGCTGCGCTGTTTAGTCCGCGTCCACGGGACTCGACATGTACCCAGGGTATTAGAAGAACGCGGAAAGCATACTGCCAACGAGTGCTATGCGATGAACATCCGCACTAGGGAAATCATCGCTCGGGTCAACGACAAGGCGGCGCGACGCGCGGAATTGATACAACACCTGGCGCACCTGGGGCTGGCAAAACCCGTTCGATGACGTTTTGCCGCCCGAACCTCCGCGTCTAATCCACTTCTATCGATCGGCAACACCAAACCAGCTGAATTGGTGTGAGCCCGCTCCCACATTCCGAGAGTCTGGGGAAGTCAAGAAAAAGGCTCTCCTTGCGACGGTAAGGCCCGGGGGAAACGGTCTTGCCGTCCAGCCCCAGTACTGTCCCAAATCGCTCGTTCGAAGCTACTATTGCTAATCTCCAGCGCGAATATGCTGTAACAAATCCCGTTCCAAAGTGACTTAGTCGCATACGACATGAAACACGAACAGCGCACTACCCAACTTACGGCGCCTCCGATGCCGGACAGTTTACTTAGCGATTGCTTCGTAGTAGCTTACCGATCTCCGGTTCCGGAAGCCTAGGCGAAACCTGCCGCTGAAAGCTGATGTTCACAGCGTGAATTGGAGGGAGGCAACGTGGGAGGATTGATCCCGTTGACCGACGCGTCCCGGCGCCCGGTGCATTTTCCCATCATTACCATCGGCCTCATTCTCACGAACTTCTTCGTTTTTGTGCTTGAACTGAGTGGTGGTGATGCATTCGTGCTCAAGTGGGCGGCGGTCCCCGCGAACATCACTGCCGGCCACGACTGGATCACCATCCTGACGTCCATGTTCCTGCACGGGAGTTGGTCACACATCCTGGGAAACATGGTGTTTTTGTGGGCCTTTGGCCCTGAGATCGAAGACGCAATGAATCCGTTGCGTTACCTGGCGTTCTACCTCGCAGGGGGGCTTCTTTCGATGCTGGCCCAGGTCGCGGTCATGCCCACTTCCACGGTTCCCGGCCTGGGTGCGAGTGGCGCAATCGCCGCGGTCATGGGCGCATTTATAGTCACTTACCCTCGCGATGAAATTCGCGCACTCCTGATTATCTTCATATTTGTGCGTGTCACTTTCATCCCGGCGGCGCTTCTAATCGGCTTCTGGTTCCTCACTCAGCTCTTCAATGTCGGGTCGGTCGCAGCGGTCCAGACGGGTGGAGTGGCTTACGCAGCTCACGTTGGCGGTTTTATCTTTGGGGCTGCTACCGCGCGTCTTTTTGAGGACCGGGAGCGCCTCGCCGACTGAGACGAGCACTGCTTTCAGCCCTGTCTGCCGGTCGTCCTCTTCGCCACCGTTTCGAATCGCTGATTCGAACCTAACTTCGTCCAACGTCGCTCGGATAGGTCCAATGTGGGCCAGAATCATCCGACTTCCGACTCAAACTAGACAGCTACTATTGACTGGCCTATCCTCAAAAGATGGATGAACTGGAGCGGCACTTCATTCTGGCGAAGCTTCAGGAGACGCGGGAAACGTTCTGCGGTGAGGTCAAAGGCGTCGGCGAGGATCAGGCGCGATGGAAACCAGCCCCGGAGATTTGGTCTATTCTGGAATGCGCCGAACACGTTGCAGTCGCTGAACAACGTATGCTCTACCTGCTGACAAAGAAAACGACACCGCTGGTAGAGGGCGTTGCCAGGGTCGGACGCGAGCACGAAATTCTTGCTCGTGGAACCGATCGCACAAAGAAATTCAAGGCACCGGAGGGAGCAAGTCCTGTCGGACGATTTGAGACTCTCAACGAAGCATTAGCGGCCTTCAAAGCCAATCGCTCCCAGACGATCACCTATATAGAAGGGTGCCAGGAAGAACTTCGTACCCGGGAAACGACACATCCCCTCCTGGGTTTGGTAACCGCGCAAGAGTGCTTGGCCCTGTTAGTGGTTCATCCTGCGCGCCACGCACTACAGGTCCGTGAAATTCGCCAACATCCACAGTTCCCTAGATGAGATCGGAGTGATGCTTTTCGGCCCGAGCAACGCTGGCCGCCAAGTCCGACAACTCTGGGACCAGCTAGTCACACAGTGCGCTATTGATACTCTCTGCGCATATCCACTAAGCAGCTTTCACGGCGAAGAAGACCAACACGTTTTCCACAGCATCTGCGCAGAACACCCAGCCGTATATTCCCAGGAAAATAGTTGAACGGTCATCCAGCCCGGAGAACGGATGCCGACTTCAGGCCCCTGCCGCCTGAGTCTGTTCCCCTGGCTTCCCGGTCGAAAGAGGAACGCGAACGTCTATCTCAGTGCCAGATCCCGGTTTTGACGTAATCAAAACCGTGCCGTTTACCAGTCGGGCTCGCTCCTGCATGCTGATAAGCCCCAGTCCTTCAGTGTCCTTTACCAATTCGGGATCAAAACCCACCCCTGAATCCCGAACGGTGAGATGAATCTCCGCAGGCGATCCATGCACCTTCACTTCGAAGAATCTCGTTCCGCTGTGTTTCAGAGCGTTGTGTAATCCTTCCTGCATCACTCGAAGCAAACACAGTGAAATCTCCTGGGGCACACTAGGTGGTACGCCCTCGCCATTAAAGGCAATTAGCACTGTGTGCTTTTCGCCAAACTCTCTGCAGAAGCCCCTCATAGCTGGGATCAGACCAAGATATTGCAGCTTGGACGAGTGCAGCTCATGCGACAGAGAATGGACACTCGTTGCTATTTCCAAGGCTCGTTTCTCTAGTGCATTCAGCCGATTCTGTAGTTCTCGGGCCGAAGTGCTGGGAGCTCCTTTCATCGTTTGAATTTCTACCGACAATAATGCGAGTTGCTGACTGATATCGTCGTGTAGTTCTCTGGCGATGCGAGTACGCTCCTGCTCATGTGCCTCAAGCAGCTTCCGGCTCATGCCTGCGAGGGCCTCTTCCGCCAGCTTTTGCTCGGTGACGTCATGAACGGCCCCAACGAGATGTGTGCATTGCCCGGTCTCGTCGAAAACCGGCGCCACGGTAACCTCGCCCACCTTTCTTCCCGCGGGGTATTCGCTGGTCTCTTCCCATCGCATTGGCTTCTTGTCGCCAATGGCTTCTTCGTATTTCCTGAGGACCATGGTGAGGGAAGGTTCCGGAATGACTTCTTGCACCAACTTGCCTACCACTTGATCTTCCGCCAGCCCCGTGGCTTTCAGAAAAGCCGGGTTAACGGAAAGGAACCGATACCGATCATCAGATTCCACCGCGACGTCGAAAATACAGTCGCCCACGTTGCTGTAAACGAGTAAAAGTTGACGCTGGCTCTCCTGCAGCGCCTCCTCCGCTCGCACGCGATCCGTTACGTCCGCGAGCATGCCTACCATCCGCAGCATTTTGCCATGTTCGTCGAACTGCGCTCGACTGCGCCTCGCCACCCAAATCACCGTGCCGTCGGACCGCGTCATGCGATGCCTAACCCGGAGAAAGGGCTCCTCGGGACTGAGCCGGGCTATCGCATCCATAACTTGCTCTCGGTCTTCTGGGAAAATCGTGGTCAATATGTGCTGACCAGTGGTGTGACGTGGCTCATTTTGTCCAAGAATTTCGTTGACTTCATCCGAGCGCACGATTTTATCGGTGACCACGTCCCATTCGTAGGCCCACATCGTTCCAGCTTGAGCGGCAAACCGAAAACGCTCTTCGCTCTCGCGTACAAGCTGCTCGGCCTCACGTTGTTCGACCTCAGCCTTTCTCAGCCTTGACCTCTGCCACAGCAGTCCGGAAATCAGAAGCGTCTGCAACACGATCAGGGCAATGGCGGCGATCATGTACCATCGGTAGGCTTGCCAGAACGTCAGTTGGCGATTGAGAACTGTGCTGCCGGGCGGAAGGTTGGTTTCTCTCAGTCCCCAGCGCCGCAAGGCCCGCCAATCGAACATGTAGGCGCTTGCCCCTCTAACTATAGGGATGTCTTTCGCTTTGTCGCCATTAAGAATCCTCTCCGCGTCTTCAGCGGCAATCTCGCCCTCTTTCGTGAAACTTGTCAGGTAACCGCCGATCGCTCCCTGACCAACGTCCACGTCAGCCATGTCACCCGCGGGGAAGACGGGTGCGTTCGCAGCTTGGGCGACCATGGGATTCGACTGGGTGGCAATGATGTATC
>Ga0210394_10004870_pt1 | contig 15369 bp, 16 predicted proteins | sample IncBWC12MmetaG_FD_160121 | JGI IMG/M metagenome (GOLD analysis project Ga0210394, IMG submission 160121) | Forest soil microbial communities from Barre Woods Harvard Forest LTER site, Petersham, Massachusetts, United States - Inc-BW-C-12-M | ecosystem: Environmental > Terrestrial > Soil >... | reverse complement strand
GCCGGGCGGGGTGCTGCCGGAGACCTGGAATGCCTACAAGAACGCGAAGAATGAGACCATCGACGGCGACTACGACGTGTTCGGCGATGGCACGGTGATGATTTTGCGCACGCCGGGACACACACCCGGTCACCAGGTGCTGAAACTGCTGCTGCAGAAGAGCGGCACCGTGATCCTGTCCGGCGACCTCTATCATTTGCGCGCCAACCGCCAGTTCAAGCGCGTACCGGTCTACAACACGAATCGCGCCGACACCCTGGCCTCCATGAGCCGCATCGAGACCATCATCAAGAACACCGGCGGACGGCTGATCGTGCAACACGATCCCAAGGATTTTCAGGCGCTGCCAAAGCCTCCGGCCTTTCTCGATTGACATGCTCACGATCGACGATGCCAATCGCCATGATCTTCCGGAAATTCTGGCGATCTACAACGAGGTGATTCGAAACTCCACCGCCGTGTACACCGAAGTCGAATTGACTCAAGAACGCGGCCATGCCTGGTTTAACGCCAAGGTCGGGAACGGCTTTCCTATCGGCGCGGCCGGGGCGTTGGCCGGGCGCTGCTCGATTTGGTGTTGTTCCTGCAATGTATCATTCCGGCTACAGCGGCCTCGGCGGCTGCACCGGCAGCGCCAAAGGTGGCGCCAAACCCGTAGATTCGTTGAAGAATACGGCGGCCGGCCTTTGCTCGCATCTCAGTCTTGATATCATGCGCCCGTGGTACGAGCTACACAGACTGAAATCGAAGCGGCCGTCGAAGCGTTGCGCGCAGGCGACTTGGTGGTGTTCCCCACCGAGACCGTCTATGGACTTGGAGCGAATGCGTCCAATCCCGTTGCCGTGCGCAAGATATTCGAGGTCAAGGGCCGCCCGCCCGATCATCCCGTCATCGTTCATCTGGACGACCCGCGCTACCTGCATCGCTGGGTTGCCGAGGTACCGCCGGTCGCCGGGCAATTGGCCGACAAATTCTGGCCGGGGCCTTTGACCTTGATTTTGCCGAAGGCTGACAACGTCAACGACATCGTCACCGGCGGCCAGGACAGCATCGGCATTCGCGTGCCCTCGCACCCCATGGCGCAGCAGCTGCTGAACGCCTTCGGCGGCGGCATCGCGGCGCCGTCCGCCAATCGCTACGGGCGCTTGAGTCCGACCAAGCCGGAGCACGTGCGCGACGAGCTCGGCGATGCGGTGCGCGTGATTCTTGACGGCGGCGACTCGCCGATCGGCCTGGAATCGACCATCGTCTCCTGCCTAGACAATCAGGCCCGCCTGCTGCGTCCGGGTTCCATCACCCGCTCGCAGCTCGAGCAGGTGGTCGGAGCGTTGGCGGTCGGCGGCATCGCTCCCCGGGCTCCGGGCGACCGGGCTCTGCACTATGCGCCGTCGACTCCGCTCGAAATCGTCGCCTCCGACGACCTGGAGCTGCGGGCCGGCGAGTACGTGGCGCGCGATGAAAAGGTGGCGGTGCTGGCGATGCGGCCGCCGCTGCACACCCAGCGACACATGACCTGGATAAATGCGGGCAAGAAGCCCGACACCTACGCGCACAATTTGTACGCGCATTTGCGCACACTCGATCGCATCGGCTGCGAGCGGATATTCGTTCAAAGCCTGCCCGACGATGAAAGATGGGCAGCCATTCTCGATCGTCTGCAGCGCGCCAGCGGCATGGGTAGCGATTCCTTGGAGTTGAGCGTCAGCTAGCGCATGGAGCTCGAACCCGCGCAAGATCCCTTTTCACGGGAGGCTATCCGACATTTGGTGGCTCGCTACGGCTCGCCGCTGTTCGTGATCGATGCCGAGCGCGTGCGGCGGCAATATCGGCGTCTGACGGCGGCGCTGCCGGGCGTTGATCTATATTACGCGTTGAAGCCGCTGCCGCACTCCTCGGTGATCAGCACGCTGAATGCGCTAGGCGCGTGCTTCGACCTGGCGACCAACGGCGAGGTCGAACTGGTGCGGCGCCTGGGAGTGGCGCCGCAGCGCTGTATTCATACGCATCCGATCAAGCGCGACAGCGATATTCGCACGGCGTTGGCCTACGGGGTGAAGCGCTTCGTCGTCGACAATCCCGATGAGTTGCGCAAATTCGTCAAGTTTCGCACCCGCGCGTCGCTGCTGATCCGAATTTCGTTCCGCAGTCCCGGCGCGCAGTGCGATCTTTCGCGCAAATTCGGCTGCGAACCCGAAGCGGTCGCGGAACTGGTGCAATTGGCCGCCGAATTGCGCATCAAGATCGACGGCTTGTCGTTTCATGTGGGATCGCAGGCGATCGACTCGGCGACGATTGTCAAAGCCATCGGGGTTTGTCGCGAGCTGCTGCAAGTCGCGGTGCAGGCCGGTTTTTCTCCGCACATCCTCGACATCGGCGGCGGATATCCCGTGGATTATCTGCAGCAGAGCATCCCCATCGAGGAATTTTGCGCGCCCATCGTCGAGGCTCTGAAAGCGCTGCCGCCTGCGGTGCGCGTGATCGCCGAACCGGGACGCTATATCGCCGCCCCCGCGGCGATCTGCGTGGCCTCCGTCATGGGTCGGGCACTGCGCGACAGCCGCTGGTGGTACTACCTCGACGACGGACTGTACGGCAGCTACAGCGGCCAGGTGTACGACCACGCGCTGTATCCCGTGGAGGCGCTATTGCCCGATGCCGCGACCTACCCGTCGGTGCTCGCCGGTCCGACTTGCGATAGCATCGACGTCATCAGCGAAAAACTCGAGTTGCCCAAACTCGACATGGGCGACCTGATCGTCGGCCGCATGATGGGCGCGTACACCTGGGCCTCGGCATCGGAATTCAATTTCTTCCCGCGCGCCACGGTGCTGGCGCTCGATCAGGGCCGGCTGCTCAAGGACGGTGAGCGCGCATGAACTCAAATAGGCGACGAATCCTGCGCTTGAGCGGCATGCTCGCCGGCATGTCGGCCGTCGCACTCTGGCCGCGCGCGTCGCAAGCGGCCCCTGGCTCCGGGCGTAAACGCATTGCGCTGCTCAATCTGCATACCGATGAGCGCTTGGAAATCGAGTATTTTCGCGATGATGCCTATGTGGCCGGTGCGCTCGCCTCGATCGCTCACGTGCTCCGGGATTTTCGCACCGGCGAGCAACATGCCATTGACCCGAAGCTGATGGATTACTTGGTCGATGTCGCCGGACGCGTCGGGGTGCCGCCCGAGTTCAGCGTGATCTGCGGCTACCGCTCGCGAGAGACCAACGAGCGCCTGCAGGCGCGCAGCCAGGGCGTGGCGAAGAACAGTCTGCACATGGAAGGCCGTGCCATCGATGTGCGGCTGCCCAAGATCGATAGCGCGGCGCTGGCCGCGTGCGCGCTGGATTTGGCCGGGGGAGGCGTGGGCTATTACCGCAGCTCGGACTTCGTGCACTTGGATACCGGCAGGTATCGGACCTGGCGCGGCTGAGCATGCAACCGCGGCGCCTGCTTTTGGGGATTTGCGTGTGTGCCGCGGCCTGCTCTCAGCAACCGAACAGCTCGAGCCGCCGCGGCGGCAATACGGAAGATCGCGGCGCACAAATCTACCTGCAAAACTGCGTGCCCTGCCATAGGGAAGACGGCAAGGGAGTGCGCAACGTTTATCCCAGTCTGGCCGGGTCGCCGGCCGTGCTCGGCGATTCCGGCGACTTGGCGCGCTGGATCTTGAGTCAAAAGCGGCCGGACTCGGTCCCGGCCGGTCGCTACCCGACTCAGATGCTGCCATTCGGTTGGATGAAAGATGCGGACGTGGCGGCGCTACTGACCTATATTCGGTCGAGCTTTGGCAATGGAGCGCCGCCGGTCGACGCCGCAACGGTCGCGCAGGCAAGGTAGGCCGATGCCCAACACCGCCATACATGAACTGGTCGAGCGCTGCCGAGCGGGAGCATGCGACTCCGCCATTGGCAGGATGTCCTCGGGCTGGGCCATCTTAGGCGAGCGCCAGGTGCTCCCCGGATATTGCCTGTTGCTGCCGGATCCGGTCGTGCCGCATTTGAATGCGCTTGAGGCCGCAGCGCGCGAGCAGTTCATGTCCGACATGGCAGTCATTGGCGATGCCTTGCTGGCCGTGACCGGCGGCGTGCGCATCAACTACGCGATCTTCGGCAATGTAGAGCCGGCACTGCACGCGCATATATTTCCCCGCGACAGCGCCGAGCCGGCCGAGATTCGCACCTCGCAGCCGTGGGCCTTGGATTGGGCAAATGCGCCGATCTTTTCTGAATCGCTGTTCGGCGATTTCAAGCGGCGCCTCACCTTGGAGCTTCGGGTCAGGCACGCCCTGAAGTAGCTCGCGCCAACGCGCCGGCAATTTGCTCAACGTCGTGCATCGGCGCCGAGCAGGTCATGCCGGTGCAAAGGTACGCGACCGTGCCGCGCAACGCCTCTTTTGCCGCAAGCGCGGGCGGCAGCCCTGCGGCGCCGCTGGGAATGGCGAAAATCATGCGGGTAGGCGCGTACTCGGCGCCGTACTCGCGCGCCCAAGAGCGCGCGCTGTCCGCATCGCCGCGAACCACCAGGATTTGCATCGGCGCCAGGAAATCCTGCAGCGCGTTTATCAGGCTCATGTGCGCCTGGGGATAATCTCGAATTCCGCTCCACGCGGCCTTTAGCACGCATTCCGCGGCCTCCACATAAGGTAGTTCGCCGAGCATGAGTCCAAGCCGGCACAGCACCGAGGCGGCCACGCCGTTTCCCGCCGGCACCGAGTCGTCGCTGTAGCTTTTGCTGCGGTGAATCAGCTGCTCGTGATCCACAGCCGTGAAAAAAAATCCGCCCGCTTCCGGGTCCTCGAATTGCGCCAGCAGCACATCGGCCAGGTGTCTCGCGAACTGCAAATCGCTGCTGCGCCAGCGGGTCTGCAGCAGCTCGAGCAGGGCATCGGCGAGAAACGCATAGTCATCGAGATACGCAGGCAGATGCGCGCGCCCGTCCTTATAGGTCGCCAGCAGTCGGCCGTCGCGCCACAGCCTGCGCTGCACGAAGTCAACGGCGGCACCCGCCGCATCGGCCAAGTCGGGACGCTCAAGCACCCTTGCCGCGATCGCCAGCCCCTTGATCATGAGAGCGTTCCAGGACGTGAGAATTTTCTCATCGCGCGCCGGCCACACGCGCAAGTTGCGCTGCTTCAGCAATTTGCGACGCGCGGAGTCAATCAGCGCAGCGACGCCGGCCGGGGATTCATGCAACGCCGCGGCAATCTCCTCCACCGAGGCCACGACGTGCAAATGCCAGGCGCCTTCGAAATTCGCCGCGCGCTCCAATCCGAATCGGCGGGCGAACGCCGCGTATTCTTCCGCGGTCAGCAGCGTTTGAACCTCGGCCTTGTTCCAGATGTAAAACCGGCCCTCGTGACCCGCGGAGTCCGCATCGAGGCTGGAGTAAAAGCCGCCTTCGGGCGAACGCATGTCGCGCAGAACCCAATCCGCCGTTTCAGCCGCAATTTGCGCAAACAGCAGCTCGCCGGTCGCGAGGCTGGCGCGCGAGTATTCGCAAAGCAGTTGCGCATTGTCATACAGCATTTTTTCGAAGTGCGGAATCGTCCAGGATGCGTCAACGGCATAGCGCGAGAATCCGCCCCCGAGTTGATCGTAGATACCGCCCTGCGCCATTCGCGTCAGCGTGAGAGCGGCCATGCTCAAGGCCACAAGGTCGGGCTGCGCGCCGGCCGCGGTTGCGCGCCAATGACGCAGGCAGCGTTCGATGCTGCTGGGATGCGGAAATTTCGGCGCCTGGGTAAAGCCGCCGAATGCAGAATCAAACGACACCTCAAGCGCCTCGCGCGCCCGCAGCAGTGGCGATGCATCGAGAATGGCGCCGGGCGAGGGCTGCGGCGAGAGCGCGGCGAATGCCGCCTTAAGATGCGTGGTCTGCGCCGCGATCTCAGCAGAATGGTCGCGGTAGTATTCGGCCACGCGCTTCAAGAGCTCGCTGAATGCCGGTATGCCATAGCGGGGTTCCTTGGGAAAGTAGGTGCCGCCGAAGAAGGGCTGTTGATCCCGCGGATTCAGGAACATGGTGAGCGGCCAGCCTCCTGACCCCTGGGTAATCATCTGTTGCGCGACTTGATAGATCTTGTCCAGGTCGGGCCGCTCCTCGCGATCGACTTTGATGTTGACGAACAATTCGTTCATCAGCGCAGCCGTGCTCTTGTCCTCGAACGATTCGTGCGCCATGACATGGCACCAATGGCAGGCCGAATAGCCGATCGACAAGAGAATGGGTTTGTCTTCGCTTTTGGCGCGCGCCAGAGCCATCTCGCCCCACGGATACCAATCCACAGGATTGTCCGCGTGTTGCAGCAGGTACGGGCTGGTCTCATCGGCGAGACGATTGCGCTGCATCGGCAAGTCCGCAGTCGGTTAGAATGCCGCCCACTATAACTTAAGTACTTGCAATGTCCGATTCCAATACTGCGGCGCACTTGCCCGTCCTGCGCCTGAAGCGCAACGAAGATCGCCGTCTGCACGCCGGACACCTATGGATTTTCAGCAACGAGGTCGATGTGCAGCAGTCGCCGCTGGTCAAGTTCAAGGCGGGTGAGTTGGTGCGGGTGATGGCGCACAACGACCGCGCGCTGGGATTGGCCTATGTCAATCCACGCTCGCTGATTGCTGCGCGGCTGCTGCAAACATGGAAGGTTCCGGACGCCGGCTGGTTCGAGGAGCGCCTGCGCGCGGCGCTGCGATTGCGCGACCGTCTGTACCCCAAGCCCTATTATCGCTTGGTATACGGCGAGTCCGACGGTCTGCCGGGTTTGGTGGTTGATCGCTTTGGTACTGCGTGCGTCGTGCAAATCGGAACTGCCGGCATGGAACTGCTCAAACCCGAGATTCAGGAGGCGCTGCGGCGGGTTTTGCGATGTGAAGCGCTGTTCTTCAAAAATGACAGCGCCGCTCGGGAGCTCGAGGGCCTGCCCAGTTACACGGAAGCCGCGATGGGTGCGATCGACGACCCCGCCGCAGTATTGGAGGACGGGCTTGAATTCCGGGCGCCGTTGGCGTCGGGCCAAAAGACCGGCTGGTTTTTCGATCAGGCCGGCAACCGTCGGGCGCTGCCGAAGTACATTCGCAAGGGTTCACGCGTGCTCGACGTGTTCAGCTATGTGGGCGCCTGGGGCGTGCGCGCGGCGCAGAGCGGCGCGCGCGAAGTGCTGTGCGTCGACAGCTCCGCGGCGGCGCTGGATCTGGCTCAAGCAAACGCCGCGCGCAACGGCGTCGAGCTTGCCACTCGCCGGGGCGATGCGTTTGATGTGCTCGAGGCCCTGGCAAAGGAGGGTGCCCGTTTCGATGTGGTCGTCATCGATCCGCCGGCTTTCGCCAAGCGCAAGAAAGATCTGCCCAAGGCGCTGGCCGCCTACAAACGCCTCAACCAGCTGGCCATTTCTGCCGTTGCGGACGACGGCATCCTGGTGTCGTGCTCCTGCTCCTTTCACGTCGGCGCCGGGGATTTACAGGAGGCCATTGCCAAGGCGGCGCGCGGCGCGGACAAACAACTGCAAATCATCGAAATCGGCGGCCAGGCGCCGGATCACCCGGTGCATCCCGCGATTCCCGAAACGCAATATCTCAAGGCCTATTTCTGTCGGGTCGGCGACAGTTTAAAGTAGCGCGCATGCTGACCTATCCGCATATCAATCCCGTCGCCGTCTCCATCGGACCTGTGTTCGGCATTGGACCGCTGCGCGTGCATTGGTACGGGATCATGTACCTCATCGGCTTCATGGCAGCTTGGTGGCTGGCAAGATATCGCACCAGACGCGCAGGATCGACCTGGACCGCGCTCGACGTCGATGATCTCATTTTCTACTCCGCCATCGGCGTGATTGCGGGCGGCCGCATCGGCTGGTGCATTTTCTACGGACATGACGTGATCGCCGAAAATTGGCTGAATGTCTTCCATATCTGGGATGGGGGCATGTCGTTCCACGGCGGCATGCTCGGTGTCCTGGCAGCCGCCATCGTGTTTGGCCGCGTGAAGCATAAGCGCATTGCGGATGTATTGGATTTCCTCGCGCCGCTGCCGGGGATCGGTCTGCTCGCAGGCCGGATCGGCAATTTCATAAATGGCGAACTCTGGGGCAGGCCGACCAGTTTGCCGTGGGGATTTGGCGTGCCGGACGCCCAAGGCGTGTTGATTGCCCGGCACCCCTCACAGCTCTATGAAGCGGGTCTCGAGGGACTACTGCTGTCGGTGATTTTGATTTGGTTTACCAGCCGTCCGCGGCCGCGCTTGGCGCCCATCGGATTGTTCTTGCTGGTCTACGGCTGCTGCCGGTTCTTGGTGGAATGGGTACGCCTGCCGGATGCCAATATCGGCTACCTGGCGGGCGAATGGCTGACCATGGGCATGCTTTTGACCACGCCCATGATTCTGGCGGGTGCCGTGCTATTGGTCTATGCCTACCGGCAGAGCATTCCGTCCGGCAACTTCTCTCCGGCGAACGCATAACATGCGGCAGTATCTGGACTTCCTGCGCCACATCCGCGAGCGCGGCTTGCCCAAGGCCGATCGTACCGGCACCGGCACCCTGAGCGTATTTGGATACCAGATGCGCTTCGATCTGAATGACGGCTTCCCGCTCGTGACCACGAAAAGAATGCACCTGCGCTCCATTATCTACGAGCTTCTGTGGTTTCTCTCCGGCGATACCAACATCAAGTATCTGCATGATCACGGCGTCAGCATTTGGGATGAATGGGCGGACGAGAATGGGGAATTGGGACCGGTCTACGGCAAGCAATGGCGCAGCTGGCCGACGGCGGACGGACGCCATATCGATCAGCTGGCGCAGGTGGTCGAACAACTGCGCAGCAATCCCAACTCGCGCCGCATACTGGTCAGCGCGTGGAACGTGGGCGAACTGGATCGCATGGCGCTGTTGCCGTGCCACGCGCTTTTCCAGTTCTACGTGGCCGACGGCCGATTATCCTGCCAGCTCTATCAGCGCAGTGCCGATGCGCTGCTGGGGGTTCCCTTCAACATCGCCTCGTACGCGCTGCTGACGCACATGCTCGCGCAGCAATGCAATCTGAAGGTCGGCGATTTCGTGTGGACCGGCGGCGACTGTCATTTGTACCTGAATCACCTGGCGCAGACCGACCTGCAGCTGTCGCGCGCACCGTTTCCGTCGCCGCGGCTGAAGATTCGGCGTCAACCGCCGAGTCTGTTCGATTATGCGTTCGAGGATTTCGAAATTCTTGGGTATAGCTGCCACGATGCAATCAAAGCGCCGATTGCAGTATGAAGAAGGCCGCGCGGCGCGCGCGCACTCCGCTGATTGAAGTGCGCTATTCACCCATTCATGGCTACGGCGTATTCGCGCGGCGGCGGATCCGCAAGGGCACCACCATCCTCGAGTATCTTGGCGATCGCCTGACCCACAGCCAAGCGGACGCCCGCTATCAGAAAAAGGAGACAAGGGACAACCATACATTTTTGTTCACCGTCGACGCGAAGACGGTGATCGACGCGGGGGTCAACGGCAATGAAGCGCGCTACGTGAACCACGGCTGCAACCCCAATTGCGAAAGCGTCAATCGCGGCAAGAGGATTTTCATAGAGGCGCTACGCACGATACGGCCCGGCGAGGAGCTTGCCTATGACTATCAGATCCAGCGCGACGCCGACGACCCCGTCGATATCGATGAGATTTTCGCCTGCCGCTGCGGAGCGCCTGGGTGCCGCGGCAGCATGCTCGAAGAGCGCGAACTGATGCCGCAGCTGAAGCGCGCGAAACCGCCGCAGCGCTTGGTGCGCAAACGGCCGCGGTAAACCGGGCCTTGTCATGAGCGCGAGTGCGGACTTGAGCGCGGCAGGGATCTCGATTCAGGATCAGTTCATCGCACCCGGGCAGGTCCGTTCGCTGGTCGATTGCGCGCAAGCTCGTCACGCACAAGGCGAATTTGCCGCGGCCCGAATCGGCAACGAGGCGAGCCGGCAGCGGCGCACGGATATTCGCGGCGATTTCACTTGTTGGCTGCGCGCGCCGCTGTATCCCGCGGAGCGCCTGCTGCTTGAGGAACTGGAACAACTGCGCCAGGAATTGAACCGCGAGGCATACCTGGGGTTGTTCGAGCTGGAGCTGCACTATGCGTGGTATCCGCCCGGTTCGGGATATGCGCGCCATCTGGATCAACCGCGCGGCGGTACGCAGCGCAAGGTATCGCTGGCGCTGTACCTGAACAGCGAGTGGCAGCCGCTTGCCGGAGGGGCGCTGCGGATCTTCGAGGCGGAGGATGGATTTCGCGATATCGAGCCGGTTGCCGGCAGGCTGGTGTGCTTTCTCACCGAGGGGCGCGAGCACGCGGTACTGCCGGCGCGCCGCGATCGATGGAGCATCAGCGGCTGGTTCCGCGCGCGTGATTAGTCCGCGAGCACCGCTATCGTGCGGCCGATGCGCGGCGCGCCCGCGAACCAGGCATTGGCGGGCTTGTTTGTTTACCTAATGCTTGATAACGCAAGGGGTTTGAGGGGCTGGCACGATTGTTGCTCCACGCTCATGATATATTGTGAGTTCGCCATGCGCTTGCCGTCGCTCAAATTTTTGAAGACCTTTCAGGTCGCGGCCAGGCTGCAAAGCTTCAAGGCGGCGGCCGCGGAGCTCTGCGTCACCCCATCGGCCATCAGCCATCAAATCAAGGCGCTCGAGCAGCAGCTCGGGGTGAGCTTGTTCCAACGCGGCGTGCGCACGCTGACTCTCACCGACGCCGGTGCGCACTATCTCGAACACCTCAACGACATTTTCTCGAAGCTCGAATCGGTCACCGAACAGCTGCAGGTGCGATACGGCCGCAGCATCATCCGCCTGAATGTGCCGCCGTTCTTCGCGAACGAAATGCTGCTGCCGCGGCTCGCGTCGTTTTCTCAGGCCCGCGAAGAAACCGACATACGCATCGAAACCACATTTACGGCGCCGAAGACGCACCCGCCGGACGCAGATCTCTCGATCGTCGTCGGCGCGGGTCCCTGGGAAGGGTTGACCGTGCACGAGCTGTTCGCGCAGAGCTTCATCGCAGCGTGTTCGCCGGCATTTCTGCTTGAAAATCCGATCGATTCCTATGGCGATCTGAACGGCAAGACCTTGCTGCTGCATGAAGAGCGCCGCGAGGCTTGGGAACGATGGGCGCTGGGATTGGGAATCGAGCCGATCAAGCCCAACCGGCTGGTGCGGCTGGACACCATGTCGGCGGTGGTGCGGGCCGCCGAACAGGGCGTCGGCGTCGCGCTGGTTCCCGCGCGCTTGAGCGCCGATCGATTCAGCGGCGGCGGCCTGGTGAAGCTGTTCGATGCGGAATTGACCACCAATGAAAGCTACGTTTTGCTGCATAGACCCGAAGATCGCGCGCGCGAGGATCTGCAGGAACTGACGCAGTGGATCTTGAGCGAATGCCGGGTTGCGTAGAGTCATCGCCGGCCGCACACATGAGCGAAATACACCTGGAGGGGAAAATTTCTCGTTTGTCGCCGGCTTGAGCTGAGCCTTACGGTGTGGCCGGGGTGTTGGTATTTTGAGCATCAAGGAATACCACCATGCAACGTCGAAATCTGACTCTCGTGGCCGCAGCAATCGCGGCAATCTCGCCTTCGATGTCCAATGCAAATCCGCAAAGCATCGCGCTGAACGCCTGCGCAAGCGCCTTTGCCTCGAGCCTCGCGGCGCCGGGATCCGTTTCGCCGTCGTACAAAGTGGACTATCGCGGCGGCGATTCCCAGAGTGCGTTGACGAGCTACTATGTCCGTGAATACAGCTTCGATTTGCGAGCCCACAGCCCCAAATCCGGCCGGACGATCGCGCGAGCGACCTGTTCCGCGGATATGAACGGCACGATCGTGTCGCTAAAATCCGAGCCCGCGAACGTCTCGCCGGCGCTGGCCGCTCAATAGCGGGCTGGCGATGCGCGGCCGGCGAGCGTATAAGTCCGTTTTCAATTTTCAGGATTGAATGGATGAAGCACGCTGCAGTGGAGCTGGTGGTCGCGGCGGCGGAAAATGACGTCATCGGCCGCGACCGCGGGCTGCCGTGGCATCTGCCGGCGGACTTCCGGCACTTCAGGGCGCTGACCTTGAGCCGGCATGTGCTCATGGGCCGCAAAACCTATGAGTCGATCGGCAAGGCGCTGCCGGATCGAACCAATCTGGTCTTGAGCCGGCGCGTGCATTTTGCGCCGGCCGATTGCCAGGTCGTGGCGACACTCGACGCTGCGCGCGCGGTTGCGGGCGCGGATTCGCCGTTGATGGTGATCGGCGGCGCGGAAATCTACCGGATCTGCCTGCCGGTCGCGAGCCGCATTCATCTCACCCTGGTGCATGCGCAAGTCGAAGGCGGCGACACTTTTTTCCCGGAGTGGCGCGGTATCGAGTGGCGCGAATCCAGCCGCGAACGCCATGAAGCGGACGCCAAGAACGCCTACGCTTACAGCTTCATCACGCTGGAGCGCCGCTAGACGGGCGCAAGCCTGGCGCTGATCGCAGATTCGGCGCGCTCGAAATCGATCTCCGATAATGCCGCGACTGAGCCTAAGGTCAATTCGGCCAATATGGCAGCCTGCGTAGCGCCGCGCTCAAGCGCCGCGCGATAAGGAATTTCATGGTGGAACATCACCATCGAGTAGCGCGGGATGAATTGTCGCGGGAAGCGCCGTTCAAGTTCCAGCGACAATGCCTGCTGCAGCTGGAATTTGGGATCCGCGACGCGTTCGCGCATTTCCAAATAATTTTCCAGGGCCATGGCGGCGATTGCATCGGTATTTGGCTTGCGGGCCGCGCCGAACTCCGCGAACGCCGCTTGCCACGACGAATGCCGGGCAACGCAGGCATCGAATTCGATGCAGTCCTCAAAGCAGCAGTTCATTCCTTGACCGTGAAAGGGCACCATGGCGTGCGCCGAATCGCCAATCAGCGCCGCCAAGCCGCGAGCGTGCCACGGGGTCGCGGATACTGTTCCCAGAAAGCCGACCGGGTGAGCCTTGAATTCCTCGATGCAGTCCGGCATGAGCGTGCGCGCATCGGGAAACTCCCGGGAGATGAATCGATCGATGGCCGCGGAATCGCGCAATGCTTCGAAGCTGAGAGCGCCGTGTTTGGGCAGAAACAAGGTCGCCGTGAAACTGCCGTCATCGTTTGGCAATGCGATCAGCATGAAGTTGCCGCGTGGCCAGATGTGCAGCGCATCGCTGGCCATCGAAGCGCCGCGGGCGCCCGCGGCGGGTATCGACAATTCCTTGTAGCCGTGTTCGAGATCGGTCTCGCGCGCTTCGATGAGACGCAGCGCGCTCATTGCGCGGCGCATTGCCGAGCCCGCGCCGTCGGCTGCAAGCAGCGGCTGCATCGGCACGGTGAGCAACTGGTTGCGCCTGAGATCGCGAATCCGCGCGGTCCCCGCGGCAAAATCCGCCGCCTCGAAGCGATGCTCGAAATGCACCTGTATGCCGGGCTGGCGTGCCGCAACTTCGAGCAGCACCTGGTTCAGCCGATGACGCGAAACCGAAAAGATCACTTCATTGGGCCGCTGACCATAGGGCTGAAACGAGGTTTCCCCATTTGTATGGTGAATCAGCCGGCCACGCATCGGCAGCATTGCGGACCCGAGGGCCTCCAATACGCCCGCGACTTTGAGGGCGTGAATCCCCCGATCGGCGAGCGCCAGATTGATGGAACGGCCGGATGCGGCCGTCACGCTGCGCAAGTCAGGGCGGCTTTCGTACAGCTCCACCTGCGCGGCGCCGCGCCGCTCGAGCAGTATGGCCAGCAGCGTGCCCGTTGGGCCGGCGCCGACGATGCGTATGTTTCGCATCACACGCGCAGCGCCCGTGACAGCGCGCCGGCCGCGGCGAACACGTCGCCGAATGAGTTGTACAGCGGCACCGGAGCGAGCCGCAAAATGTCCGGCTCGCGCCAATCGCCGATCACGCCGCCCTCGCGCTCGAGCCGCTCCTGACAGAGTTTTGCTTCGGCAGTGGTGCGCGCCACGCGCAAACTGAGTTGGCAGCCGCGCTGTTCAGGCGCGCCAGGGGTGATTATCTCGACCGAATCCGGCATCAGCTCCGCGATCAGCCGCTGCAAAAAGCCCGTGAGTGCCAGCGATTTTTCCCGCAAGGCAGGCATGCCGGCGCGCTCAAAAATCTCCAGCGAGGCCAGCAGCGGCGCCGTCGACAGGATGGGAGGATTGCTGATTTGCCATCCCTGCGCGCCGCCGCTCGGATCAAAGGTCTGCTCGAAGAGAAATCTCGAGTGCCGGTTGTGTCCCCACCAACCGGCGAAGCGCGGCAGGTCAAAGCGGCGGCCATGCCGCTCGTGCACGAAGCAGCCGCCGACGGCGCCGGGGCCGGCGTTCAGATATTTGTAGCTGCACCACACGGCAAAGTCGGCATTCCAGTCGTGCAGGCGCATCGGCATATTGCCGATTGAGTGAGCGAGATCGATGCCGACGGCGGCGCCAACACGGCGCGCCGCGGCGATCAGGGGCGGAAGATCGAGCGCCTGGCCGGTGAGATATTGAACGCCCGGCAACAAGACCAGCGCCAGGCGGGAACCCTCCTTGGCGATGCGATCGATCAAATCCTCGGTTCTCAAGGTTCGCTGTCCGGCCCGCGGACTCACCTCGATCAAATTGCGGGCGGCATCCAGGCCGTGGAACCTGAGTTGGGAAACGACGGCGTAACGATCCGAGGGAAATGCCGAGCTCTCGATCAGTACACAATTGCGCTGCGCATCCGGCCGGAAGAAACTCACCATCATCAGATGAAGATTTACCGTCAAGGAGTTCATGGCGATCACTTCGTTGTGATCGGCGCCCGCCAGCTCGGCGAGCGCCGCCGCGGCACGTTCGTGATAGCCGATCCAGGGACGCTTGGCGGCCACGTGGCCGAGAACTCCCAAACGCCGCCAGTCCTCGAGCTCTTGTTCGACGTATGGTGCGACCGACTTCGGCTGCAGCCCGAGCGAGTGACCGCCGAGGTAGGTCAGCTTTCGCCCTTCGCCATCGTACGGGTGGTGGAACTCCGCCGCATAGCGCGCCAACGGGTCGGCCGCGTCATGGGCCATCGCGAACGAAGCATGGCGCGCCGCTTCGGTCAGGCGGGGACCTGCATGACCGTGCCGCAAACACCGCAGGTGCGATGCTGCAGGCTGGAAAAGAAGCGCGCGAAGATTTCCGGCAGCTGGCTCTCGATATTGCGCACCGCGACTCGCTCCAGATAAAGGCGGTTGCCGCAGTTTTCACAGTACCAGGAGAACCCGTCCAGTTCCTGGGAAGAGCGTCGCCGTTCAACGACGATTCCCACGCTGCCAGCGGGTCGCTGCGGCGAATGCGGCACCTCCGCCGGCAGCAGATACACCTCGCCTTCGCGGATCGGCACGTCGATGGGCCTG
>Ga0210394_10004869_pt1 | contig 15374 bp, 11 predicted proteins | sample IncBWC12MmetaG_FD_160121 | JGI IMG/M metagenome (GOLD analysis project Ga0210394, IMG submission 160121) | Forest soil microbial communities from Barre Woods Harvard Forest LTER site, Petersham, Massachusetts, United States - Inc-BW-C-12-M | ecosystem: Environmental > Terrestrial > Soil >... | reverse complement strand
GCACCGCGACACGTGGTACTCAGCGCCGGGCTCGCAGATTAACTGGTGGATGCCGGTATACGAGATCTTTCCGGAGAACAGCATGGCCTTTCATCCGAGATACTGGGATGAGCCCGTTGCGAATAGCTCCAACACCTATAACTACTACACATGGAACCGCAATAACCGGCAGAGCGCGGCGCAGCATGTCAAAACGGACACGCGCGAACAGCCTCGCCCGCAGGTGCCTCTTGCACCTGACCCGCAAGTTCGCGTAGTTGCCAATGTGGGTGGCGTCATGCTCTTTTCCGCTGCGCAGCTGCATTCGACGGTGCCGAACACCTGTGGGCTCACCCGATACAGCATTGATTTCCGTACCGTTCATTTAGATGATGTCTGGAACAAGGCGGGAGCGCCCAATGTCGACTCTGCTTCCACTGGCACTACCATGCGCGACTACATAAGAGCATCCGATTACTCGCACCTTCCTGAAGATGCGATCGCTCTATATTGCGATGAAACCGAGGCTGAGTTCACGCCGTCGCCCAGTGCTGCGGCTGCGAGCACGGCTCGATGATTCACAGGCAAATGGGCCGGCAGGTCGCGTCATCGACGACTGTCGGCTCTCTGCAAACAGGACAAGGGCAAGAAAATGAAAAAGAGGTTCGGAGAAACGGAATGACTCAGACAGCAAAGAAGAGCCTCTACGCACTCGGCTTACAACAACCAAGGTTCGCTTATTTCAACGGAGAGGTACGGCCATGGGAAGAGGCGACCTTGCATGTTTCCTGTGAAGCGGTGAACCGGGGACTCAATGTCTTTGAAGGATTGAAGGGTTATTGGCAGGCTGGTGGAGTGGAATTTGGCATCGTTGAATTGCGTCGCCACTATGACCGACTCTCTCGCTCGGCAAGGCTGCTTCATATTCCCGTTCCGGTGTCCTACGAGGAATTTAGGGATGCCTGCTCCAAAATTGTTCGAGCACTCTACGAGCCGGGCAAAGACATGTGGATTCGAGCAACACTGTTTGTTGTTGAAGGGCATTGGGGGGAATCCACGGTTGCAGACCTTGTTCTCACGGCCTATCACCAAGCCAAGGACGCCCCGGCACCGGTAGCTGTTGGCGTCAGTACCTGGCAGCGGTCGAGTGATATAAGTTTGTCTCCTCGAATCAAGTCCAGTACGAATTATCAGGTTGCAAGATTGGCGCGCATCGAAGGCAAGAAGCGCGGTTTTTCTGAGATGATCTTACTCAACCAGCAAGGTAGGGTGGCTGAGGCGACCGGTGCCTGCGTGTTGCTCGTGCGCGATGGGTGCGTGATTACTCCGCCTGCTTCGGAAGGGCGACTGGAAAGCATCACACTTGAAATCGTGCGCAAGATTTGTCATTCATTGGCCATCCCATTTATTGAGCGGCCCGTGGATCGCACCGAACTCCATATTGCAGATGAGATCCGGCTTGTTGGCACGCTCGCCGAACTCGCGCCTGTCACTCGGGTGGACGAATACGAGTTACCGCCAACGTCGCCGCTCACAGATTTGATTGCGGAGACTTTCTGGGACGCTGTCCGCGGTGTAACGCCTCATCCCGCAGTGGAATTGACGTTCGTCTAGGGTGAACGCTCCCAGCAGCTGGTCGCGAATTTGAACGAAGGAATTTTGGTAATTAGTAGGGGAATTGCTGGGAAATCAAAAGGACTTATGAAGGAAGAACTGGAAGAGCTGTATAGATATCGAGAGCTTTTGTACATGATCACGTACCGGGACATTAAAGTCCGGTACAAGCAGTCGATCATGGGCTTTCTCTGGGCCATCCTCATGCCGATTTTGATCGTTATGTCCGGCGTTATGGTGCGCTATGCCTATGCCATGGTCTCGCACGCGCCATTGAAGACCGCGGATATAGCCAGCGTCGCTATCAAGTCGGTCCCGTGGGCCTTCATTGTCTCGAGCATTCGCTTCACCTGCCAAAGCCTGTTTGGCAATCGCGACCTGGTTGTAAAGATTTATTTCCCCAAGGAAATTTTCCCATTGGCTGCGGTGCTTGCATGTCTGTTCGATTTTGTCGTGGCTTCTTCTGCATTACTTATTCTCCTTTTTCTCATCAAGATTGGCTGGAGCATCTATCTTCTTTGGGTTCCAGTTCTGGTTGCCACCATAGTTCTGCTTTGCATGGGCATTGGGATGATCGTGTCAGCCGCCAGCCTTTTCTTCCGCGACGTAAAGTACATTGTCGAAATTTTTCTGACCTTCGGCATCTTCTTCACACCCGTGTTCTTTGACATTCGCATGTTTGGCGATCGCGGAAAATGGCTGATGTTGAATCCCTTTGCCCCATTGCTCGACGGTCTTAGCACCTGCATTGCTCACCATGAGTCCCCCGATGTGCAATGGTATCTGTACAGTCTCGTATTCAGTCTGACTTCGTTTCTGGTCGGATTCGTTTTGTTCAAACATCTCGAACCCGCTTTTGCTGAGAGCATTTAGAGGAAATATTCCATGTCCGACGTTGCGCTCCGCATGGAGCATATCTACAAGAAGTTCCGCAAAGGCGAGACCTACAATTCCCTGCGCGATTTGCTCCCCGCCCTGACGGGCAAGATGTTTCGCGGCCAGGAACTCGATGCCGGAGACAGGCGCGAATTCTGGGCGCTGCAGGACATTTCTTTCGAAGTGAAGCGTGGCGAAGCGCTCGGCATCATCGGCCACAACGGTGCAGGGAAGAGCACTGCGCTAAAGATTCTGAGCCGTATCATGAAGCCCACGAAGGGTTGCATGATCGTCAATGGACGGCTCTCGGCCCTGATTGAAGTCGCCGCAGGGTTTCACCCTGACCTCACCGGCATGGAGAATATTTTCCTTCATGGTACGATCCTGGGCATGAGCAAGCGCGAGATTCAATCAAAGCTCGATCAGATCGTCGCCTTCTCTGGGATCGAGGAATTCATTGACACTCCCGTGAAACGATATTCTTCGGGAATGTTCGCGCGCCTCGGCTTCTCTGTCGCAGCTCATGTCGATCCCGAAGTTCTGATCGTCGATGAAGTGCTCAGCGTAGGAGACTATGTCTTCCAGCAACGTTGCATGGAACGCATCCAAGCAGTGATCAGAGCTGGCACCACTGTGTTGTTCGTTTCGCACAATCTTAAGGCAGTTACCGAGATTTGCCCACGGACGATGCTGCTCGAACATGGCAAGGTGCTCGCGATTGACCAGACTGACGTTGTTGCTCGCAGGTATCTCGGGGAGTTGCCGGAAGCTCCCGAAGAAAACAAGCCCGTTTATGTCTCGAAGGTCCGGGTGCGCGACCGCGCCGGTGAGCAATCCACCTTTGAGTCCGGTCAGACAGCGTGGGTCGACATTGAAATCACCGCCCGAGAGGCGGTCGATAAATTGGCCGTTGTCATCTGGTTCACGGACGACGCACAGTACACCATTTTTAATACGTCGACCGAGCGCCTTGGCTTTGCCCCAGTTTCCCTGAAAGCAGGTGGCACCTATCGTTGTACTTTTGAACTGTGTCTCAACATGGCTCATGGCACCTTTCAATTGGCGACTGACATCTTTCGCTATGACAATCAAAGGAGCTACGATCGCCACAATCGGGCGGCCACAATCTTCATCGGCTCCAGCATGGCGGTACGTGGTGCTGTCAATTGCTTCCCAAAGCTCATCGACTCTGAAACAATCGCCAGTTCCACCGAATTCTGCGAAGTCTGAATCGGGAATTTGGAGCGGCGACCGACGAGGCTTGTAGCCTGACTGCCAGAGACCGCTCCGGTTGCGCAATAAATCAGGAGAGACCATTTTCATGTTTTTTGGAAATCGACGGACTCGGACAATACTGGCTATTCTTGGCATTCTTATCGTTGTAATCGTTGGTTCCGTCGTTGGCGCGCTTTCCATCCCCAGATACCGATGGCGAGTCCGGATCGTTCAACTGAAAGCCACGGGTAGCTTGCCGGATCTCACTTGGAAGGAACTCTATCATCTGAACCGGCATGGCGATCCATTTAACCTGAAGGGCCTGGTAGCCGTTCCGAGCCCCTATCTGGCGGTCAAGAATCCGTTCGTTTCCGATGAGGATATCTCGACCGGTGAAAGGCTCTTTCAATCAAATTGCAGTTTTTGCCATGGCGGTAACGGCGTGGGAGGGAGGTCTGGTCCTGCCCTCAAACAACGTCAATTGCTCAGCGGCACTAGTGACTGGGCTCTCTTCAAAACCGTTTCTAACGGCATTGCCGGAACCGGTATGCCCCCGAGCTCGCTGCCTGAGAATGATCGATGGAAGCTGGTTGCATATGTAAAATCGTTGACCCAAGGTGCGGAAACGCATTCAGATTTGCGGCTCGCGTCACGAATCGCCGGCATCGCACCAGTTCGCTTTGAAGACATTGTGGCGTCAGAGCAAGACACTCACCAATGGTTGACATATTCCGGTTCGTACGATGGACATCGGTTCAGTTCCAACGATCAAATCACCACCAGAAATGTCTCGAATCTGCGGCTGATTTGGATGCATCAGTACAGCACTTCGGAAGCGCTCATCGAAACGAGCCCAGTAGTTGTCGACGGGTTCATGTTCATTACTGTTCCGCCCAATCGTGTGGAAGCGCTCGACGCGAAAAGCGGGGCTCTAATTTGGAGTTACGATCGCAAACTGCCTCAGCACCTTTCGACTTGTTGTGGATTTGTCAACCGCGGTGTCGCGGTGTTGGGACATGCGCTATATCTTGGAACGTTAGATGCACACTTGGTAGCTCTCGATATCAGAACAGGTGCCTTGATCTGGGATGTCGAGATTGGCGACTATAAGCAGGGCTATAGTATTACGAGTGCTCCACTCGCATTCAAGAGCCTGGTGGTCACAGGCGTCGCCGGGGGCGAATTCGGCGCTTGCGGCTTTGTCGATGCCCGGGATGCTGCAACCGGAAAAGAGATTTGGCGATTTAACACCATTCCCAAGCCGGGACAGCCGGGAGCAGAAACTTGGGAAAAGGACGCCTTGAAGACCGGTGGCGGCCCCACGTGGCTTACCGGAACGTTCGATCACGACTTGAACCTGGTCTATTGGCCCGTTGGCAACCCAAGTCCGAATTACGAAGGCGATTCGCGCCACGGCGACAACCTTTACACTGACAGCGTTGTTGCCTTGGATGCCGACCGTGGCACGCTTCACTGGTACTTTCAGTTCACACCACATGACCAGTTCGACTGGGATGCCACGGAGATCCTTATCTCGTTTGATAGGACCGTCGATGGAAAACACGAGCGGCTTCTGGGACAAGCAAATCGTAATGCTTTCTACTATCTCCTCGATCGCGACACGGGACATTTTCTAATCGCGCGACAGTTTGCAAAGCAGACTTGGGCCAAGGAAATCGATAGCCATGGACGGCCCGTGATGAATCCGGGCGCAATACCAAAGCCGGAAGGATCCACGGTCTTTCCTTCTGTCGCTGGCGCCACGAACTGGATGTCTCCCTCTTACAGTCCAGTTACCGGTCTTATTTACGTTCCCGTGACGGAGGCAGGAGGAAACTTCTCCACAGCGACTCCCAGCTACCATCCGGGCGACTTTTTCCTTGGGGGAGCTTCCCAGATCATCACCAATCCTCCGGAGGAGTCCGCCGTGCGCGCATTGGATGCGCTAACAGGCGAAATGCGATGGGAATATAAGTACACATCGTGGAACGTGGGAGGATTGCTAAGTACAAAAGGAGGCTTGGTGTTCGGCGGCCTCGGACAACTTTTTCTCGCTCTTGATGCGCAAACTGGCCGCGAGCTATGGCGCGTGGATACAGGTGGAACTATCAAAGCTGCTCCCGTGACGTACTCCATCGACGGGAAACAGTACGTTACGATCGCGGCGGGCCAGGACCTATTTACCTTTGCGGAATGATTGAGTCTGTGTGGCTACCGCGTGGATCCAAGAAGACCTCTGGTTTCGACGATAAGGAATCCGCAGGGGTACAGGACTTTTGACAAATAGAATCGAACCGAATCGAGTATTCGTTCACTTTTTTGGCTTTTCGCACTCAGATTAGACGAGACGATCGAATCACATGAGAATAGAAGGGATGGAAAAAATCTCAGGAAGCGTGCGTTTGGCTGAATTGCAAAGCGACCCATCTTGTTCTGCTCACATTATTGATGATCAACATCCGAAACATCCTAGAATAGCGTTGCTGACCCCCTATACTGGCGGAAATCTCGGCGATGCAGCCATCCAGGACGCGGCGATCGCAAATATTCGACTCCGGCTGCCATATGCTCAGTTTTCGGGCATTACCCTCAAGTGCTGTAACTTCTTGGAGCAGCATGGCTCGGGTGCGTTTCCCCTTGTCGGAGCAGGTATCCCATTTTTCAAGATGGAAGCAGAGCATATCGCGAGCAATGCGGATCTGAGGTATAGCAGTACTCGCCAAGGAAGATTGAGGAAAACGCTAGGCAAAATACCCGGATTAAGAGCGATAAGACAGTACTTAAGGATGTCTAGATCGTGGTTGCAAGTCGCCAAGGCGGAAATTGATCACGCCATTGAAGGTTATCGCTTCCTTCGTACACAAAATCTGCTGGTTATATCCGGTGGCGGACAATTGGATGAAGAATATGGGGGAGCTTGGGGGCTGCCGTTCGCGCTCTTTAAATGGACGGTCCTAGCGCGGTTAGCAAGAATTCCTTGCGCAATGGCAAGTGTAGGTGCGGGGAAGATCGCACTGCCAGCTTCGCGCAGGATGATCTCAGTGGCCTTGCGTATGTGCTGCTACAGGTCTTTTCGGGAGAAGAATAGCAGAGCGATTGCTGCGAGTCTCTATTCGCCAGTAATGAACGACTCTGTCGTCCCGGATCTGGCTTTTAGCATGCCACCAGAACTGGAGCTTTCATCGCCCTCAGCAGGCGTCCGAACGATAGCTCGCGGCCGGCATGTCATCGCTCTAAGCCCCATGGCTTATGCCAAGCCCATGAATTGGCCGACTCCGGATCGAGATCTTCATGATCGCTACGTTCAGCAAATGGCGCAGCTCCTCTCTTGTCTTGTTCAGCAGGGCCACTTCATTGTGGTGGTCTGTTCCTCCTTGGGCGACGATGAAAGTGTTATCCCAGATATCATTGCGCGCCTAGACGATGAAACGAAACTTAGTCTGGAGGGACATATCCATTTTCCAGTCATCAAAACATGGAAGGAACTCGTCTCGGTATTGCGCGATACCGACTGCCTCATTGCGAGCCGGTTGCATGGTACGATTCTTGGATTCGTGTCACAAGTCCCTGCCGTCGCGATTTCTGTTGACCCCAAGGTGGACTGGGTTATGGAAGATCTGCAACAAAGCAAATACCTATTACACTTTCGGGACTTCAAGGCGAAAGACGTTCTCGACGCAATCGACAGCATCAGGGACGATAGGGACGGGATTTTAGAACGGATTATTTCTTACCGGAAGTCAGTTCTCTCCAATTCCGCTTCCGCAAGGCAATATGACTTTCTGGCTGGACTAGCCTCGGAACACTTCCAGGCTTGCAACTGAGAAGAGATTATGGAATCCACACCCTTGGTTAGCGTCGTCACTCCCTTCTACAACACGGCGGATTTCCTCGCCGAGTGTATTGAGAGCGTGCTCCGTCAATCCTATACAAACTGGGAATATGTTCTCGTGAACAATCGCAGTACTGATGGATCAGAAAGGATTGTTCAACACTACGTAGACTTGTTCCCGGATAAGATTCGTCTTGTTCACACCGATTCATTTCTTTCCCAAGTGAAGAACTACAACTATGCGCTTTCCCTCATCTCTTCACATAGCAAGTACTGCAAGATGGTGCAGGCGGACGATTGGATTTTTCCAGAGTGCCTCAAGAGCATGGTAGAGCTGGCCGAAGCACATCCGAGGGTCGCTATTGTGGCGGCCTATGAGTTGGAAGGGGACCACCCTTCTCTTGGTGGTCTGCCATATCCCAGTCCCGAAGTGAGCGGCCGGAAAGTTTGCCGACTTTATTTTGAGAAAGGCATCGCCCTTTTCGGTACTCCTACTTCCTTGCTTATGCTTTCCGAAGTCGTCCGATCGCGAAATCCGTCTTTCTATGACGAGCAGCATGCGCCATTCGAGGACTTCTTTGTTTGCTTAGATGTGCTTCGAACCTGGAATTTCGGCTTTGTCCATCAGGTTTTGACCTTTTCACGTCGGGACAATGAATCGATTCTTGCGGGGATTCGCCCTTACAACTTCGATCTATTTTGCTATTTGGCTAAACTCGTTTCATACGGCAAGTACTTTCTATCGGAGGAAGAATATCCTGGATACTTGAAATATGCCGAGCGACGATATTTCTTCTTTCTCGGGGTGTCTGCTTTGCAAGGCCGCGAACGAAAATTTTGGGAGTTTCACCGGGAACGCCTGGCCTCGATAAATTACCCTCTCAATTTCGCCTTCATGGCAAAGTGGATCTTTATCGTTCTGCTCGATTGGGCTGGGAATCCCAAACGTACTTGTGAGTATCTTTGGCCGCGTCGGAAGCGGATATTTGAAGTGGGCACCCGGTTTCTTGGAACTATATATCGGAATTTTACTCGCAAGCAGATCTCTGCCAATGCTGAAGGTGCTCGAGTCACCGAGCTCAACGGATCAGGACGCCCCTGAACCAACAAGCCCTGTATTGCTTCTCTCTTGAGGTTCAGGTAACCCGACTATCTCGATGCTTCATCATCTTTTGCACCCTCTTAAGCTCGCATGGGGCGAGCGAATTGCTTTGTTCTGGCCCATCTGGGCAGCGATAACCGCAATTGGCGTCATGCTAGTGATCCGGGTTGTTCCCGCGCGCTCAAATACGCCGCTGGAACAGACTGAGCACCAACGGCATTGCTGGTCACGAGCGGACACTATCGCTGCAGTTTTCTTGTGCCTGTTTCTGGGGTGCTATGTTGCCGGATCTTTGGTATGGGAGGATTTCACGTACTATGACAACTCGCATTTCACGAATGGAACGCTAGTTGGTCATGACATTCCGCGGCAGATCTCTCCGGAAGCGGGACGCTTCTGGCCGCTCGGCCATCAAGAATTCAATCTGCTTCGTCATTTTACCCACTCGATCACTGGTTATCATGCGCTGCGCATTTTCCAGGTTTTGTTCATGTGCGCGATCCTCTTATTTCTGGATGGGGAATTGAGCGTTCGCGCTCGCGTGGGTCTGATCCTTTTGCTCTTGATTACACCAAGTATTCTGATTAGTTTCAGTGGACTTATCTATCCGGAAGCAAACGTGATGTTTTGGCTCGTTTGCCTCATGTGGTCTGTCAAGTCCTTCGAGCAGTCGCGATCCATTGCGTGGGCGATGGCCGCTATGATTGCCTCACAGTTCCTGCTTTATTATAAAGAGACCGCTTTTCTGCTCCTCTTCGGCTTCGCTGCGGGGAGACTTCTCCTGCGCTGCTGGAGAATAAATGACGCGGGCTGGGATTTTAAGCGGCTTCAAGATCCCGAGAGCCGCCTGGACCTATGCCTCGCATTCATGGTCGTGCCGTATTTTCTTTACTATCTTGCGGCCATGTTCCCAACTTTTGGGATGGGCTACAATAAGGAATCCCGGCTGCCACTTTTTCAGGTAATAGTCTCATATTTGAAGTTGGATGTTGTGGTGTGGATACTCGTTGCTGCTACGGCGGTCCGGATTGTTCTAATCCTGCGGCGGCGAGTGCTCCCCTCGCCGTTTTGGGATGGACTTGCGTTAGCGGGTATCGGCTGTTTCGCGAGTTACGTCATTCTCCACATGGTCAGCTCATATTACCTTGCTCCTGTGGACCTTATAGCGGTTTTGTACCTCGGACGACTTGCATTTCTGTCCATCGGGACCACCCATGTGGCATTCAGACTATGTGCCCTTGCCTTGCTATCTCTCGTCTGTTTACAGGATTGTTCACTCTCATGGTTTCGTATGTATGAAAGAAAGAACGTCATTCACGCAAAGGCTGAGATTGGTCACGTCATTGAGGGACGGTATAAGAGCGACCCGCAAAGCGTGAGGAGGCTGTTTTTTCCCTTCGCCAATTCATTCCATATAATGGAATTTGCTTCGTACCTGAGTTATATCGGCGTTCCCGTAGAAGAACTTCCAGCAGGCTCGCGTACGGGCATCGGTGTCTTTCTGGCCGGAAAGACAATTCAAAAAGACGGTCCCTGCGGTTATAGAGCTTTTGTGTGTCATCCCGGACAAACCCCAGGTTCCGGCGACCTTGTAGTAGTGCTCCCGGATGATCTTACAAGCATCGATGAGTCGAACCGGTATCGGCTGGGAGGTTCGGCACTTCTTTTCTCCTATGATCCTCGCCCGCCGATTCCTCAATGTGCGCGGCCATTCGTGAATCATCTGCACGTGGTGTCGCCGGTGTTCTCGAACCAGAGGCTCCCGGATTCATGGTTGAAGGCGTCAGTAAGTATCTGGAATTGAAGCTAAAGGAATCGCTGTAACTGTAAGATAGAAGCGTGCCTTTACAATGAGCAAGCGAGGGTGAATACAATCGCGTCAAAAAGCACCACGGTTCTTATAACGGGTCCGCCTTGGCCTCATAGCGGCACTGCCCGCGTTATCGAGAATCAGATCGAGTATTATCGAAAACGAGGATATACGACCGTTTTTCTTTGTGTTCCGATCCATTGCTCGTACGTAGCAGATTACCCGGAGTGGGAGAGGATTAAGTCCGGAATAAATGAGCTAGGCGCCGACCGGACCTTCTTCGCCGCAATCAACCAGCGAAGATTTAGCAGAGAGAAGTATTTGACCTGGATGCGACACGCATTCCGTGGGACCGCACTCGATTGGATTGTCTTTACAGGAGGTTCTGCTGATCTCACCGACGAGGCCGTCAGAGCTCTTCACGATGCGCAGGTTGCATTAGTTCATGTCAATCACATCTTCACGCTGGGCTTTGCACAGAGGCTGCTTCGCCGAGTTGTTCGATCGGGTCTCCGCGTTCCAGTGATTCTTGAAACTCATGACGTCCAAGCCCATCTCCTAACTGAGCGGGGAGACATCAACCCCTGGACGCATCGTCTCGACGCGACGCGACGGCTTCTCCAATCTGAACTCACATGTGTGAACAAGGCGAAAGTTCTCGTTCATTGCTCTGTGGATGATTTCGAATTCTTCCGGCAGCAGTTGCCTGACAAGCCGCATGTTCTTTCGCTACCTACAATAGACGAATCGTTTATTTCCATAGTCAAGGCGGCTCGACCGTCCAACGAGCCGATTGATTTGCTTTTCGTTGGTCAAAGCACAGACCCTAACCGTGCTGCAATGAAATGGTTTTTTGAACAAGTCTGGCCGTTGATCGCCAATCGCGGATACCGTATCAAAATTGTCGGCCAGGTGGACATGAAAGTGCGCGAGGAGTTGCCTGAAATCCACAGGGAGTTTGGTTCACATTTTGTCGGGCCGGTCGCCGAACTCGCTCCCTTCTATCGTGCAGCACGATGCGTTTTCGCGCCGATGGTTTCCGGTACCGGTATTTCCATCAAGACTATTGAAGCACTTGCGCTCGGTAAGCCTTTTGTTGGTACTTCGAAAGCATTTCGAGGTATGCCAATGGACGAGATCGTGCAAGTTGGACTAGAGCCACACGATAGCCCTCAGGCCTTTGCCGAGGCTATTGCACGCAATCTTTCCAACGAGAGAGCGGCCGCTCAGGCGAGTTGTGCAGCATACGTGAAACTGTTTTCAAAGCCGGCAGCCTTCTGTTCGCGCGATGAGGCACTTCGACTTGCGACCGCACCATGAAATGTGCTCCGGTGTCACGCCTTCTCAACTGGGCCAGGCGGAACGTTCTTCACTTTGTCCACCAATCCGAAAACGATGAACATAACAGTCATCCTATGCACTTTTAATAGATGCCTTGGCCTTCACAATGCACTTGACAGTGTTGTGGCTCAGGTTCTTCCAGACTCCGTCACCTGGGAAGTCATTGTTGTCGACAACAATTCGAGCGATCAAACCCTTGCAACTGCACAGGGATACTGTCGGAGGTACCCAGGTCGCATTCGTTACATCTTTGAACCGCAGCAGGGTTTATCTCGAGCTCGCAATGCTGGAATTCGCGATGCTCGTGGAGAAATCATTGCTTTTATCGACGATGACGTAATTGCAGAGCCTACATGGTTGCACAACCTTACCGCATCCTTGCAAGACGTAAAATGGGCGGGTGCCGGAGGGCGTATTCTTCCGCCGGTGGATTTTCAGCCGCCGCATTGGCTTACGCTGGGAGGCGAGATGGATCTTGGCGGCCCACTGGCCCTATTTGATCTCGGTGACGTGCCCAGCGAGTTGAAAAGGGCTCCGTACGGCACGAACATGGCCTTTCGCAAAAACATGTTCGAGAAATATGGCTACTTTCGTGTCGATCTTGGCCGTTGCGGCAACAGCCTTCTGAGCGGAGAAGATACGGACTTCGGCAATCGCCTCATGGCAGCCGCAGAGCATCTGCGTTATGAGCCGTCCGCCGTGGTCCACCACCCGGTCCCAAAAGAGCGTCTCAGCAAGAAATACTTTCGCTCCTGGTGGTTCGATTTTGGGCGGACTCGAATTATCGAGCGCGATGGGCGTCCTGCAATTTTCGGAATTCCGCGCGAATATATCAGCATTGTCAATCTTGCATGGCACCTTCTTCCGGTCCGAATTCTGCAATGGCTGCTGACGCTGAAGCAGAAACCCCGCTTTTACAAGAAATGTCAGGTCTGGTTGACGGTTGGAGAGATGGTCCAGAATTACCGCAGAGGGCTATCATCGGAGAGTGTTGTCCGGTAGGTTCAATCGCAATCTCTGAACCAGAAGTAGGATTCGTCGATGGAGGCCAGTATTACCCTTATGCAGATTCACCAACTGTCTTCCGGCTTAGTATTTAGAATGCGTCGTTGTTTTCGATGGTTCGAGTTGACCTCGCGAGAGACCCTCTTTCATTCTCAGGATGCCGCTGAGCTCAGGTCCGAAGTCTGCCAATGGGTGTAAAGCTTCTCAGTCATGTTAATGCTGACGGCGATCTTATCGAAGCCTGGTTGAATTACTATCTTCGACTTGGCGTTGATCGGTTTCATCTGATTGTTCATGGCACGCCTGACGAGAATGAGAGACTTCTCGCCGTCAAGGGGTCTTATCCGATTACCGTTGAAGATATTTATCAAGGACCATTTGAGAGCGAGCAAAAAAAGAACCGATTGGACGCACTGCTTGCTCGCAGCAGGGATCAGTGGGTGCTCCTAGTCGACAGTGATGAATTTGTCGAGTTTCCGTATGAGGATATTCCGGAAACCATTAGGATGCTTAATCATGCAAACGCAAACCTGATGGCTGCGCCTATGCTTCAGAGGCTAAAAGCAGACGGAGCCCTGGAAACGCCGCCCATTATTGACGAACCTTTCCAGATGTTTCCCTTATGTTCCGTGGGACTTTACTGGAGGTTGGGTATCAAGGCCGAGATTTTTAAGTTTCCTCTCTTCTACTGCGCAGAAGGTACCCGGGTTATGGAAGAAGGCAATCACAATCCGCCGCTCAGTAATGATCCCCGAGCGAGCAGGATCCTCGGCGTCACACATCATTTCAAATTTCGCAGCGCCATTTCACAACGCCTGCAAAAAAGGATTGATAGTGCGCATGCGTTCAGACAAGAATCTGTTCAGCTCAGAGAATATCTAAATAGTCATTCTGATCGCCTGCCTCTCGAGGGGACCTTCTTATATTCGCGGGAAGAGCTATTTCGAAGAGGTTTGCTGAAGACATTGTCCTCATCGGACTCCCAAGATCAGAAACTTCACGGACAAATGCTGACCGTGAACTACGAAGAACAACGGACTGCACTTGAGGTGCAGCCGACGGCAACAAGGAGAAGCAATCGTTCCTTGGCTTTACCGGATTCCGTTAGCAAGAGAATAATCTTTGTCCTCCCTAAGACTAAGGAACCTGGTGATCTGGAAAAGCACATTCTCGAATTGGTGCGCGACCTTTGCAGATCGCAGATGCGTTCCGTGATTGTTTGTTTCGAACGGGATACTATCTCTGCCTGTCTCAATCCGGAGGAGCTCGCGCTCATTACTGTTCAGTGCGAAGGGGAACCAAAATCGCTGCTCGGTTGGCGTCGAATGATCCGAACGCACAAACCAGAAGTAATCGTGTTCTGTTATAGCTGGATTGAGTCCTTCTCCTGGCAGCCTGTTGTGGCAGCAGTCCTAGCGGGTGTGCCGAGACGCTTCTCCATTCAATATCTCATGCCGATTCCGGTGCACCCACCGAAACGAGGAATTTCGCCTGCTAACCTAATACGACGTGTGGTCGGCAAGAGAGTTCGACGCTTACTGAGCATCAAGGTCTCCGGACTCGCGCCAACGAAGACGATTTGTGCGAGCGATGCTGTTCGGGACGCCCTTGTGAATTGGTACGGATTCCCGGCAAAAGACACTATCACCATTTCAGAAGGAGTTTCGACGTCATTCTTCAGACCCTGCAGAGCCAATGGAATGGCTTTTCGAGCCCGAATGGGTATTGGCCTCAATGATTTTCTTCTGGTGTGTGTGGCGAATCTCGCAGAGGACAAGGGTATTGATATTTTGATTCATGCCGTTTCTCGCGTGCTTCGTAAGGGGATAGAGTGTAAGTGCATGATCGTCGGAGACGGGCCAGTCAGAGAGCAGCTAATCAAGAAGGCAAATGTCCTGGGTCTTTCCAACTGGATGTTCTTTGAAGGATTTCAGAGCGATGTACGACCTTATCTCCAGGCTGCCTCTGTCTTTATCCTCACTTCGTTTTCAGAGGGATTGCCCCGCTCCGTATTGGAAGCGATGGCATGTGGCCTTCCGTGTATCGTTACAAACGTTGGCGGCAGTGGGGAAGCCATCAAGGACAAAGAGGTCGGGCTGCTGATACCTCCGGCGTCAGTGGATGCGGCAGAGGAGGCGATTGAGTACCTTGCGACTCACCCTGACGAGTGCGCTGAGATGGCGAGCAAGGCCCGCGAGATCGTTTGTCGAGCCTTCAACCTCGAGGATAAAGTCGACGAGCTCAGGTCTGTCATACTCAGTTGATTTCCCCTTATCGACTGCGAAATGGATGTTGGGAGGACGCACTTCTTGGCGGTTGTCACGTTTGCACTCTAGATGAAGACGGCTTGGAAATGGTGAATGCTTATATCTACGCATGAAGTCTCGATGAGGGATCCTTCTTTACGAAGCGAAGAGTCTCCAACGCCTGAGCAGAAAAGCAAGAAAATACTTTTTGTTCTTCCCAACAGCGACGAGTTTGGTGGCCTCGAGAAACACCTTCTTCAGCTTGTAGGAAGGCTACTTACGTTCAATTTGCAGATTTCAATCGTCTGCTTCGGGCCAGACATCTTCACAGAAAGCTTCGATGCTTATTGGATT
>Ga0210394_10004867_pt1 | contig 15378 bp, 14 predicted proteins | sample IncBWC12MmetaG_FD_160121 | JGI IMG/M metagenome (GOLD analysis project Ga0210394, IMG submission 160121) | Forest soil microbial communities from Barre Woods Harvard Forest LTER site, Petersham, Massachusetts, United States - Inc-BW-C-12-M | ecosystem: Environmental > Terrestrial > Soil >... | reverse complement strand
CGCTGATCTCGCGGATTTCTGCGGCGCGGCCCAAGATTGCGGACTATCCGTTCACCACGCTTGAGCCCAACCTGGGCGTGGTCAGCGTGGGCGACGAGAGCTTCGTGGTGGCGGATATTCCGGGGCTGATTGAGGGCGCGCATCTGGGGCACGGCCTGGGCGTCCAGTTTCTGCGGCACATCGAGCGTACGCGTTTGCTGGTACACCTGGTGGATGTTTCAGATGCCACGGGGCGCGATCCGGCCGACGATTTTCGGGTCGTGATGGAAGAACTGGCGGGCTTCAGCGAAGATCTGCTCCGCAAGCCAATGTTCGTGGTGGCTTCTAAGGTGGATGTGGCGCAAGATCCCGGGCGAATCGAGGAACTAAGGGCCTTGGCGGCGTCGAAGGAACTGCCGTTTTATGAGATATCTAGCGTAACCGGACAAGGGATTGAGGGCCTTAAGTACAATTTGGCTCAATTTCTCTCGAGGACGGTCGAAAAGGTCCTGTGACGATTGGAATGACTCAATCCCTGCAAGGACTGCAGAGCTCGGAAGCGCAGTTTGACCAAATAGCAAGCAACATCGCGCGCGCGCCGTTTTCGCCACAAGGCGATCAAGTGGACTTGAGCACCCAGGCCGTCGCCTTGCTTCAGTCGAAAAACAGCTTCGAAGCCAACATCAAGGCTTTGAAAGTGAATGATGAGATGCAGCAGACGCTGCTCAACATCGTCGGCTAAAAGGCGGGCTACTTCACCAGCGCGCTGGACGCTGTCGCGAAATTCAACACTACCGACGGGAAAATCCCAAGTACTAGCGTTCCAACGGCCGCGACCCACAGCGTAGCTCCGATCCCCGCGCCCATAGGCTGCAGCGAAAGCGTCGCCTCGCCCGGTTCCTTCATATACATCACCACCAGAATGCGCAAGTAATAGTAGGCCGCCACCGCGCCGTTCAGCAGGCCGAGCACGGTGAGCCAAACCAGGTCCGCGTCGAGCTCGGCCTTTAATATGTAAAACTTCCCGAAGAATCCGCCGGTGAGCGGCACGCCGATCAGCGACAAGAGAAACACAGCAAAGAGCCCGGCGGTTACGGGCTGCTTCCAGCCGAGTCCCGCGAGATCTTCGATATTTACGAACTTTTCGCCCTGGCGCGAGAAATGGGTGATCACGGCAAATGCGCCAATGTTCATGAAGGCATAGGCTGCCAGATAAAACATCGCGGCAGCGATACCGAGCTGATTGTGGGCGGCGATCGCAACCATGACGTAGCCGGCATGCGCGATGGAGCTATAGGCCAGCATGCGCTTGATGTTGGTTTGCATGAGCGCCGCGAAGTTCCCGATGACCATGGTGAGCAGGGCAGACGACCATACGAACGGTTCCCAGCGGCTGGTGATGGGCGCGAAGGCAGTCATGAAGACCCGCAGGAAAACGGCGAATGCTACCGCCTTGGGACCGGCGGACATGAAGAGCGTCACCGGCGCTGGGGCGCCCTGGTAAACGTCGGGCGCCCAAATCTGGAATGGCGCTGCCGAAACCTTGAACGCGAACCCGACGAACATCAGAGCCGCCGCGGTGCCCGCCAGGATGACATTGCGTTCGGAACCCGGCGTCAGCAACGCCACGCGGATGGCGGAGAGATTGGTACTGCCGGTGGTGCCGTAGATCCAGGCGATGCCATAGAGCAGGAAAGCGGTGGCAAACGATCCGAGCAAAAAATACTTGAGCGCGGCTTCATTGTTGCGCTTGTCGTCGCGGAGATACCCCGCCAGAACGTAGGTCGCGATGGACGAAATCTCCAGGCCAATGAAGATCATGATCAGCTCGTTGGCGGTGGCCATCACACACTGGCCCGTAACGGAGAAAAGCAGCAACGCGTAGTATTCGGAAGACTCGGCGTGTTCACGCTTGAGGTATTGTGTGGCGGAAAACAGACTCAGGATGCCGACCGCGATGACCAGGACCCGGAAGAACGTCGCGAACCCGTCCACGATCAGCATGTTCGAGAACGAAAGCCCCGGATTGGCGTTGGCCGCAACGGCGCTCACCAAAGCGGCGGCGAAAGCCACGAACGTGAGCAAGGAAAGATTTCGTTTCTTGTTCTCGCCCAGCAACCCTTCCAACAGCATGATCAAGGTGCCGGCAATGGTCATGATAATTTCGGGCAGGATTCGCAGGTAGTCGACGCCCGTCGGCATGAAGTTAGCGGGCATTGGCGAATTCCCCGTGGGCTGTGAGCGCAGGCGTGTGTGGCGGCGCAGTCTTCGCATGAATTTCCCGGCTCGCGTCAATCGGGCCAAGGAGCACGGCATTGGACGCGGAAATCGGAGGAAGGAAACTCTGGGTTAGAGTGCCCATCCAGACCATCAGAAGAATCAGCGGAACGATGATGGCGTATTCGCGGAAGCCGAGATCGGACATGTGATGCGTCAAATCTTCGGAAGCCTTGCCGAAGAAAACGCGCTGGTAGAGCCACAGCATGTAGCAAGCGGAGAGGATCACGCCCAACGCCGCGAACACCGTCCAGGGGAAGTAGACCAGTGACGTGCCTTGCAGCACCAGGTACTCGCCGATGAAATTACTGAGCATGGGCAAACCGATACTGGCGAGCATTGTGATCATGAAGGCCGTGGAAAGCCAGGGAGCGGGTGTCGCGACACCGCCATAGGATGCGATTTCGAGCGAGTGGCGTCGCTCATAGAGGAAGCCCACCAGGATGAACAGCGCGCCTGTGGAAACGCCGTGGGCCAGCATCTGGTACACAGCGCCGTCGAATCCCTGCTGTGTGAAGCTGAAGATCCCAAGCACCACGAACCCCAGGTGGCTCACCGACGAATAAGCCACCAGCTTTTTCATATTAGGCTGGACCATCGCGACCAGCGCGCCGTAAACGATGCCGATGATCGCCAGGATTACAATCCATCGCGCGCAAGTGCGAGCGGCGTTCGGAAACATTGGGACGCAAAAGCGGAGTAGTCCGTAGGTCCCCATCTTCAACATGACGGAAGCCAGCATCACCGAGCCCGCTGTGGGAGCCTCAACGTGCGCGTCGGGGAGCCATGTGTGCAGCGGGAACAGCGGGACTTTGATCGCAAACGCGATGAAAAATGCCAGGAACAGCCAGAGCTGCTCGACGGGGCTGAGCGCGATGGCGCCGCTCTCGATACCCGCCAGGATCTTTGTGTAGTCGAACGTGCCAGCTAGATTATAGAGATAGATGATCCCCACTAACATCAAGGCCGAGCCAGCCATCGTATAGAGAAAGAACTTGACGGCCGAATAGATCCTGCGCTCGTGACCCCAAATGCCAATCAGGAAGTACATGGGGACAAGCGAGACTTCCCAGAACACAAAGAACAGGAAGAAGTCGAGCGCGCAGAACACACCGATCATTCCGAATTCAAGAAGCAAGAGGAAGGCGAAGAATTGTTTGATGTGTTTGTCGATGGACCGCCAGGAAACCAGCACACAGATGGGCGTAAGCAACGTCGCCAGGATCACCAGCCACAGGCTGATCCCGTCGAGGGCCACATGATAATTGATGGCCGGCGACTCTATCCAGGGCTGATTGGTTTCGATGGCGAACTTGCCGGGAGCGCTGGACCACACGGGTCCAATGAGGCCGAGCGATACCAGGAAGACGGCCAGGGATGCAACCAGACTGAAGACGCGGATGGTTTCCGGCTTGTCCTTCGGCAGCGCGAGGATGATCAGAAACGCGACCAGCGGCAGGAAAATGACGGCATTGAGTAGCGTCATCGCAGGTCTCCCGCGAATCCGATTGCCAGCAACAAGACGATGGAACCAAGCACGACCCAAGCCGCATAGCTGCGAATATTGCCCGATTGAGCTAGGCGCAAGATGGAGCCGATGCCGCGCGACCTAGTCCCAACGCCGTTGACGGTGCCGTCGATCAAGCCGGCGTCGATTCCCCGCCATAGCACGGTTCGAGAGCCCTCAATCAGCGGCTCAACGACGGTTGCGTCGTATGCTTCGTCGACGAAATATTTGTTGTAGACCAGCGTGTAGAGTCCTCCGGCGCCCTTGGCGAACGATTCGGGCAGATTGGGCTTCAAGACATAGAAAACGTAGGCGAGCAAAATGCCGACCACTCCGACGCCAGCCGAAAGCATCTCCAGTCCAAGATTCTCGGGCCCCTCGGGGAACATCGATTCCAAAATGTGCGGCACCTTAATGAAGCCGCCGAAGATGGATAAGACGGCAAGGATCATCAGAGGGCCCGTCATAACCAGCGGGGATTCGTGCGGATGGGCGTGACCGCGATATTCGCCGGTGAACGCCATGAACCAGGCGCGGAAGACGTAGAAAGCGGTCATGCCGGCGGTCAGGACGCCGATCCAGTACATCCACGGCGCGTGAGCGTAAGCTGCTACCAGGATCGCGTCTTTACTGTAATAGGCGGATAGAAACGGGAATCCAGCGATGGCGAGCGAGGCAATGAACAGCGTACTCGCCGTGATCTTCATGTGCTTGAACAAACCGCCCATTTGACGCAGATCCTGTTCGCCGTGCAGTCCATGAATCACCGCGCCCGCGCCCAAGAAGAGCAGCGCCTTGAAGAACGCGTGCGTCATCAGGTGAAAGATGCCCGCCGAGAACGCGCCTACGCCGACGCCCAGAAACATGTAGCCAAGCTGCGACACCGTGGAGTAGGCGAATACTTTCTTGATGTCTGTTTGCGCCAGGCCGATGGTAGCCGCGAAGAAGGCAGTCGCAAGGCCGATGACGGCCACCATATCCATGGTGATGGGAGCCTTGATAAACAGAGCGGCCGAGCGCGCGGTCATGTAAACGCCGGCGGTTACCATGGTCGCCGCGTGGATGAGAGCCGACACCGGCGTGGGGCCGGCCATCGCGTCCGGCAGCCAGACATAGAGCGGGATCTGCGCGGATTTTCCGGTTGCGCCGACCAACAGCAGCAACGTTATCGTGGTGAGAACACCGATGCTCGCTTCGACTGGCAGGCCTTTGGCGGCATCAAACACTTTCGAGAAATCCAGCGTCCCGAATTTTCGGACGATCAAAAACACCGCGAGCGAAAACCCGAAGTCGCCAATACGGTTCACGATGAAGGCCTTGTTGCCCGCCGTGGTTGCGAACTGCTCAGTGAAATAGAATCCGATCAGCAGATAGCTGCACAAGCCCACGCCTTCCCATCCGACGAACAGCAACAGGTAGTTCTGCGCCAGCACCAGTACCAGCATGAAAAACATGAAGAGGTTCAGGTAAGCGAAGAAGCGATAGTAACCGCCTTCGTGTTCCATGTAGCCGACCGCGTAGATGTGAATCAAAGTGCCGACGCCCGTCACCACCATCAGCATGATGGCAGTGAGGCGGTCCACCGCGAAATCGACACCGATGTTTAAAGTCCCGCTTTGAATCCACGTGAAGTAATGCTCGATATACTTGGTCTCGATCGGATCCAAGCCCAGCAGCGTCTTCACCACCCAGGCGAACGACAGCAGCACCGAGCCAACGGCGAACACGTTTACCAGCGCCTTCGGGATGCGCCGGCCGAAGAGCCCGTTCGCGAGGAACCCGAGCAGGGGAAAAATTGGAATCAGCCAGAGGTTCATTTTGGAAAATGACTCATGATTTCAGTACTTCATCGAATTAACATCGTCAATCATCAACGTGCCCCGGTTCTTGAATACCGTAAGAATGATCGCCAATCCGACGGCGGCTTCGGCGGCGGCCACCACCATGACGAAGAAGCTGTAAATGTGTCCATCCACTTGCTTGAACTGGTAGGAGAACGTCACGAAGGTCAAATTCACCGCGTTGAGCATCAGCTCGATAGACATGAATACCGTAATGATGTTGCGCCGGAAGATGAAACCGGCCACCCCGAGTCCAAAAAGAATCGCGCTCAGGATCAGGTACCAGCTCAGCGGAACGGCATTCGGCATAGTCAGACTTCCTTTCTGGCAAGCACAATCGCGCCAACCAGCGCGATCAGAATCAGGACCGAGACCACTTCAAACGGCAGCAGGTAGCTGGTGAACAACTTCCGGCCGACGTCGGCGGTGGTGCCCTGGAAACCGCCAAAGACTACGCCTTCGGTTTTCGGCAAGGCGGCTTGGATGATGAAGCTGATAAGCCCGAGGAACGCGACCAGCAAGAATATGCCGAGATACTTGACAAAACTCGACGCCTGGAATGTGGGAGTTTCCGCGCCGGCGTTCAATAGCATAATGACGAAGACAAACAGCACCATGATGGCCCCCGCATACACGATGACCTGGGCCGCCGCGATGAATTCGCCGCCGAGCAGCAAATAGAGAACTGCCAGCGATCCCATTACGCCGATGAGGGAAAGCGCGCTGGCGACGGGATGAGTCTGCACGACGAGGCTGATACCGCAGAAGATTGCGATAGCGGCGAAAATGAGGAAGAGCAGCGCAGTCATAGGTTATTTGGTTGTCAAGGCCCTCATTTTGTTGTCAAAGCTACGATCAAGCTAGTGGCCAACAGGTTGATCATCGCAAGCGGAAACAGAAAGATCCAGGCGAAGCGCATCAACTGATCGTAACGGAAGCGCGGCAGAGTCGCGCGCACCCAGATAAACACGAAAAGAAGAACAAGTACCTTACCGCAGAACCAAAACAGCGCCATGAGAATCGTGTTCAGCACGGGCACGAACAGCGACAGGCCAAAGATCGCGGCGATACCAAGAAACACAAGCGCCGTGGCAGGCAGCGTAAATTTGTCCATGCGCCGCGCGGGATTCAAGCCGTGGTAGAGCGCGATTAGCCCGCTGAGGGCGAACACCAGGATGGGAACGGCGTCGGAGTAAGGCGCCGGGAACGGCGGCTGCCATCCGCCCAGGAACAGCAGCGTCGCCACCGCGGTAACGGTCACCATGTTGGCGTATTCGGCCATGAAGAACGCTGCGAAATTCATGCTGCTGTATTCGGTATGGAAGCCGGCTACCAGCTCGTTCTCCGCTTCGGGAAGATCGAACGGAACGCGGTTGGTCTCGGCGAATGAAGCGATCATGAAAACGATGAAGCCGATAATCTCGGGAAACAGATTCCAGCGCGGGATGAAGCCCAGCCAGTAGCCGCTCTGATAGTTCACCATCTCGCGAAAGCTGAGTGTGTTGGCCAGCAGCAGCGGCGCGGCTACCGCGAGCGCCAACGGCAGTTCATAGCTGATCATCTGAGCCGAACTGCGCAAACCGCCCAGCAGTGAGTATTTGTTGTTGGAGGCCCAGCCACCCAGCGCCACCCCGTATACGCCAATGGAGGAGATCGCGATCACGAACAGTATCCCGATGCGCAGATCGGTAAGCTGCATCCAGGTATCCACCGGACCGATCTTGATCTCCGGCCCGAACGGAATGACGGCGATGGAAGTTAGCGCCAGCGCAACCGCCACGAACGGCGCCATCAGATAGAAAACCTTGTTGACATGCGAGGGAACCAGGCCTTCCTTCGTGATGAGTTTCACCACGTCGGCCAACGGCTGCAGCAATCCGTGCGGGCCCACGCGATACGGTCCCACGCGAAGCTGGACGTGCGCGATCACCTTGCGCTCGATCCACTGCAAATACGCGAGCGTGGTGAGAAGCACGAAGGCCACCAGCGCCACCTTAATGAGGCTGATTATGAAAAAATTCATGGATGACTTACGGTCGCGGCGGGGAATACAACGCGCCCGGCGCCTCGAGTGTGGAATTCAGCTTCTTGCAATAACGACCCAACGTACCGGACGTGAACAGGGTGTCGCCAGCGGACTGAATCAGATCCGGCCGCGAGCTCGCCGGCACACGGCCATTCACCGGCATCGTTTGCGCTGTTCCCCCTGTAGCGATTACGGGCAAAGGAATATTATAACCATGCACATTCTTGCGAATTTCTTCCAGCACCTTGTCGGTGGACCACATGCCAAGATTCACTCCCATCTCTTTGGAGAGCAACCCCAGGATTTCGAGGTCTGGCTTGGTTCCCATCACCTGCACGCCGCCCTTCAGACGCTGCACTTCGCCGCAAACGTTGGTCACCGTGCCGGTTTTCTCATAAGCGGAAGCGGCTGGAAACACGATGTCGGCGCGTTGTGCTGTTTCGGTCAGGAACATCTCCTGGACAATCACGAAAGCGTCCGAGGACGCGAGCGCGGCGTCCTTCAATGGATTCGCGCCGACCACCCACAGAACATCCAGGCCGGTCGCGGCCAGGATTTCGTCGTAAGCCAGTCCGCGCGCCGTCACAGCCCGATAACCTGGGCCTAAATCAGGACTCAAGCCGAGGTCGGACGCGCCGCGCGAATTCGAGTAGTCCACCAGGCAAACGTATTTGACCGGGATGCCGAGCGAATCGCCAAACGCCGCCAACTTGCGGATCGCTTCGCCCTTGATGGCGTCGCCGAACAGAATCACCAGTTCCGGTTCGGTCTTGAGCTGCGCGCGTAGCGATTCCACGTCGGCCAATTCGCGGCCTGGCGCGGTGATGATGCCGCGGACCGCCAGATCCTGCTCGCGGACCGGGCCCGGCGTGACCGTATAGATGTGCGCGTTGTGATGACGATAATTGGCTCGAATCTGGAATGCAAGGAACGGATGCTGCTGCGAGAGGTCGCTCGATATCACTAGAATCGCCTTGCGATCGTAAAGATCCGCCGTGGTAGCCAGCGCTTCCTTCTTTCCGCTCAGTGCGTCCAACAGCGTGGGAACGTCGCCCGTGCGATGGTGGTCGATGTTGTTGGTGCCCAGCGCCTCGCGCGCGAACTTCTGCAAGTAATAATTTTCCTCGTTGGTGGTGTGGTTGGAGCCGATCACCGCGAACTTGCCGTTGCGCGCCTTCACTTCGGTAAGCTTGCGAGCCGCGGCCGAGAGCCCCTCGGACCAGGAAACCGGTTCCAAACGGCCGTTCTTACGTATCATCGGAGCTTGCAATCGCTCCGGGCTGTTGACGAAATCAGCAGCGTAACGCCCCTTCATACACAGGAACTCGCCGTTGATTCCAGACCGGTCACGATTGTTGCCGCGAATGATTTCGTTGTTGCGCACGCCCAGCGTGGTCTTGCAGCCATCGGAGCAATGCGTGCAAATGGTTCCGACGTGCTTCATTTCCCAGGGACGCGTCTTATAGCGATACGTTCCGCTGGTAAGCGCGCCCACCGGACAAATGTCAATGCACATCCCGCATTCGTCGCACTCCAGATGGTCGAAATGATTGGGCTCGATCACTGACACAGATCCGCGATTGCCGACGCCCAAAGCCTTCACGCCCATGCCTTCGTCGCAAATTCGCACGCAGCGATAGCACAAAATGCAGCGCGGCTTGTCGTAGAACACCACGGGCGACCATTGTTGTTCGTCCGTATGCTGCTTCTGCTCGAGGTACCGGCTCTCGCCCATGCCGTAGCGGAAGGTCATGTCCTGCAATTCGCATTCGCCGCCCTTGTCGCACACCGGGCAATCCAGCGGATGGTTGGTCAGCAGAAATTCGAGCGTGCCCTTGCGCGCCTCGTGCACCTGCGGCGAATCGGTGTACACCACCATGCCCTCGGCCACCGGCAGCGTGCAGCCCACCTGCAGCTTGGGCGTCTTTTCTACTTCCACCAGACACATGCGGCAAGCGGCCTGCAGCGACAGGCCGTCGTAATAGCAGAACGACGGGACTTCGATTCCCACCGCCTTCGCCGCGTTGATCACCAGCGTGCCGGGGGCAGCCGTCACCGCCCTGCCGTCGATTGTGAGATGAATTAGGTCGCTCATTGTTTATTAGGCCATGGCCAATTCCGCCGAGTGCTGATAGGGACACGGCTTGCCGTTCAAATGCGCTTCGAAGTCTTCGGGAAATTTCTCCACTATGGAGATGGTTGGCATGGCGGCTGCGTCGCCCAGCGCGCAGAATGTTCGTCCGAGCATGTTTTTCGAAAGTTCGCCGATCAGCGGGATGTCGCTCTTCTGGCCTCCGCCGCTGTGGAAACGGTCCAGCATCTTTTTCAGCCAGGTGGTTCCTTCGCGGCACGGAATGCACCAGCCGCAGCTTTCGTGCGCATAAAACTTCATGATGCGCTGCGCAAACTTCACCATGCAGGTCTCTTCATCCAGAACCACCGTGCCACCCGATCCGAGCATGCTCTTGGCCTTGGCCAGCGAATCGAAATCCATGGCGATATCGCACTCATCGGCCTTCAATATCGGGCACGACGAGCCGCCCGGCACCACCGCCTTCAGCTTCTTCCCGTTGCGCATCCCGCCGCCGACTTCATAAATCATGCGGAGCAGATTGAAGCCCACAGGCAGTTCGTACACGCCCGGTTTGTTGATATGTCCTGAGAGGCAGACCAGACGCGTCCCTCCGTTTTTCGGCGGCCCCAGAGCCGCAAATGCCGCGCCACCATCGCGAATAATGGCGGGGATGGCCGAAAATGTCTCTACGTTGCTCAGCAGCGTTGGCGATGCCCAGGCGCCCACCACCGCCGGAAATGGCGGCTTCATGCGCGGGATGCCGCGCTTGCCTTCGATGGAATCGAGCAGCGCCGTCTCTTCTCCGCATTCGTAAGCGCCCGCACCGGTATGGGTGTAGAGATCGAAGTCGAACCCGGTGCCCAGGATATTCTTGCCCAGGTACCCGCGCGAGTAGGCCTCGGCGATGGCGAGATCCATGGATTCGATCAAATACCGGTATTCGCCGCGAATATAGATGTAGCCCTTGTGCGAATCAACCGCGCGTCCGCCGATCAGAATGCCTTCGATCAATTGGTGCGGATCGTTTTCCATCAACAGCCGGTCTTTGCAGGTGCCCGGTTCGCTTTCGTCGGCATTGATGATGACGTATTTCGGCTTGGGCGAAGTGCGCGGCACGAAGCTCCACTTCAAGCCGGTGGGGAATCCCGCGCCACCGCGCCCCCGAAGCGCTGACGTTTTTACTTCCTCGATGATCTGCTCGGGCGTCATCTCCATGGCTTTGCGAAAGGCCTTGTAACCGTCGGTGGCGAGATAGGCGTCGAGAGATTCTGAATTCTTGAGGCCGAAGCGCTTGGTCAGGATCTTTACTTCGAGCGGGCTGGGTTCGTTATAGAGCATCGCTGTGATCTAGTGCGCCTTTCGTAGTTCCGCGAGCAGCTGATCTAATTTTTCCGGCGTCACATGGTGATAGAAGTCATAGTTAAGCTGAACTGCCGGCGCCCAACTGCAGGCGCCCATGCATTCCACTTCTTCGAGCGAAAACTGCCCGTCAGGCGTCACTTCCTTGTGCCCAATACCGAGCGTCTTTGAAGCGTGCGCATACAACTCATCGCCGCCCAAAATCAGGCAACTGATATTGGTGCACACCTGCACGTGGCACTTGCCGAGCGGCTTGCGATGGAGCATCGAGTAGTAGCCCACCACCTCGTCCACCTGCAGCGGTTTCACCTGACAGCGCCGCGCAACTTCTTCAATCAGGTCGGGTGAAATATGGCCCACTTCATCCTGCGCGTACAGCAGCATCGGCACGATCGCCGACCGCGTCCGGCCGGCCGGATATATTTCCAGCAGCTTCGCGAATTTGGCTTCCAGTTCCGGTGAAAACGTCATCAGCTTGGCACCATTAACGATCAACGTCTCCCAATACGAAGTCCATACTCCCGAGTGACGCGATGGAATCCGCCAGCAGCCGGCCTTCCAGCAGCGGCCCCAGCGCCTGCAGGTTGCCGAAGCTCGGCGTCCGCATGAACACGCGATACGGCTTCGAAGTGCCGTTGCTCACCACGTAGTAAGCAATTTCCCCGCGCGGCGATTCCACGGCTTGATAAACCTCGCCGGCCGGAACCCGGAACCCTTCAGTGACAATCTTGAAGTGATAAATCAAGGCCTCCATCTGGGTCTTCATCTTCTCCCGCTCAGGAAGCACGATCTTAGGCGCGGCTGCCTGCCATGCGCCTTCCGGCATACCTTCCAGCGCTTGTTTGATGATCCGCGCGCTCTGGCGCATCTCCTCCACACGGACGCGGTACCGCGCGAACACGTCGTTCTCGGTGTGCACCGGGACTTCAAATTCAAATTGATCGTAACTGGAGTAGGGCTCGTCTTTGCGAACGTCCCACTTCATTCCTGCCGCGCGAATCATCGGCCCAGTGACGCCCAAATCCAGCAGGTCTTCCAGCGGCACAAAACCCACACCCTGCGTGCGGCGCTTCCAGATCGGATTATTGTTCAACAGCTCTTCGTATTCGTCGACCTTGCTCGGAAAAGCATTGATGAACTTGCTCACAACCTGCTGCCAGCCGCGCGGAGGCTCCAGCGCGAGGCCGCCAATGCGAATATAGCTGGTCATCATGCGCTGTCCCGAGAACATCTCGAAGATGCGCAGAATGTCCTCGCGCTCGCGGAAGCAGTAGAAAAACATCGTCATCGCGCCGATGTCCAGCGCGTGTGTCCCCAGCCATACCAGGTGGCTGTTCAAGCGCTGTAATTCGGCCAGCATCACGCGCATCCACTGCGCCTTCGGCGGGATTTCGATGTCGGCGATCAGCTTCTCAACCGAGAGCGCGTAGACCAGATTGTTGGAGAGATTCGAGAGGTAATCCACGCGATCGGTCAGTGTCACTACCTGCTGCCAGGTCTTTACCTCGCAGTTCTTCTCGATGCCGGTGTGCAGAAATCCGATATCGGGCACAGCCTTGAGAATTGTCTCGCCGTCCAACTCCAGCACGATGCGCAAAACGCCGTGCGTGGAAGGATGCTGCGGCCCCATGTTCAAGATCATCCGCTTGCTGGTGCCCGGAGAGGCAATCTGGCCCACAGTCTCGAGCGTTGCGTCGGTCGCGGTTATCGAATCGGTACGAAGTGTGGTTTCACGCATGGCGGGATCTACTCATCCTGATAACTGTATTTGTACCCGTGGACCGGATAGTCCTTGCGCAGTGGGTGCCCTTCCCAATCGCTTGGCATGAGGATCCGATTGAGGTCGGGATGGTTGCGGAAACGAACACCGAACATGTCGAACACTTCGCGCTCATACCAGTCCGCGGTGCGCCAGACGCCAGTGACGGAATCGATCTCGCATTCCGACTCCGAAAGCCAGCACTTCAGCCTGAGACGCTGGTTGCGCTCGAGGGAATGCAGCAGATACACCACCTCAAAACGAGGATCGGCCGGAAGCCAATCCACCGCGGTGATCGCACTCAGGCGAATAAATCGTTGCTGGTCCTTGAGGAATCGGCAAACTTCCACGATGCGTGCCGGAGCCACCCAAAGCGTCGGTTCGTTGCGTTCCGTGTGGCCTCCCGTGATAGCGCCCGGAAACGCTGCGTCTAGCGCCGAGGCTACCGCGTGGTCCTTTAGTTGATCAGGCAGCATTTTTTTTCACCCGGTCCCGCTCCACGTCATAGGGACTGGCTTCCGACGAGTCGCTCGACCAATCCAGCGCACCCTTCCTCCAGATGTAAAAGAATCCAACCAGGATCAGAATCACGAACACCAGCATCTCGCCAAACCCAAACAGTTTCAGCTCGCGATACACCACCGCCCAGGGATAAAGGAACACAGCTTCAATATCGAACAGGATGAAAACGATGGCGACCAAGTAGAATTTGACGCTGAACCGTTCCCGCGCTGAACCCGTGGGCGCGATCCCGGATTCGTAGGGTGTATCCTTCACCCGATTCTTGACGTGCTTGCCCAGCAAGAAAGAGATCGCAACCAGGGCCGCGGCCACCACCACCGCGATGACGATTTGCACCAGTACGGGGAAGTAGGTATCAGAATAGGATGTCGGCATTCGATTGTCTGGAGTGTGGACTCAAAGCCCTAACATTCGACTATAATGAGATCCGGCCTCGGGCCGCAACTTTGGTTTTCGGAAACAGGAAAAGCGCGATGGCGGCGCCCACAACAAAACAAATTGAAATTGTTGTTAACGGACAAGTTCGGTTCGCGCCCCAAGGGTGCACGCTTCGCGAACTGCTGGTGTGGCTGGAAGTGGATCCCGAGCGCGTCGCCGTGGAGTTGAACCGGTCTATCGTGCAGCGACGCGGGTGGGATCAAGCCACCGTGGATTCAGGTGCAACGTTAGAGATCGTACAGTTTGTTGGCGGAGGCTAGGGGGACCCGGTTGGTCTCGACAACATAGTCGGCTTCACTTGCCTATTGACACGCGTATTGGCTCAGGTAAAATTTAGAGGCGCTCTTGTTACAAACGTTAGCGGGGGAACATGTTCAAAACAAAAAAAAGTCGTTCTGAATCGGAAGACAGCATACGAACGTTTGCCTCAAGCGACGTTTCGCGCATTGCCCAGGTCAGCTTGCGGCAGTTGCAGTGGTGGGATGAGCGCAAGGTGGTCTCGCCTCGCCACGAGGGTCACAAGCGCGTCTACCAGCCTGAGGAAGTTATTGAAATTACGGTAATTGCCGAGCTCCGGCGCAAGGGATTTTCACTGCAGAAGATCCGCCGCGTCCTGCGATTCCTGCAGCGCGAGATGGGCAAGCGGTTGAGCGATGTCCTGCAGTCGCAGTCGGACCTTCACCTCGTCACCGACGGCAAGTCGATTTACCTGGAAGACCAGCAGGACCGCATCATCGACATCCTGAAGAACGCCAAACAGCCGATGTTTCTGGTGTGCGTGAGCGATCAGGTGCGCCGTCTCGACGATTCCGCCCAGCGCAAGCCGGTCAAGGCCGAAGCAGCTTCGGCGGGATCGCGCCGGTCGATTCGAAGCGCATAAGCCCCGAAGCGCCTAAACCGAGCCGCGACCGTGGGGTTCGATCCCCCTCCGGGCTGCCCGAAAAACTCCGGTATACTGAAAGAGCGAGGTATTGATGCCGCGTTGGATACGGTCCGTCCTTCTTTCCGTTTTCGTCGTTCTTCTCTGCTCCGTCCTTGGGGGCATCTTTGGACCGGGTGTTACCGGTGTCTCGGCGGCATCTAGCGGCCCCGAAGAAGACCTGAAGACGAATATCAAGCAATTCACCAAAGTCTACGAACTGGTGGAGAACAATTTCGCCGACAAGGTCACGTCCGACAAAGGCATTTACAAGGGCGCGATTCCGGGAATGTTGCGGACGCTTGATCCGCACTCCAATTTCTTCGATCCCAAGGATTTCCAGTCGCTGCGCGACGATCAGAGCGGGCACTACTACGGTGTTGGCATGCAGGTGGCCCCGCGCAACGGCAAGACCATCGTAGTGGCGCCATTCGGCGGATCGCCGGCTTATAAGGCTGGGCTTCGTCCTGGCGATGTGATTCTGGTGGTCAATGACAAGAAAACCGACTCGCTCACCACCACCGAAGTGGCCGATCTGTTAAAAGGGCCGCGCGGCACTCACGTCCAAGTAACCGTGGGACGCGAGGGCGCTGAAAAATCCCTAACATTCGATATCGTGCGTGACGAGATTTCCCGCTCCAGCGTGGAAGACGCATTCTGGGTTCGTCCTGGAATCG
>Ga0210394_10004866_pt1 | contig 15387 bp, 12 predicted proteins | sample IncBWC12MmetaG_FD_160121 | JGI IMG/M metagenome (GOLD analysis project Ga0210394, IMG submission 160121) | Forest soil microbial communities from Barre Woods Harvard Forest LTER site, Petersham, Massachusetts, United States - Inc-BW-C-12-M | ecosystem: Environmental > Terrestrial > Soil >... | reverse complement strand
TACGCGCTGAACGCGGCCACGGGCGAGCCGCTGTGGAAGTTCGATCCGAAGGTACACGGCCAGGCCGGGCGCTATCCGTGCTGCGATCTGCTCAACCGCGGCGTGGCGGTGTGGGACGGCCGGGTCTACGTGGCGGCGGTCGACGGGCGCCTGTTCGCGCTCGACGCTGCGACCGGAGCCCGGATCTGGGAGGTCGACACGATCGTCGATCACGGTCAGCAGTACTCGAGCACGGGCGCCCCGCAGATCGCCGGCCACGCCGTCGTGATCGGCAACGGCGGCGGCGACATGGGCGTGGGCGGCGTGCGCGGCTACGTGACCGCGTACGACGTGAAGTCGGGACAGCTGCTGTGGCGGTTTTACACGGTGCCGGGGGCGCCCGGCGCGCCGTTCGAGCATCCGGAGATGGAGACAGCCGCCCGCACGTGGGATCCGCAGCGCAATCCGGAATACCGCGGCGGCGGCACCGTGTGGGACGGCATGGCGTACGACCCGGAGCTGAACCTCCTGTATATCGGCACCGGCAATGCGGCGCCGTACGACAGCCGCCAGAGGGGGCGCACGCGCCAGGACAACCTGTTCGTCGCATCGATCATCGCGCTGAACGCCGATAGCGGGCGGATGAGGTGGTACTACCAGGCCACGCCGGGCGATGAATGGGATTACGACGCCGTGCAGAAGTTCGTGCTGGCCGACTTGAACATCGCGGGCAAGCGGCACAAGGTGCTGATGCAGGCGAACAAGAACGGATTCTTTTACGTGCTGGATCGCGCCGACGGCAAGCTGGTCTCGGCCAGGAATTTCGCGACGGTCACCTGGGCCTCGCGCGTCGACATCAAGACCGGCCGTCCGGTGCTGGCGGCCGCCGCCGACTACCACAACGGCCCGGTGCTGACGTACCCGAGCGTGCTGGGCGCGCACACCTGGCCGCCGATGTCGTTCAGCCCCCGCACCGGCCTGGTGTACATCCCCGTGAACGAGGCCCCCAACGTGTTCGTCGACCTGGCGCACAACGGCGGCAGCGTGGGCTTCCTCGACGGCTTCTTCACGATCAACGGCATCATTCCGGACAAGGCGTACGACCCGAAATCGATGGAGTCGGTGTTCGGCAAGCTGCCGGTCTACGACTCGAGGCGCCATCGCGCCCCGGACGTGCATAACGTGCTGCGCGCCTGGGACCCGGTCGCGCAGAAAACCGCGTGGGAGAAGAAAACGTCCGACGGCTACAGCGTGTGGGACGGCGGCGTCCTGTCGACCGCCGGCAATCTGGTGTTCCAGGGCCTGGCCGACGGCGACCTGTGCGTCTACACGGCCGACCGAGGCCACCGGCTGACCTGCGTTCCGACCGGCAGCCACCTGGGAGCGGCGCCGATCACTTATTCGGTTGACGGCGTCCAGTATGTTGCGGTGCAGGCCGGCTACGGCGGCGTCGCCATCTACGCGCCGATCCCGCCGTCCACCGTCGCGTCCAGGTACGTCAACCAGAACCGGATCATCGCGTTCCGGCTGGACGGCGGGCAAGTGCCGAAGCCCGAAGTACGAGTGGAGCCGCCGGTTCAACTGCCGCCCCAGAACCCGGCGTCCGCGCAGGTGATCGAGGAAGGGGAAAGGCTTTTTACCGCCTACTGTTCGCGCTGCCACGTATTCGGTCCATCGATCACGCCGGACTTGCGCCGGATCGATCCGGCCGTTCGGGCCCGGATCAGGAACATCGTGATCGACGGCGAGCGCGCGCCCAACGGGATGGGCCGCTTCAACGACGTGCTGACCGAATCGGACCTGAACGCGATCGCCGCCTACCTGCTCGATCAGGCCTGGCAGCTGTATCGGGACGAGAACCGCGCCGTGGCCCGGTAGGAGCTTGCGCGGCAGAGCCCAGAGCTCGCACGCCACCGGTGTTCTCCCTCTCCCGCTTGCGGGAGAGGGCTGGGGTGAGGGTGGCGTTATTGCGCCGGTGCCCAGGAGCAGAAGGATCTGAGCGCAGGGTGCGCGCTGATTGCCTGATGCCTCAGTCCTGTACCGGTACCGGTCCGTGGACGTTGGCGTGCAGCGCCAGCGTCGACCGCACCCGGTCCAGCGTGACGGCCGAGCGCGCGTCGACGGCGGCCTCGGTGGTCTTGTGCTGGGCCTGGGCGATCTGCGTCATTTCCCGGTCCGACTCGAAGTAGCGCTGCGTCGCTACCGCGGCCGGCACGACCAGCGCGATCACGAACAGCGCGTCGTCACGGTGAAGCCTGCGGGTAAAGTCCATGGCGATTGCTCCAAAATGGTTGGTCAGTTCGACCCGGCGGCCCGGCCGACCTCGGCCCAATAGCTCGGGGACGTGTCGTCGGCCTGCGTTCGACGGGCAGCCGGCTGGCCGGTCGGACCGGACGCGTACGGGCCCGGTTGAGCGAGCGGTCCCGGCGCCGGCTGCAGCTCGGTGACGACGGCGGCCAGCCAGGCCACTGCGCAAGCGATCCCCAGGACCCACGGGGCAACCCGGGTCAGACGGTACGGCGCGGCGGAATGCGAAGCGGAGTTCATCGATCGTCTCCTCGAAGTGGTCCGAACAGGGGGCCAACTTAGAAGAGCGCGCGTGACCGGCGCGTCACCCGCCTGCCGTTGCGCGTGACCGGTACGCGGGACTGCGAACGGCCATTTTTTCCGTCTGTAGCCTCGATGGAAGCGATCGGCAACCACCCCTTGGGCACGATCCGTCTTTTTTTGAGGAGCGAGGCGGCGGCGCTGCTGGCCGACGGCCGCCGCGTCGAACTGGAGCGCAAGGAGGCGGGGCTGCTGGCCTACCTGGCCCTGGAGGGGCCGAGCTCGCGCTCGCGGCTGGCCGGGTTGCTCTGGCCGGATGGCGCGGAGGAGCGTGCCCGCGGCAACCTGCGCCAGCGCCTGGCGCGGCTGAGAAAATCGATCGGCGAGGCCGTCGTCGACGAGGGCCAGGCGTTGCGGCTGGCTGCCGGGGTGAGCATCGAGAGGCAGAGCGCCGGGCAGCTTCTGTCGACGCTGCACTACGACGATTGCCCGGAATTCGACCAGTGGTTGAGTCGGTGCCGCTGCACGGTCCAGGCGCAGGAACGCGAGCGCCTGCTGGGTGAAGCACAGCACATGATCGACACGGGCCGCTTTGGCGACGCGGTACGACTGGCCGAGCAGGCGATCACGTGCGACCCGGCGGCCGAGGAAGGCTACCGCCGGCTGATGCGATGGCATTACCTGAGGGGCGACCGCGCCGCCGCCATCGCCGTGTGGGATCGCTGCAAGGACGTGCTGCGGCGTGAATACGGGCTGGCGCCGTCGGCTCAGACCGCCCAGTTTGGACAGGCGATCCTCGGGTCGCTGAAGCCGGTGACGATCAGCACGCCACCCCGGGCCATTCCGATCACGGTGCTCAGGCCTCCGCGTTTGATCGGACGCAGGCGGCCGCTACAGAAGATGCGCGCCGCCTGGTCGCAGGGGCAAATGTTCGTCGTGCTGGGCGAGGGTGGAATCGGCAAGAGCCGCCTGCTTTCGGAGTTCGCCAGAGACAACGAATCGGTTCTGACCTCGGGCGCGCGGCCCGGCGACGCACCGGTTCCGTATTCGACCTTGACCCGGCTGCTGTCGGCGGCCAACGAGCGTTTCAAGCCGCAAGTCGAGCCCGACGTTGCGCTGGACGTCGGCCGGCTGGTGCAGCAAAGGCTCGAGCCCGGGCAGCAGGCGCCCGCACTGTCGACCGACGCCGACCGGCTCAGGTTCCTCGGATCCCTGGAATCGTATGCCGCCGCGTGTCGCGCCGCCGGTGCCACCGGGGTGCTGATCGATGATCTGCAGTTTGCCGACAATGCCAGCGCCTCGGTATTCCGGTGGCTGTTCGATCCGGAACGCGGCGCGCAGCGCTCGTGGCGGGCCGGATTCGCGGCGCGTTCCGAAACGATGGGACTGGAGGCGCATGAGTTTCTGCAGGGCCTGATGGCAAGCTGGCAGGTGGCCGCCATCGAGCTGGCGCCGCTGGAGAGCGCCGACATCGGCACGCTGGTCGAGAGCCTGCAGGTGGCTGAGCTGGGCACGCAGGCGTGGGCCAGCGCTCTGGCCCAACATGCGGGCGGCAATCCGGCCTACCTGCTCGAGTCGATCAAGACGATCCTTGCCGAGGGACCGGTATCCGACATTCCGGCGCGGCTGCCGGTGCCGGCCACGGTCGAGGCGGCGGTCGAGCGCCGTCTGGAGCAGCTGACGCCGGAGGCCCGCACGCTGGCGCAACTGGCCGCCGTGGCCGGCGCTGCGTTTTCAGTCTCGCTGGCCTCCAGCGCGCTCGGCAGGCCGCCGCTGGCCCTGACCGCGGCGTTCTCGGAGCTGGAACGGTTGCAGATCCTCAGAGGCAGCGCATTCGTGCACGACATCGTGCAGGAGGCGACGCTGCGCAGCGTGCCCGAGGCGATCCGGCAACTGCTGCACCGGACCGTAGCCGAGCACCTGGAGAGCTGCGCGGCTGCCCCGGGCGTCATTGCGCAGCACTGGCAGGCTTGCGGAAACTGGGACCGCTCCGGCAGGCAGTGGCGCGCAGCAGCCGACGCGGCGACCGCCAACTCGCGACCCGCCGACGCCGGCGACTTCCTGCTGAAGGCGCAGGAATGCTTCGAGCGCAGCGGGCAGCGGGCGGCCCGGTTCGAAGCCCTGTACGAGTTCGCGCTGACCTCGTCGCATCCGGACCACGGCGCGCGTCTGCCGGGCGTGATCGACCAGATGCACGCGCTGGAGGCCGACGACGAGGAGCGGCTGAAGACCGCCCTGGTCGACGCGGGCTTCGCCCGGGGCTTTTCGCACAGCATGCGCGACGTCGGGCATTGCGTGCGCAGCGCGCGGCGCGCCCTCGAGCTGGCGGTCAAGCTGGGCCGGCGCGCCTTCGAGTTCGAGGCTCGCAACATTCTGGCGTTCCTGCTCTATTACCTGGATCGCGGGCAGGAGGCCGTGCAGGTGATCGAGCCCAATCGCAACTGGGCTCGGGCGCACGGCACGCCGGCGCAGCGGGTGGATCTTCTGGACCGTTACGGAATCGCGCTTTGGAGTGCCGGGCGCCCGCACGACGCGTTGATCTTCCAGCGGCAGGCGGCCGATCTGGCGCTGAGCTCGGGCGACTACACGCGGGCGGTCCGGACGCTGACAAACCTCGCGGAGAACCTTGGGCAGATGGGCCGGCTCGGCGAAGCCAGTGCGATCTTCGCCGATGCCATTGCAACGCGCGACCGCATCGGCCCGGTCAAGGCGGGCTCCTCGTTCACCGAGCTCTTTCTCGGGCACGTCGACCGCGAGCTGGGACGCTATCGCGCCGCGCTGATCAATCTGAACAGCGCTTTGACCGAAATGCAGCGCTCCGGCATCAGCGGCGCGGTCGTGCTGGCCGAATCGGAGCTGACGCTGGTCTGGCTCGCGCTGGGGCAGCCGGCGCGGGCCGGCCTGCACTCGATCGTGCCCACGGCCCGGCCGCCGAACGCGATCCAGGCCGTTCGTCACGTGGCCGATCTTCAGCTCGCGCGCGCCCGGGGCCATCCGCGCGAGGCGCTGCTGGCCGCGGCGGCCGAACTTGCGCTCGGAGCCGGCAACGAAGTGCGGATTCCAATCGAGCTGGAGACAGCGCGTGAGCGCGCCGGCGCCGAAGCGGCCGCCGAGTTCGAGCGCCTGATCCGGGACGCGCAGCGCGCCCGCCTGCACGGCCATGAGTTGCACGCCCGGATCGAGCTGGCCCGAACGCTGCTGGACGCCGGGCAGTGCGATGCCGCGGCTGGACAGGCCCGGGTCGCGCTGGCCCAGTTCGAGCATGTCGACCCGGTGGGCCTGTACCGGCCCACCGTGTGGTGGATCGCGTTCCGGGCGCTCGACGCCGCGGGAGAAACAGGGGACGCACTCGAAAGCCTGAGTGCCGGCCGGGACTGGATCGAACAGACCGCGCAGGAGCACGTGCCCGGCGAATTCCGCGACAGCTTCCTGGAAAACAACGCGCTCAATCGGAAACTTCTGACCGCTGCGCGAGCGCGGCTGGATTAATCCGTCCGGATCTTGGAAATAGGGTCGTAGCAGCATTCGAACTCGCTTGTAGGAAGTGCGCCTACGGCGCATCTGCCCTCCTACGGGTTTTCACGTGGTTCTCTCTCAATTGCGCGCGGGACGCGATTAGCACAATGCGTAACGTGTTCACGTCAATTTACGGGCTAAAAATGCCGAACTCGCACGCCGTTGGTACCGCAGACATGCTGGGCCATCCCGCTTCGATAGTCGATTCGAGGCTCGCGCCTCGAACCGGGGAAGGCTCATCCCTACTCTTGAATTGGGTCGTCGGTTTGACCGAGCGTGCCGAGGGTTATCTGGCGCGGATGGCGCAGGCGGAAGCCCGCTGCCTTCGCGTGGTGATCGAGAGTCAAGGGCCTTTCTTAAACGACGCGGCCGGGGGCGGATCCCGGTGCGCACAGGCGGCCGCCTCTCGGCGCGCGCAAGCCGCGTTGCGATGACCAGCCAAACGCTGTTCGCGCTGCTGGGCGCCAGCGGTATCGCCGCCGGTTTCCTGGCCGGGCTATTCGGCGTGGGCGGCGGTCTGGTGATGGTCCCGGTGCTGGTCTACGCATTCAGCGCCGCGGGCGTACCCCCGGAACATATCGTCGCGCTGGCCCTGGGCACATCGATGGCGGCCATCGTCGTATCGGCGATGCAAAGCGCCTACGGGCACTACCGGCGTGGCAGCGCCTCGACGATCGCCTTCAAGCAGGCGGCACCCTGGGTCATCGTTGGCGTTCTGGTCGGTAGCGCGGTCGCGTCCGGCACGTCCGGCCGATCCCTGCTGCTGTTCGTCGGCGCGTTCCAGCTGGTCGCGGCCGCGCTGATGATCGCCGACGTATCCAAGGTGCCGGTGGTGCAGCTGATCGCGCGCCAGGGCGCTGCGCTGAACGTGTTCAGTATGGCCTGCGGCGGGATCGCCGCGCTGGCCGGGATCGGCGGAAGCACACTGTTCACGCCCTATTTCAAGGCGACCGGGATGGAGGCGAAACAGGCGGTCGGCACCTCCGCCGCGCTCGGTCTGCCGATCAGCATGGCCGGAGCGATCGGCTACGCGTGGGCCGGACGCAACGCGCACATCAGCGACTGGGCCGTGGGGTTTGTCTACGTTCCGGCTCTGGTGGCGCTGGTTGCCGGAGCATTTCTGACCGTTCGGGCCGGCGTGGCCCTGGCGCATCGACTTTCCGCCCGCACGCTGTCCACCTGCTTCGGGCTGTTCCTGTGCGCCAACGGCGCCCACCTGTTGCTGCGGGCGGCGATATGAGCACCGCGGCCCTTGATCAAACGCTGGACCGAGCGCCGCGCAGCGACCTGCGCGCCGCGAGCTCGTCAAAGATCGAAGAGGCGCGCTCCCGGGCACTGTACCTGCGGACCTACGCGGCCAACGGCTGCGTGCCGATCATCGATGCGTCGGCCGCAGTGCATCCGACCGCCGTCCTGATCGGCGACGTCCGGGTCGGGCCCGATTGCTGGATCGGCCCGAACGCGACCCTTCGGGCCGATCAGGGCCGGATCGTGATCGGCGCGCGCACCAGCATCCAGGACAACTGCGTGCTGCATACGGGCCCGGACGGATCGCTATCGATCGACGCGGAAGGGCAGATCGGACACGGAGCGATGCTGCACGGATGCACGATCGGCCGCAATGTCCTGATCGGCATGGGCGCCATCGTTCTGGACGACGCCGTTGTCGAGCACGACGTCGTGGTCGCCGCCGGGTCCCTGGTGCCCGGCAGAGCGCGCGTGCCGGCCGGAATGCTGTTCGTCGGTTCTCCCGGCAAGGTCGTTCGCGCCCTGACGGACGACGACCTGGCGAGCAAGCGGCAATGCACGGAGCACTACGTGGCGCTTGCGCGAGGCGGCGTCGGGATGAGCTGGGCGCCGGCGCACATCGTCGCCACGGGCCCGGACTCCGGGTGTTCAGAGTAAGGCTCGCCGAGCCAGCGCCGCTTTCAGCTTCCTTCGCCCAGCGCGAACCACGCGGGCGGACCGCGTCGGCGCGAGGCTTCAGGTGTAACACTGCGCCGGATCCCACGCTACACGTGTAAAGCCACTTCGCTCTTCGGAAACGCGCCGGCAACGGCGCGCGCGTCCAATCCCAACAAGAACGATGGCCGCGCCTGCGCCGTCGAGGAGCGCATCGCAAGGTGCCGCGGCGCAGAACGCAGCGGGCGGCTGTGCGCCCGAGCGGACTGACAAGGTGCGCGATTGCGCCTATAAGTGCAGCGGCCAACCGCAGTCGTGATTTCCGGGAAGATCGGCGAGCGACGGAACGGACATGGCGGGCACGTACGACCCCTGGCTGGTGCTGCTGTCCTTCATCGTGGCCGTGAATGCGTCGTTCGTGGCCTTGGATCTGGCCTCGCGCGTGGCCGCGGCACGGGACCGGAAGGTCGAGTGGTTCTGGCTGGCCGGCGGCGCGATGTCGATGGGAGCGGGCATCTGGTCGACGCACTTCATCGGCATGCTCGCCTTTCGCCTGCCGATCCCGACCGAGTACGATGTCTGCATCACGCTGCTGTCGCTGCTGATCGCGGTGCTGGCTTCCGGCGTCGCGCTGTTCGTCGCCTCCCGCAGCACGCTGAGCGTCGAACGCCTGCTGGGCGCCGGCCTGTTGATGGGGTTCGGGATCGCCTCGATGCACTACGTCGGGATGGCCGCCATGCGGATGCAGCCGCCGATCAGCTACGCGCCGGGCGGCGTCGCCTTGTCGGTCCTGATCGCGGTGGCGGCCTCCATGGTGACGGTGTGGAGCGCGTTCCGGCTGCGCCTCGAAACCATTCCGACCGCTTTGGGCAAGAAGGCGGGCAGCGTGCTGGCCATGGCCGGCGGGATCTGCGGCATGCACTACACCGCGATAGCGGCCGCCAGCTTCGCCTCGGGCGGCGTGTGCGCCGTCGCGCCCCACCACTTCGACAACGCCTCGATGGGTGCGGCGCTGGCGACACTGACGCTGCTGTTCCTGATCCTGACGCTGCTGCTCTGCGCGTTCGATGCGCGCCATTGCGCGCTGCTGGATGCGATGGTCGCCGAATGTACGGCGAGCCTGAATCGGGCCTCCTCGGAGTTGCGATCCGCGTTGCGCCACCTGGCGGATGTGCAGGACGACGAGCGGCGGCGGCTGGCGGCGGAACTGCACGACATCGTCGGCCAGAACATCTCCGCGCTGTGCGTCGAAGTCGCGATGGCGCGGGACCAGCTCGATCCGGCCACCAGCGCCGGGCTCGTCGAGCGTCTGGCACGCGCCTCGACGCTGGCCCGGCAGAGCGTGGAGTCCGTCCGCAACGTGATGGCAGAGCTGCGTCCGCCGGGACTGGACGAATTGGGACTGGCGGCCGCGCTGCGCTGGCATGCGGAGCGTCTCCAGTCCCGCACCGGGATCGCCGTCCAGCTGCAATTGGACGAGTCGTTGCCCAGGCCCTGCGCCGCTGTGGAAGACGCGCTGCTGCGGGTCACCGCGGAAGCGCTGGGCAACGCCGCCAAGCATTCGGCAGCACGAACCATCCAGATCAGGCTGGAGGTTCGCTCGGATACGGTCGCGCTGGAAATCGCAGACGACGGCCGCGGCTTTGACGCCGAGAACCCGACGCCGCGAACCGAAAGTTCGGGCTGGGGGCTGACCATCATGAAGGAGCGGGCGCTGGCTGTCGGGGCCGAGCTGCGGGTGGTATCCGCGCCCGGCGCCGGCACTCGCGTCGAGTTCCTGATATCGAGAGCGAAATGGCAATAGCGGTGTTGGTTGCGGATGACCACGGGGTGCTGCGAGAAGGTCTGTGCCGCCTGCTCGAATCACACGACGGAATCTGTGTTGTCGGCACCGCCTCGGACGGCCTGCAGGCCATCGATCTGGCGCAGCAGCTTCAGCCCGACATCGTTCTGATGGACATATCGATGCCGCGCCTGAACGGCATCGAGGCAACGCGGTCGATCGCCGAGCGGGCGCCCGATGCGGGCGTCGTGATCCTGTCCATGCATTCGTCGCCGGATGTGATCGATCGGGCGCTGGCCGCCGGCGCGCGCGGCTTCCTGCTGAAGGAGTCCGTCTGCGACGAGGTGGTGGCCGCGATACGGGCGGTGGCTGTCGGCGGCAAGTATCTCGGGCAGGGGATCCCGATCACGCGCCCGGATGCCAGGCGCCCCCGCGGGCTCGCTGGGCCGACCCTGGAGGACCTGACGCGCGCCGAGCGGGAGATCGTGAAGCTGGTGGCCGACGGCAATTCCAGCGCGCAGGCGGCGCAGTTGCTCGGTCTATCGACCCGCACCGTCGAAACCTACCGCAGCCGGATCATGCAGAAGCTGCGGCTGGACGGCTTGTCTGCCCTGGTCAAATTTGCGATTCGAAACGGACTGGCGACCCTCGATTAGAGCGCGACCGCAGACCGGCGATCGTGCAAGTTGGACTGTCACGATCGTAGTTTTGCAGTAGCCAGTGCCCGCACGCCCCCCTTACGATCGGGCGGTGCGGTGGTCCTGAGCCGCAGAGCCCACCAAAAAACTTATCCGTGCCGGCCCTGAGAGTCAAGCCACCTCGTCATCGTCGATCGCGTATCACGGTTCTGCTCATCGACCCGCACCCATTCATGCGCGACGGGATGCAATGCATTCTCGAGCGCCAGACGGACATCAGGGTGGTCGGCGCCGTTGCGGACGGGGGCGCAGCGATTCGCGAGGCGGAGCGGCTCAAGCCCCACGTCGCCATCATGGACATCACGATGCCCGGAGTGAACGGAATCGACGCAACACGACTGATTCGAAGCAAATCACCCTCTGTCAATGTGGTTATGCTCTCCGCGCATGCGTCGCCGATCCTGGTCCGGCGTGCGGTCGAGGCCGGGGCGCTCGGGTTCCTCGCAAAGGATGTCGGGACCGAGGAACTGTTGCGGGCGGTGCGCGCGGCGGCGTCCGGCGAGCGTTATATCGGCCAGAAGCTAGCGCATTTTCTGCTCGACGCGCGCAGAAACTCCGGTCCGCGCGAGTTCGCGGTCGAGATTCTGACTGCGGCCGAGCGGGACATCCTGAGACTGGTGACCGAAGGCAAGTCCAATTTCCAGGTCGCCGCCGCGATCGGGTTGTCGCCGCGCACCGTAGAGACCTATCGGGGCCGGCTGATGCGCAAGCTCGGCATCGAGAATCTGCCTGCCCTGGTCCGCTACGCGATCCGGCACGGCATCATTGCGCTCGACTAACCGTGCCTATCGTGTTTACACGAAGGGGTGGCAAGTATAAATCCGATAGGCGGTGGCGCTGTCGCTGCGTAAGCTGCGCGGATTCCGCCGCCAGACCGAATTGACACCGGCGATTCGACACCGATGTCCGGGCCGCATCGCGAACGCGTCGGAGAGCAGGTGGACACGGATTTCGGCGAGCTGCTGTTCGACGAGTCGCCCGACGCGATCATCGCGACGGCGGCGCTGCGCGATGCGCGGCGCCCGATCGAAACGCTGCTGCCGCAGCGCTTGCGCGCAGTCCACGTGGGCCATCGCGCCGGCTTTTTTGCGCAGCCGCGCGTGCGCCAGATGGGCGCGGGCAAGGAATGAGCGCGCGCATCCTGATTGCCGAGGACAACGCGGCCAACCTCGCGTTGGTCGACTACCTGCTGAAAACGGCCGGCCATGAAACGCTGGTCGCGACCGATGGTGCCGAGGCCGTCCGGTTGGCGCGCCAGTTGCACCCCGACCTGGTCATCTGCGATCTGCAGATGCCGGTGGCGAACGGCTACGAGGTGGTGGCGAGCTTGAAGGAGGACGCGGCGCTGCGGGACGTGCCCGTGATCGCCCTGACGGCCCATTCGATGAGCAGCGATCGCACCAACGTGTTGGCGGCCGGCTTCGACGGTTACCTGTCGAAGCCGATCGATCCGGCGAAGTTCGTCGCCCAGATCGAAAAGTACCTGCGGCCGGAATTGCGCAGCGAGGGCGCCCCTCGCCGCACTTGAGCCGATGCATGAGCACGATCCTCGTTGTTGACGACCGGCCGAGCAATCGCGACTTCCTGCTGACGCTGCTCGGCTATCTGGGACACCGCCTGCTCGAAGCCGGGGACGGGGCCCAGGCGCTCGAATTGATCCGGAGTGCGCGCCCGGACCTCGTCATCACCGACATCCTGATGCCGACGATGGATGGCTACGAGATGGTCAGTCGCGTGCGCGCCGACCCGCAGCTGGCTGCCACGCCCGTGATCTTCTACACGGCGACGTACAGCGAAGCGCAGGCGATGAAGCTGGCCGCGTCGTGCGGGGTCGACACCGTGCTGCCCAAACCCAGCGATCCGGATCGAATCCTGGCGGCCGTGAACCGGGCGCTGCACCCCGACCAGCAGGCGGCGACCATCGACGCCGAGCCGAGTGCGGCGCTCGAAGCAATCGACTCCGGCCGGGCCCGCAGCGCCCTGGACGCGACGCTGCGGGACCTGCAGGGCGTCAGGGCCGAATTCGACGCGATCGCGGAACGCGGCGGGGCCGCGCCTTCGGAGCAGGACCGCGTGACGAACCTGTCCAAGGAATTCTCCGACAACGTGTCGCGCCTGCAACGTGTCACGTCGCGCATGTCCGCACTGATCGAGGTCGGCTTCGCGATGAACCTCGAGCGCAATCCTGAGCGGCTGGTCAACCTGTTCTTCGCCGCCGTTGTCGACGTGATCGACTCCAGGGTCGCCGCGGTCGCGATGCTGGATCACGAAGAAAGCGCGTGGCGGCAGGTCATCAGTCGGGGCGTGAGCGCGGACGTTTTCCGCCGCAACGATGTGTACGGCGGGGCGCTCGGGTCGCTGCTGACACGTCCCCGCACGATTCGCGCCGGCGGTGCCGACGTCGAGGCGCAGGACGCGATCCCCGGTCACCCGCCGTTCGACAACGTCCTGGCCATGTCGATCGCCTCTCCCGATCGGATTTACGGCTGGATTCTGTTCGCCGACCGGATCGGCGCCGACCAATTCAGCCAGGAGGACGAGTTGCTGGCCGGCATCATGGCCACCGAGCTGGCGCTGCGCTACGAACACACGATGCTGTTCGATGTCGTGCAGCGCCACGCCGCATCGCTGCAGATCGAGGTGAGCGAGCGGCGGCGTGCACAGGAGGCGCTGCTGGAAAGCGAGGGGCGATTCCGGCAACTGGCGGAAAACATCCGCGAAGTCTTCTGGCTGACCGACGCGTCGAAGAATCAGATGCTGTATGTCAGCCCCGCTTACGAGGAGATCTGGGGGCGGAGCGTCATCGGGGTTTACGGGCAGCCGCAGGACTGGATCGAGGCGATCCACCCGGACGATCGGGCGCGCGTGCGCGAGGCGGCGCACGCGAAGCAGACCCGGGGCGACTACGACGAGGAATACCGGATCGTCCGCCCCGACGGCTCGGTCCGTTGGATCCGCGATCGGGCCTTCCCGGTACGGGAAGTGGACGGAACCGTCGTGCGCGTGGCGGGCGTGGCCGAGGACATCACGGAGCGCAAACGCGAGGAGCAAAAGCTCGAGCGCCTGACCCGGATGTATGCGGTTCTGAGCGGCATCAACGCGACCATCGTGCGGGGGCCGATCGAGGGCATCTGTTCCAGGAATGCTGTCGCATCGTGGTCGAGGAGGGCCGCTTCGCGCTGGCCAGCGTGCGCCTGGTCGATCCGCTGGAACAGCGGATGAAGCCTGCCGCGACGGCGGCCGCGAATCACGCCGGGTCCGGTGGCTCTGCCAATGGCCTGGCGAGCCTGGATGATCGGCTGGAGGGGCGCAGTCCGGCTGCGCTCGCGGTACGCGAGCGGCGGGCGATCGTCGTGAACGACGTCAATGCCGTTTCCCCGATCGATCAGGCGGATGTTTATCTGCGGCAAGGCATCCGCTCGATCGCGGCCTTGCCGCTGATGGTCGGCGCCGAGCTCGTGGGCACGCTCGACCTGCACTCGACCGAGCCCGAGTACTTCGACCAGGAGGAAATGCGGCTGCTGCTCGAACTGGCGGGCGATATATCGTTCGCGCTCGAGCATATCCGAAGGGCCGAGAAGCTCGAGTACCTGGCATTGTTCGATTCACTCACCGGGCTTGCCAACCGGACCCTGTTTCTCGATCGCCTCGGCCAACGTCTGCACCTGGCCGGGCAGGCGGGCGAGCAGGTCGCCGTGGTGGTCTCGGACATCGAGCGCCTCAGAACCATCAACGACTCACTCGGCCGGCATGCGGGCGACGCCGTCCTGAAGCAGCTGGCCGAACGTCTGGCGCGCGGCGCCGCGCGCGAGGAGCTGGCGCGCGTGGGCGGCGACCATTTTGCGATCGTGCTGGCCGCGATCAAGGCCGAGCCGGACGTTGGGCTGCGCATCGAGCGCATGTGGCGGGATTGCACCAGCGAGCCGTTCGCGGTCGAGGGCTCGGACCTGCGGATCGCCACGAAGGCCGGAATTGCGCTGTACCCGAAGGACGGCGCGGATGCCGAGTCGCTGCTGCGCGGTGCCGAGGCCGCGTTGAGACGGGGCAAGGAAACCGGCGAACGGTACGTATTCCATGCCCCCGAGATGACGTCGATCAGCTCCGAAAAGCTGTCGCTCGAGAACAGCCTGCGGCGGGCGCTCGAGCACGACGAATTCGTTCTGCACTACCAGACTCAGCTCGACCTCGATACGCGTCGCTTGGTCGGCGCCGAGGCTCTGATCCGCTGGCAGAGCCCCGATCAGGGCCTGGTGCCGCCCGGCCGGTTCATCGGACTGCTGGAAGAGACCGGGCTGATCCTGGACGTGGGCGCGTGGGTGTTGCGGCGCGCGGTGCGGGATCATCGGCAATGCACCGGCCAAGGCATCGCGCTGCCGCGCATCGCGATCAACGTATCCTCGATTCAGCTCAGGCAGCGCGATTTCGTGGCGGTCGTGAAGGAGGCCATCTCGGAGGAAGCCACGCCGACCCGCCTGGACCTGGAGATCACCGAGAGCGTCCTGATGGAGGACGTCGAGGGAAACAAGGACAAGCTCAAGGCGCTGCGCAACCTGGGAGTGCGAATCACGATCGACGATTTCGGCACCGGCTATTCCTCGCTGTCGTATCTGACGAAGCTGCCGGTGGATTCGCTGAAGATCGACCGCTCGTTCATCGCCGGCATGCTGAGCGACCCGGACACGATGACGCTGGTATCGACCATCGTTTCGCTGGCGCATTCGCTCAGGCTCACGGTGGTCGCAGAAGGCGTGGAAACGGAGGAGCAGGCGAGCACGATGCGGCTGTTGCGCTGCGATCAGGCGCAAGGCTACCTGTTCAGCCGGCCGGTTCCCCTGGAGCAGCTGGCGCTGGTGCTGCGTGTGAACGGGTGAGGGCCTCGCGCTCACCCGCTCCCCCTCCCCTCTCCCGCTGCGCGGGCGAGGGGTGATCGAGCGCCGCAAGCGCGCAGGCAGTCACGGAGGC
>Ga0210394_10004864_pt1 | contig 15392 bp, 13 predicted proteins | sample IncBWC12MmetaG_FD_160121 | JGI IMG/M metagenome (GOLD analysis project Ga0210394, IMG submission 160121) | Forest soil microbial communities from Barre Woods Harvard Forest LTER site, Petersham, Massachusetts, United States - Inc-BW-C-12-M | ecosystem: Environmental > Terrestrial > Soil >... | reverse complement strand
TTCTTTGATCACGAGACATGTCGTATCGAGAGTGCGGCGAACCCCTTCGCCGCGAAACTGTTACCCATGTCTCCGGTATGAAATGGCCCCTATCCAATCGGAATGGACCGGAAATTCAATGGTAGCGGGGGCAGGATTTGAACCTGCGACCTTCGGGTTATGAGCCCGACGAGCTGCCAGACTGCTCCACCCCGCACCAGGAGGGGGCGCATTCTACAAGCGCTTACCCGCTCCAGCAATAGCCGCGCCTATGCAGTAGTACGGCGGACGCTGCCTTCTGCTACGAAATCTGCGCGGCGATCTTCTTCGCAAGCGTTGCGGCGGCTTCCCGCCCGAGGCTGCCGGCAGGCCAACCGATGCCGAGCCCCTGCCGCGGCTCAGGTTTGGGGATGATGTGAAAGTGCACGTGGGCAATCGCCTGGTGCGCGCCGCTGCCGTTGTTTTCGAGGACGTTGTACTCGCGGACCCCGGTGGCGGCGACTACCGCGCGGCACAGTCGGGGCAGCACACGCCCGAGCGCCGCCGCGGAGTCGTCGGACAGGCGATCCAGGGTTTCGGCGGGTTCTTTGGGAACGACGAGCACGTGTCCCTCGCTGAGCGGTGCGATGTCGAGGAATGCCAGGACCTTGTCGTCCTCGTAGATCTTATGACAGGGGATCTCGCCGCGAACGATCTTGCCGAACACCGTGTCTGCCATGGCTAGTGCCCTCGCGGAATGCTTCGCCGGAAGGCGGCATTGTCGCCGATCGATACCCGCCCGCCGCAACTCCTTTTAATGGAATTCGCACCGCAGGCGGGTACACTGCCGTTCGCTCGCGCTCTCGGACGGTCTTGTCGGCGAAGGCATCAGGTCAAGACTGCCACGCGCCCGCCTGCTGCGCGCGCGCATTCTGCTACGAATACGGTGGAGACTTTGTGACGCCGCCCTGCAGGGCGATTCAGGCATTGGCTCACCAACGAGGAGGTCCCGTGATCGACCGCCGTCAGTTCATCGTTGCCGCAGGCTCCCTCATCGGCGCTGCCGTTGCCGCATCGCTGCGCTCGTACGCCTGGGCGGCGGCGCCCCCCGCAGGCGATGCCAGTGCTCGCCTCGATGCACTCTTCGATGTGTTCATGGACGAGCGCTTGTCCAGGACCCCGGAGCAGGTGACGGTGCTCGGCCTCGACAAGGGCAAGTACGCCTGGGCGCGGTCGCAACTCAACGATGCTTCGCTGCAGCGCGTGCACGACTTCAAGCGCGAGAACGCGTCGCGGCTGAAGCGCCTCGAGGCTTTCGGCCGCGACGGCCTGCACGGTGCGGACCTTGCCAACTACGACACCGTAGCGTACCAGATGGAGACGATCGTCCGCACCGAGCCGTTCGATTACGGCGACCAGCGCGGCTATATCGTGCCCTATGTCGTGAGCCAGCTCACCGGCGCTTACCAGAGCGTGCCGACATTCCTCGACCGGCAGCACCAGATCCACGACAAGGACGACGCCGAGGCGTATCTGGCGCGGTTGCGGGCCTTCGCCGTGGTGCTCGACCAGGAGACCGAGCGCGTGCACCACGATGCGGGTCTGAAGGTCGTGCCGCCGGACTTTCTCATCGATCGCACGCTCGAGCAGATGCGCAGCCTGCGCGCCACGCCGGCCGCCGATTCGATCCTCAGCACCTCGGTGGTCACGCGCACCGCGAAGCTCGGGATTGCCGGAGACTACGGCGCCCAGGCCACACGCATCGTGGAGCAAGAGGTTTACCCGGCTCTGGACCGCCAGGCGAAGGCGATCGGGGAGTTGCGCGCCGGCGCCGTGCACGATGCCGGCGTTGCGCGGCTTCCCAAGGGCGTGGCGCTGTACGAGGTCGCCCTGCGCGGGTCCACGACCACGGACATGACCGCCGAGGAGATACATCAGCTCGGGCTCGAGCAGGCCACGGATCTCACCGCCCGCATGGATGCGTTGCTGCGCCAGCAGGGCAAGACCAGCGGTACGGTCGCCGAGCGCGCGCAGGCGCTCGCCAGGGATTCGCAGTACCTCTACCCGGACACCGATGCCGGTCGGCAGCAGATCCTCGACTACTGCAACGCCCTGATCAAATCGCTGCAGCCGATTCTACCGCGGTATTTCCGCGTGATGCCCAAGGCTCCGGTGGAAATCCGCCGCGTGCCGGTCTACATCCAGGCCGGGGCGCCGGGGGGCTACTACCAGATCCCGGCGCTCGACGGCTCGCGGCCCGGCGCCTTCTATATCAATCTGCGCGATACCGGCGAGTGGTCGCGCTGGAAGCTGCCGACCCTCGTGTACCACGAGTCCGAGCCCGGCCATCACTTCCAGCTGGCGCAGGTGCTGGAGCTGACCTCGCTACCACTCATCCGCAAGGCGGGCGGCGGTTTCTCGGCGAACACCGAGGGCTGGGCGCTGTATGCCGAGCAGTTGTGCGACGAGATGGGACGCTACGACTCGGATCCGCTCGGTCGCTTCGGGCTGCTGCAGTCGCTGCTGTTCCGCGCCGCCCGCTGCGTGGTCGACACCGGGCTGCACGCCAAGGGGTGGAGCCGCGAGCGGGCGATCGACTACATGGTGCAGACGACCGGCGAGAACCGCAGCGCCATGACCACCGAGGTCGAGCGCTACTGCGCCTGGCCGGGGCAGGCGACCAGCTACAAGGTGGGGCACACGCGCTGGTTGAAGCTGCGCGCGGACGCGCAGCGCCGTCTGGGTTCGAAATTCGACCTGCGCGATTTTCATGACGTCGGCCTCACCGCCGCACCCATGCCGCTCGCGGTGCTCGAGCGAGTGATCGAGGAATGGCTGAAGGGGCTCGGCGTATGAAGGCAACGGCTTTGCGTTCGGCGTGCGCGCACGCCGCGGGTCCGCTGGCGAGCTGTCTGGCGGCGCTGCTGTGCGCCGCACTACCGGTCGCGGTGCGCGCGCAGACCAGCACCTGGCCGCCCCCGCTCGAGGGGGATTTCGTCAGCCGCGATTTCCATTTCACTTCCGGCGAGAAGCTGCCGGAGCTGCGCATGCACTATCGCACGCTCGGCAAGCCGCGCACCGACTCGCACGGCGTGGTGCGCAACGCAGTCCTCATCATGCATGGCACCAGCGGCAATGGCGGCAGCTTCCTGCGGCCGATATTTGCCGGTGAGCTCTTCGGGCCGGGCCAGCCGCTCGATGCGACGCGTTACTTCGTCGTGCTGCCCGATGGCATCGGTCACGGCAAGTCCAGTAAACCGAGCGACGGACTGCACGCGCGCTTTCCGCACTATGGTTACCGCGACATGGTGCAGGCGGACTACCTGCTGCTGACGCAGGGACTGAAGGTCAATCATGCGCGGCTGGTCATGGGCACCTCGATGGGCGGCATGCATACCTGGGTATGGGGCGAGGTGCACCCGGAATTCATGGACGCGCTCATGCCGCTCGCCAGCCTTCCGAGCCAGGTGTCCGGACGCAACCGCGTCTGGCGCCGCATGGTGATCGACGCGATCCACAACGACCCGGACTGGAAGGGTGGGGACTACACGGCGCAGCCGCCCTCGCTGCGCACCGCGATCGAGATGCTGTGGTTCATGAGCAGCAATCCGCCGTTGCGGCAGCAGGAAGCGCCGACCCTGGCGAAGGCGGACGAAGTCATTGATGGCTTCGTGAGCGATCTCAGCAGGACCAGCGATACTAACGATTTTCTCTACGCCGTCGCCGCCTCCTACGACTACGACCCCGGGCCGGCCCTGGCGCAGATCTCCGCACCGCTGTTGGCGGTGAACACCGCCGACGATCTCATCAACCCGCCCGAGCTGGGCATCCTCGAGCGTGAGATCGGCCGCGTTCCGCACGGCCGGGCGATCGTCATCCCGTTCAGCGACCGCACGCACGGCCACGGTTCGCACACCTACGCAGTGCTGTGGAAGCAGTATCTGGAGGAATTGCTGCAATCGCCGGAGCGCTGAGCACCGCGGCGGGCGGCCGCCGTGTCGCGCTCAGGCGCGACGCACCAGCGCGGGCGTGAGGTCCGCGAGGTCGCGGCAGCCGAGCAATCCCAGCACCCGGTCGATCTCGCTGGTGAGGATGGTGAGTGCCCGGTCGACCCCTGGTTCGCCGCCCGCAATCAGGCCGTAGAGCGTGGCGCGTCCCAGCATGACCGCCTCGGCGCCGAGCGCAAGTGCCTTCACCACGTCGGTGCCGCGACGGAAGCCACTGTCGACGAGTACCGCCAGCCGCGTGCCGACCGCGGCGACGATCTCCGGCAGCACGTCGATCGGCGCGACGCAGTAATCGAGCTGGCGGCCGCCATGGTTGCTCACCACGATGCCGTCGATACCCAGCGCCGCCGCACGCTCGGCATCCGCGAGCGTGAGCACGCCCTTGATGAGCAGCTTGCCGCGCCAGTGCTCGCGGATCCAGCCGATGTCATCCCAGCAGATGGTGGCGTCGAAGAGGCGCGGGATGACCGTGCTGGCGCCCATGGGCGTCAGGCCGGCGGGCAGGAAGCTCTCGAGGTTGCGAAAGCGCGGCATGCCGTGGCGCAGCAGCACGCGCCACAGCCAGGCGGGGTGACGTAGAGCGTCGAGGCTCGCCCGCAGCGTGGGCTTCCCCGGGACGCGGTAGCCGCGCTGGTCCCATTCGCGGTTGCCGAACACGTTGGCGTCGGTCGTGAACACCAGCGCCTCGTAGCCGGCGGCGGCCGCGCGCTGCATGATGTCGCGGCCGATGGCGCGCTCCTTCACCACGTAAAGCTGCATCCACAGCCGGCCCCCGGCGCGGCTCGCCACCTCTTCCAGCCGCGTGGTCGAGACCGTGCTCAGGGTGTAGGGAATCCCGGCTCTGGCCGCGGCACGCGCGAGCGTCACGTCGCCATCCGGGTGCAGCAGGCCGTTGAGTCCGGTGGGTGCGATCACCAGCGGAGCACCGGCGTCGCGGCCGAGGATGCGGGTGCGCTGGTGGCGGGCGGCGGTGTTGACCAGGGTCTGCGGCACCAGCTGCAGCCGCTCGAGCGCCGCGCGGTTGCCGCGCAGCGTCGCCTCGTCCTCCGCGCCGCACTCGACGTACTCGAACGCGAATCCGGGTACCCGCCGGCGCGCGATGTCGCGCAGGTCGGCGATGTTCAGCGCCCGTGCCACATTGCGGCTGGCGAAGCGGCGGCGTTTCCAGGGCATGCGTGACCTCGTTGCAGCGCCAACGCGGTTACGTCGGGGAGACTTGTTCCAGTGCCACGTGGATCCGTGTGGCGACGAACGTGTTGGTGGTACTGTTGTATTGTCCGTACGCCGTCAGACGGAAGATCTTGTTGCTGCCGTTGAAAGTGGCCTGCACCTTGGCGATGAATCCACTGTTGCTGTTATACACGTAAATGCCGCCGGTCGCCGTGGAGCTGCCGATCGCCAGCTCCAGCTCGTTCTGCGGGGCGCCGGCGGTGGTGATCAGCGGGCTCGAGGGCAGCGACTGCAGGTCGATCGATGTCGGACCGGTGCGGATGGAGTGCACGCCGCTGAGCAAGGGGTTATGCAGGTCGATCACCAGCCCGGCGTCCGTCGTCGCGGAGAACGGTGTGGTCGCGCCGCCGAGTGTCCACTCGGCGACCAGCACCTGCTCGGTGGAACTGCCGCGGACCATCGAGCTGGCGGTGAAGTCCGGTGGTGCCAGCCCAAACGGCGCCACGCTGCCCTGCATCTGCACCAGAGTGCCGGCAGTGATGCCGGTCGTGGCGAGGTTGCCGGTATTCACCACGTAGGCGTTGGGCGAGACCGCGCCCGCGCCGCTGGCGGTGCCCTTGAAGTTGAAGGCTTCGCTCGCCCAGTTGTCGAGCGACACGATGTCGCCGGTGACGCTCCCGGGAGTCACGGCGCTCAGAGTGCTCCACAGCTGCGTCGGCGCGAGCCGCACCTGCCCGGCAGTGCCGTCGAAATCGACGAGGTTGCCGGTGGTGGCGTCGAGGCCTGCCTGACCCGAGACGGTGATTTCCTGTCCGACGGAGATCGAGCCGATCGATAGCCCTGGAGCATTGACGCCGTCCTCGCTGACGAGCGTGCCGCTGCCGACCCCCACCGGTATGTCGGCATAATACTGGTACAGGCCGAGCGGCGTCTGATAGGTCACGCCAAGCAGGGTGAGGGTGTCGCCACTGCGCGCGCTCACGGTGCCGCTGACCTGCTCGTCCAGCGGATTCTCCTGGCTGGTGCCCGCATATATCGCAGTGGCATTGAACGACGGCGTGATGCCCACCAGGCTATCGAGCGTCCCGTCGGCGACTATCAGCGTGCTCTCCTGCAGCGTGTTGATGGCGGCGAGGCCGGCAGCTCCGGTGTACGCGACGCCGTTGATGTTGAAATAGGTCTGGGCGTTGGTGTTGACGGTCAGCGCGCCGAGCGCCGACACCAGATCGAAGAACGGGCGCAGATTCATGAAGAAGCCGCTCGGCACGGTGAGCGTGGTGACATACAGGCCGCGCGCCCGCATCACCGTGGCATCCTGCGGCGCGGGGGAAATCACCGCGAAGGGTTGCGCCGTGATCCTCACCGGCCCGGTGCTGGTAAGGGTGTTCGATGCGATCAGGTCGACGTCGACGTGCAGCCGCACCGACTGACCGGCGGTAACCACCAGCGGATGGTCGGGATCGAAGGTGACCGTCACGGTCTGCGTAATGAACGCCGCACCGGTGTCGTCGAATACCGAGGCAAGCAGCGGCTGTCCGTTGAAGTTGATCCAGATGCTCGCGGCCGAATAGTCGAGGGTGATCGTGGCGGAGACATAGGTGCCCGAGGGAACGGCGGGCGCCTCGACCAGCTCGGTAACACTGGTGTATTTCTCCAGATCGACAATCTCCGGCGTGATGAGCGGCGTTACCACGGTGCCGTCGTTGGCGGTGAGCGAAATGCTGTCGATTGCCACGATGTAGGCGGCAAAGTCCGGATCGGGGGAGCTGTTGCGGCTGCCGAAGGTGATGACCGGCGTGCCGGGCGGGGCGGTGGTGCTGTGACCGCAACCGCCCGCGAGCGCGGCGAGCACCGGGAGCAGGGCGCGGGCGGCCCGCACGATGCGGATCCGGCGTGAGCAGGCAGCGGTCATCAGGAATCCCCTTTGGTTTTCGTGGGCTTGCGGCAGGGCGGCGCCGTCGATTAGAGACGACTTCACGCCAATACGTTCCCGCGCCCGCGCAAAGCGGGCTAGTGTACCGGTTTTCCGGCCAGGATCAGTCGGCGACGGTGAGGGAGATCGAGTCGCTGGTGCTGCTGCGCAGGTCAACGGCCTGCGGGTACCACTGGCGCACCACTGCGGTCGGCGTGCTGGAATCCCAGACGCGCACCGTGACGTAGTAGAGCGCCGTAGCGGTCTCGGCCGGCAAGCCACTGACTACCACGGTGGCCGGCGTCCCCGGCCCGAAATCCGCAGGCAGCGGCGCGCTGCCCACCAGCGCGCCGTTCCGGCTGACGAGTACCTCCCCGGTGTTGAACTTGCCCGCGGTGGTGACCGTGGCATGCAGGGAGCCGGCCGCCGTGCCGCTGGCGAGGGACAGTTTGGCGACCGATACCGTGATCGGTCCGTTGCCGCTTGCGGGTGCTTTCACCTCGGGAGTGAGCGCACCGTCGCTGTAGCCGGGTGCGGAGGCCGCGACACTATAGTTGCCGGAGCCTTGCGCGGGCGCCGCACTGACCACCGTGACCGAGCTGCTGCTCGCCGACCAGGTGCCGGAGTCGACCGTGCCGGTGGAGAGTTCCTGGGGAGTGAACAGCACCTCGTTGAAAGGATCGATCGGGCTCTCCTCGATGATGTACGGTACTTCGCCCGAGCCTTGCAACGTCTGATAGAAACCGATCAGGGCGCCGACCGGGAGCGTGGCCGCGGGGGTCGTGGCCAGGTTCGCCGTGTACTTCTCTGCCGCGCGCGGCGTGAGCGTGCCGAGCGACACGGTGTTGATGCCGCTGCCGCTGGCGCTCGTCGTGCCGTTCGTGGTCGTGCCGCCGGTGGTGGTAGCGGTCGTCGTGGTACCGGTCGTCGTGGTGCCGGTGGTCGTGCCGGTAGTAGTGCCGAGGGTGGTCGTGCCGGTCGTGGTACCGGTGGTATTCGTCGTCGATGGCGTCAGCGTCGTGCTGCTGCTGCCCGGCAGCAGCAGCTGTACCGACTTGACGATGAGGGTGGCGATCCCCGGACCGTGGATCACCACGTCGTAGTAGGTCGTGTTCGAGGAGTTCGCCGCGAGCGGATACAGCAGGAAGCTGCCGTCGGACTGCACCGGTGCGCTGCTCACGATCACGTGGCGCGTGCCGTCGGCGCTTAGCACCTGGGCGCTCACCTGGATCGCCGGCAGGCCGGAGGTGGCCGAGGTGAGGTTGGTGAGCGTCAGCTGCCCGGAGATTCCCGCGACCTGCGACAGGTCGTAGGCGGCCGGGTGCGGACTCAACATGATGCCGATGTTGCCAGGGTAATTGAACGGCACCAGGTCGCTCGTGCCATCGAGGAACACCGCGAACGAGTTGGGCGTCTGGGTGGTGGCCGTCGTGCCGGTGGTACCGACGCCAAGACCGGTGGTGGTACCCGTCGTGGTCGTGCCGGTGGTGCCGGCGGCGGCAATCGGCAGGCCGGTCGTCGGGTCGATTGTCGTGCCGGTGTTGTTTCCGATCCCGGTGCCGACGGTGCCCGTGGTGGTCGCTCCGGTGGCGCTGTTCGCGCCCGCGAGCGCCGCCCCCACGTTCCCCACCGGCACCTTGAGTGATGTGCCGATGCCGATGCCCTTGTCGGGATTCAACAGCTCCAGGGGCAACTGGTGCGTGTTGCCGCCGCTGTCGACGAAGTCCGCTTCGCTGTTGTAGATCGCGCCGGCCGTCTGCGCCGAGCTGGTCAGCGCTACCGTTGCATCCACCGGGATGATCCGCAGCTGCGAATACGTCGCGGGAACGACGTTTAGTCCGGTGACGATGTTGCTCAGATTACCGTTGTTGACCGCGACCAGGTCGATGGTGGTCGGAGTGGAGAGCGGGAACTTCGCCCAGCCGCCATCCTCAGGGCCGGCGGTCGCGCTGCTGTTGAACCACAGCTCCTGGGTCGTCACCCACACGTGCGAATACTGCGGCGGGGTGTTGCCGGTCAGCGACACGTCGGTGCGCGCCGAGCACGCGGCGAGCAGGCAGACGAGCAGTACAAGCGGGCCGGAGAGCGCGGGCAGGCGGTGATTCATGCAAATCCCTGTGCGGTGCGTGAGCACGATCATGCTCCGACTGCGATAACGCCGCAACGCGGCAAATGCCGATATGTGTGTCGAATTGTGGCATACGTCTCAGCCTGCGATTTACCATTAACTTGTGCTTAAGTTGTGCGCGTGCGTTCCCCTCATGAGTGCCTGGCTGCTGCTCGCAGCGAGCGTCGGGCAGGCGCACGCGCATCTGCAGGCGGCTACCCCGGCGGACCGCAGCGTCCTCAGCGCCGCGCCGACGCAACTGGTGCTGCGTTTCTCCGAAGCGGCGCGGCTCACCGCGCTCGCTGTCGCGAGAGCCGGCGAGCCTGGGCGCAAACTCGCACTCCCCGACAAGCCGCAGGCGCAGATCGTGGTGCCGCTGCCGCCGCTTGCGCCGGGGGAGTACGTGGTGAGCTGGCGCGCCGTGGGTGCCGACGGCCACGTGGTGCCGGGTGAGATTCATTTCACGCTGAACCGATGATCGACGGCACGTGGCTGGTGCTGCGTGCGGCGGACCTGATGCTGGCGCTGCAGGCTGCAGGCATCGCGATCTTCGCCGCGGCCTACGGCCCGCGCCTGAGCAGCGCGCGCGTGGCGGTGGCGGCGGCCGGCGTACGCTGCGCCCTGGCCGCGCTCGGCGTGCTCGTCGCTGAGGTGCTGTTCGAGCCGTCGCATCTCGCCGGCGACTGGGAGGCGGATCTGACTGCAACGCGGCTCGCGCTCGCATCGCCGGCCGGGGCGGCGCTGCTCTCGCGGGTTGCGGGCGCGGCCTGCATCGCCTGCGGTCTGCACGCGAGCGGTGCGGCACGGCGCAATCTGGCGCTGGCGGGTGCCGTGGCGATCGTCGGTTCATTTGCACTTACCGGACACACCGCCGTCCACGAGCGGTGGCTGTGGCTGGCGCCGCTGTTGATCCTGCACGTTTCCATCGTCGCCTTCTGGTTCGGCTCGCTCGGGCCGCTGCGCCTGGTGCTGCGCCTCGAGCCGCCCGCGACGGCTGCCGCCGTGCTCACGCGCTTCTCGGTCGCTGCCGTGTGGCTGGTACCCCTCATTGCCGTCGCAGGAGCGGGCATGGCGCTGCTGCTGCTGCCGGATGTCGCCGCGCTGCGCCAGCCTTACGGTCTGGCGTTACTGACCAAGGCGAGCCTGTTCGCGCTGCTCATGGCGCTGGCGGCCATGAACCGCCTGCGGCTGGTGCCGGCGCTGGCGGGTACGCGAGCGCGCGAGCCGCTGCGTCGCTCGATCGCCCTCGAGTACCTCCTCATCTGCATAGTGCTGGCGGTTACCGCGCTGATGACCGGGCGCTACTCACCCGAAGGCTGAGCCGCCGCGGCGGAAGGTGGGTGCATGATGGCGCGGCGCACCGCTGCGAGCGGTGCAGCGTCGCTCAGTCGCACCGTGTCACCTTCGGGCTCGATGCCGAGCTGTCGCCACAGCGTCATCAGATCGGGTGTCACCGGCGTGTCGCGCATCTCGGCGTAGAGATCCTCGAGCGTGCGGCTGCCGACCGCGTCGTCGCCGGTGCGCAGCACGCGCTCGATCGGCCACTCGGCGGCGAGGCCTCCGCTCGCCCGCTGCACCGCGCGCAGCGCATCCTGCAGTCCGAAATGCAGCTGCGTGCGCCGGCGGATCTCCACGTCCGCCATCAGGCAGAACATGGCGCCGCCCCAGTAGGTGCGGCCCCAGCTATGCGTGCGGTCGAGGCCGCGATCGCCGGCGGCCGGCAGGCCGCGCGGCATGGCGCGCAGCTCTTCCGCCCATACGTCGGTCTCGCTGCGGTTGCCCGCCTGTACGCGCGCCACGCCTTCCACGTAAACGGCGATGCCTTCGGAAAGCCAGGCATGCGCCTCGCCGACCTCGGGCAGCGCCAGGTGCGTCATCTCGTGCACCAGCACCCAGTCGGCGCGCAACTGCGCGTCGCTGACCTCGCGCCCGGCGGTGACGCGGATGAAGCCATCGGGATTGGCGAAGGTCTTGCCGCCGTGCACGCCGCCGCCGGGCTCGGCGACGATGCGCACCGTCGCCCGCGCCGCCGGAAAGCGCCCGTAATAGCCGGCCACGATGTATGCCGAGCGCTGCGCCCACTCGACGATGGGCCCGGCACCGGCGCTGAAGGCGCTCGGGTCGAAGGCGAGCTGAATGGACGCGCCGCCGACACTCAGCGTGCGCGCAGCGTCGGGTGCCGGGGCTTTGGCAGAACTCACCACCGCCAGCGCGATCGCTGCGGCGATGAGTACGAAGCGCGCGAGTCGGCGCGGCATGGGGTGAGCTCAGCGCGCGCCGTGTGCGAACAGCACCCGCCTGGCCTCCTCGGTGACCTCGGTGTGCGTATTGATCTGCTGCGCCTTCGCGTAGGCGCGCACCGTCGCGGGTCGCTCGCGGATGGTATTGAACCAGCGCTGCAGATGCGGAAAATCCTCGAGCTTCTGGCCCTGCGCCTCGTAGGGAACGATCCACGGATACGCGGCGATGTCGGCGATCGAGTAGTCGCCGGCGATGAAGCTACGTGCGGCCAGACGGTTGTTGAGCACGGCGTACAGACGGCGTGTCTCGCGCACGTAGCGCTCGATCGCATACGGGATCTTCTCCGGCGCATAGCGGGAGAAATGATGATTCTGCCCGGCCATCGGGCCAAGTCCCGCCATCTGCCAGAACAGCCACTGCGTGACCTCGACGCGGGCGCGCAGCTGCCGCGGCAGCAGCCGGCCGCTCTTCTCCGCCAGATACGTTAGGATCGCCCCGGACTCGAATACCGGCAATGGTGCGCCGCTGTCGGCGGGAGCGTGGTCCACGATGGCGGGGATGCGGTTGTTGGGCGAGATCGCGAGGAAGGCAGGCTCGAACTGCGCGCCGCTGCCGATATTGACCGGCACGATGCGATAGGGCAGTCCGGTCTCCTCGAGGAACATGGTGATCTTGTGCCCGTTGGGCGTAGTCCAATAATAGAGGTCAATCATGAGATCACCATCGGTTGCGGGGGCACCAGCCTGGCACGTGCGCAGTCCGGGGCGCGACGCCCCGACGACGGGTTCCCGGGTCCGCCTTCCGCGGTATTGATATGGTACAAGCGGCAGAGACTGCCGGGCGTTCCGCCGCCATTGCGGCGCTCCGCTCGCAGGGTTACATCCGGCTCGCGCCTGCGGCAGCCGCCGCGGCGCTGCAGCTGAACCTCGCCGGGCTCGAGGCCATGCGTGCCAGCTGGGAGGAGCTGCCGCGCGATGCGTATCTGCGCGACGGCGGGCGTTACCGCTCGCGCCGCCACAGCTGCTTCGTTCACAGCCCCGCGAGCGGCGAGCTCACACCGGTGCCGCGGCGGCCGCACTGGCAGCCGACCTCGTACAACGCGCTGCACGGCGGTCTGGAACGTTGGTTCGAGCCGATCGATGCAGCGGTGAGCGCCGCCGGCGCCTGGCGGCAGCTACTCGCCTCGCTCGGCGAGCTGTTTGCGGCACTGATGCCGGTGAGCCGCTGGCACATCGAGGCACACCAGTTTCGCATCGACACCACCGCGGGCATCGGACGCCCGACGCCCGAGGGGGCGCACCGCGACGGCGTGGATTTCGTCGCGGTGGTGCTGGTGCGGCGCCAGGCGGTACGCGGCGGTGAGACGCGGGTGTTCGAGGCTCACGGCAGCGCCGGGGTGCGCTTCACCATGGAGGAACCCTGGTCGATGCTGCTGCTGGACGATGCGCGCGTGATCCACGAAACCACCCCGATTCAGCCGCAGGATGGGGCGGGCGTGCGCGATACGCTGGTGCTCACCTACCGGGCGCGCGGCTTTCAGGCACCAGGAATGGAGGGCTGAGGCTCCTCGCCCGACGCGCGGCCGTCGATCCAGGTCTCGAGCACGTTGAGATCATCGTCGGTGAGCGCCAGGTTGGCCCGCAGTCCGGGGGCGATGCGGCCCACATCGGCCGCCAGCCCCAGGAATTGCGCCGGCACCTCGCTCGCCATGCGCACCGCCTCGACCAGCGGCAGGCCGAGCATGGCGACGGCGTTGCGCACGCAGCTCGCCATGTCCATGTTGGAACCCGCCAGCCTTCCTTCCTCGTCGAAGCACGCCTGGCCTCTGACCGTGACGCGCCGTCCCTGCAACTCGAAGGAGGCCTGCTCGGTGCCGACGCTCGGCATGGCATCCGTCACCAGCATGAAGCGATCGTGCGGCTTGCAGCGCAGCGCGATGCGCAGCACCACCGGGTCGGTGTGCTCGCCGTCGACGATGATGCCGCACCAGCTCCCGGGATCGTCGAGCGCTGCGCCCACGGTGCCGGGCTCACGCCCGGTGAGCTGCGACATGGCGTTGAACAGGTGTGTGAAGCCGCTGAGCCCGTGCTCGAGCGCGCTACGAATCTCCGCGTAGCTTGCGTTGGTGTGCCCGGCGGAAACCACCACGCCCGCGGCCACCAGGCGCCGGATCATCTGCGGCGTGGTCATCTCCGGCGCCAGCGTCACCAGCGTACGCCCGCCGCGCAGCGAGCTCAGCAATTCGACCGCGCTCGGATCGAGCTCGCGCAGCTTCGCCGGATCGTGCACGCCCTTGCGGGCGACGTTGAGGAACGGCCCCTCGATGTGAATGCCGAGCACCCCGGGCACCGCGGCGGCGATCGCACCGTGCACCGCGCCGATGGCGCGCGCCACGATGTCGAGGTCGGCGCTGATGAGGGTGGGGAGGAAGCCGGTGGTGCCGAAGCGCCGGTGCGCCCGGCCGATGGTGCGGATGGCCGCGACGCTTGGCGAGTCGTTGAACAGCATGCCGCCGCCGCCATTCACCTGCAAATCGATGAACCCGGGCAGCAGCAGTCCGCCGCGTAGGTCGTAGCACTGTGCGCGGCGGCAGCGCGGATCATCGCGGGCGAGCAGTGCGGCAATGCGCCCGTGCTCGATGAGCACGCACTCGCCCTCGACGAACCCTTGCTCGCGCAGCACCCGTCCGTTCACCAGCGCCAGGCTCATCAGAGCGTCTCAGTCACTTTGTGCAGATGCGGCGGCTGATCGGGATTCAAGCCGCGCGCGAGCGCCAGTGCGTTCACCATGCGGTAGAAGCTCTGCGCCAACAGCAGCGGCTCGATCACCGGGTGAGCCGCTTCGCTCGGCAGCACGGTGGTGTGCGGGACCGCGACGCCCGCGAGCAGCACCCGCGCGCCGCGGGCGGCGAGCTCGCCCGCCAGTTGCGCCACCCCGGCGCGGCTCTCGTCGTTCTGCGCGAACAGCAGCAGCGGGAAGCCGGCGCGCACCAGTGCCAGCGGCCCGTGCCGCAGCTCCGCGGCGCTGATCGCTTCAGCGTGCAGTGCGCAGGTCTCCTTGAATTTCAGCGCCGCCTCCTGGGCGGTGGCAAGCCCCAGGCCGCGAGCGATCACGTAGAGGTTGCGCGCGTCCTGCAGTTGGCGGACGGCGGCGCTCCAGTCGTGCTGCCAGGCGCGCGCCAGCAGCTGCGGCGTCTGCTGCAATGCCGCCGCGAGCGGCTCGTCCTGTGCCCAGGCCGCGACCAGCTGCACGATGGCCGCGAGTGAGGCGAGGTACGACTTGGTGGCGGCGACGCTGAGCTCGCTACCGGCGTGCAGCGGCAGCACTTCATCCGCCAGCCGCGCCAGCGGCGAGTCCTGGGCGTTCACCAGCGCCACGGTGTACGCACCGGCAGTGCGCGCGCTGCTCACGGTGGCGAGCAGGTCAGGGCTCGTTCCCGACTGTGACACCGCCAGCAGCAGCGTGCCTGCGAGGTCGGGCGTCGCGGCATAGAGCGAGCTCACCGAGGGGGAGGCGGAGGAGGTGAGGATCTGCAGGCGCGTCTCGATCAGGTAACGGGCGAAGGTGGCGGCGTGATCGGAGCTGCCGCGCGCGCAGGTGATCACCGCGCGCGGCGGCTGGCTGCGCAGCCGCGCGGCGAGGCGCGCCACGCGCGCCGCGTTCGCCTGCAGCTGCTCGCGCACCGCCTGCGGCGCCTGCGCCGCCTCGCGAAACATGCGGGTGCTCGACTCGGGAGTGCTCACGTGGCGATGCTGAGCTCGGCGACGAAGTCGTAGATGTCGCCGCGATAGAACGATTGGGTGAACTCCGCCGCGCGACCGTCCTTGAGAAATCCCAGACGCTCCACCAGCAGGCCCGGATCGCGCTCCCGCGCCTGCAGCAGCTCCGCCTGCTCGGCGGTGAACAGCACCGCGCGCAGCCGTTGCAAGGCGCGCACCGGGCGGTTGCCGGCGCGCTCGAGCGCGGCGTACAGGGAGGATTCGACCGCCTCGAGCGA
>Ga0210394_10004863_pt1 | contig 15392 bp, 27 predicted proteins | sample IncBWC12MmetaG_FD_160121 | JGI IMG/M metagenome (GOLD analysis project Ga0210394, IMG submission 160121) | Forest soil microbial communities from Barre Woods Harvard Forest LTER site, Petersham, Massachusetts, United States - Inc-BW-C-12-M | ecosystem: Environmental > Terrestrial > Soil >... | reverse complement strand
CGAGGACGATCTCGCAGTCACCGCATCAGGCTGTGAGAACCTGACGCGTGACGCCTTCCTGGCGGTTGCCGGCGCCTGATTGTCTCGCTAAAGGATCAATTTCTAGCGCTTGGCCAGAAGGTCCTTTATGTCCTGCAACAATACTTCAGTCTTAGTGGGAGGCAGCGGCGCACTGGGCGCGGCGGCCGGGGGCCGCTTGAGCTTATTGATGCCCTTGATGACGATGAAAATCGACAGCGCGATGATGATGAACTCGAAGGTGGTCTGCAGGAACGCGCCGTACTTGAGGAGCACCGGTTTGCCGGCCGCGTTGGTCGAGATCTGAACCGCCAGGTCGCTGAAATTGACGCTCCCCAGGACCGGTGACAGCGCCGGCATGATCACGTCGCCGACCAGTGAAGAGACGATCTTGCCGAAGGCTGCGCCGATCACCACACCGACCGCCAGGTCGACGACGCTGCCCTTCATGGCAAATTCTTTGAACTCTGATGCGAGACTCATAGCAGGCCTCCTCCCCATGGATTGACCGGTCGAACGCCGGCTGAACGCGGCAGCCTATCGGAGGTGGCGGCAACAAAACAAATGCCCGGCCCGATTGCTCGGGCCGGGCATGTTCGGACTCAGTGCGTCAGGCCGGGACCGCCTTCTTGCGACGCGGCGTCTTCTTCGGCTCCGCGGGCTCGGCCGCCGGCTTGGCCTTGGGCTCGGCCTTGGCCGAAGCCTCGACCTTGGCCTTGGCACGGCGCGTCGTCTTCTTGCCCTGTTCCGCCGGCTGCTCGACCGCAACCGCCGCCGGTCCGTCCACCAGCTGCATCAGCGCCATGGGGGCCGAATCGCCGGGGCGCGGCATCATTCGCAGAATCCGCGTGTAGCCGCCCGGCCGGGCCTTGAAGCGGGGACCTAAGTCCGCGAACAGCTTCTCGACCACTTCCCGATCGCGCAGCCGCGCGAACGCGAGACGCCGGTTGGCCTCCGCATCGCGCTTGGCGAGCGTGATGAGCGGCTCGACCACCCGGCGCAGCTCCTTGGCCTTCGGCAGCGTGGTGCGAATGGTCTCGTGCCGCAGCAGCGAGACCGACATGTTGCGCATCAGCGCGTGGCGGTGCGAGCTGTTACGCGACAGCTGCCGGCCGGAGAGTTGGTGACGCATATTTCCTCTTGGCTGAAAAAGCCTGCGGCTTTTTCAGCAGGCCAGACCCACCGGCAGTTGCAGTCTCGCGGGCAAAAGGCGTGGCTTTTGCCCGCGAACAACCGGCCGGTTTTAGCTACTAACTCAAATGACCTCGGTGCGGCCTTCCTCGTGCTTCAAACCCGCCGGCGGCCAGCCGTCGAGGCGCATGCCGAGCATCAGGCCGTGGCTCTGCAGCACTTCCTTGATCTCGGTGAGCGACTTCTTGCCGAGGTTCGGCGTGCGCAGCAGCTCGACTTCGGTCCGCTGCACCAGGTCGCCGATGTAGTGGATGTTCTCGGCCTTCAGGCAGTTGGCGCTGCGCACGGTGAGCTCGAGCTCGTCCACGGGACGCATCAGGATCGGGTCGAACTGCATCTCGGAGACCTTGGCCTGCGACTCCTCCTCGCCCTGCAGGTCGATGAACACCGACAGCTGGTCCTTGAGGATCGCGCCGGCGCGGCGAATCGCCTCTTCGGCGTCGATCGTGCCGTTGGTCTCGATGTCGATGACCAGCTTGTCGAGGTCGGTGCGCTGCTCGACGCGCGCCGCGTCGACCGAGTAGGTCACGCGCCGCACCGGCGAGAAGGAGGCATCGAGCTGCAGGCGTCCGATCGGACGGGTCTGCTCCTCGAAGGCGACGCGTGAGGCCGCCGGGCGGTAGCCGCGGCCGCGCTCGACGCGCAGCGTCATGGACAGCTCGCCCGCCTTGGTGAGGTTGGCGATCACCATATCCGGGTTCACGACCTCGATGTCGTGATCGGTCTGGATGTCGCCGGCGGTCACCGGGCCCGGGCCCTTCTTGTGCAAGCGCAGCTCCGCGCTCTCACGCGCGTGCATCCGCAGCGCCACGGACTTGAGGTTGAGGAGAATGTCGACCACGTCTTCCTGCACGCCCTCGATGGAGGTGTACTCGTGCAGCACGCCGTCGATCTCGACCTCGGTGATGGCCGCGCCCGGCATGGACGACAGCAGCACGCGGCGCAGCGCGTTGCCGAGCGTATGGCCGAAGCCACGCTCGAACGGCTCGATCACCACGCGCGCCTGCCGCGGAGCGACCGGCTGCACCTTCACTACCCGGGGTCTCAGGAACTCGCTTACAGAACCCTGCATTGCAGTCTCACCTTGCCGGCAGCACGGCCGGCGCAAAGGAAAAAATCGTTACTTCGAATAGAGCTCGACGACCAGGTTCTCGTTGATGTCGGGCAGGACGTCTTCCCTCCCCGGCGCCGACTTGAACACGCCGCGGAACTCGCCGGCGTTCACGTCCACCCACTCCGGCAGTCCCACCTGCTGCGCGATGTTGAGCGCGCTCTGGATGCGCAGCTGCTTGCGCGACTTCTCGCGCACCTGGACGATGTCGCCGGCCTTCACCTGGTAGGAGGCGATGGTCACCGGCTTCTCATTCACCGTGATCGACTTGTGGCTCACCAGCTGGCGCGCTTCGGCGCGCGTAGTGGCGAAGCCCATGCGGTAGACCACGTTGTCGAGACGGCACTCCAGCAGCCGCAGCAGCGTCTCGCCGGTGGCGCCGGTCTTGCGCGCCGCCGCCTTGTAGTAGTTGCTGAACTGCCGCTCGAGCACGCCGTACATGCGGCGCAGCTTCTGCTTCTCGCGCAGCTGCAGGCCGTAGTCCGACAAGCGCTGGCGGCGCTCGCTCTTGATGCCGCCCGGCGGCACGGTGAGCTTGCACTTGTTCTCGAGCGGTTTGACGCCCGACTTCAGGAACAGATCCGTGCCCTCGCGGCGAGCGAGCTTGCACGTGGGACCGGTGTAACGCGCCATGGTTTTCCTCGTTGCCTCTTACACGCGCCGCTTCTTCGGCGGACGGCATCCGTTGTGCGGAATCGGCGTCACGTCCGAGATGCTGGTGATCTTGAGCCCGCAGTTGTTGAGCGCGCGCACCGCGGACTCGCGCCCGGGTCCGGGGCCGCCGACGCGCACTTCCACGTTCTTCACGCCGTGCTCCTGCGCCGCGTTGCCGGCCTTCTCGGCCGCGACCTGCGCGGCGAACGGGGTCGACTTGCGCGAGCCGCGAAAGCCGCAGCCGCCCGAGGTCGCCCACGACAGCGTGTTGCCCTGACGGTCGGTGATCGTGATGATCGTGTTGTTGAAGGAGGCGTGCACGTGCGCGATCGCATCGAGCACGTTCTTGCGCGCCTTCTTGGCCTTCTTGGGAGCGGCCGCCGCTGCGGCTGCCGCTGCGGGCGCCGCGCCTGCTGCCGGCGCTGCTGCCGCCGGGGCCTTGCCTTCGGGTTTCTGCTCTTCAGCCATGCTTTATGCCTTTCCCGGCGGGGCGTTGAGCTTCACCGCCTGCTTGCGCGGTCCCTTGCGGGTGCGCGCGTTGGTGCGCGTGCGCTGGCCGCGCACCGGTAATCCGCGGCGGTGACGCAGTCCCCGCCAGGTGCCCAGATCCATGAGCCGCTTGATGTTCATCGACACCTCGCGGCGCAGGTCGCCCTCGACCGCGAACTTGGCGACCGCCGAGCGCAGCGCGTTCACTTCCACCTCGGTGAGATCCTTCACCTTGGTGGTCGGATTGACGCCCGCCGCCTCGCAGGTGGCGTGCGCACGCGCGCGGCCCACGCCGAAAATGTGCGTGAGCCCGACCCACACGTGCTTGTTCATCGGGATGTTGATACCGGCTATACGTGCCATGTGTGCCTTACCTCAACCCTGACGCTGCTTGTGGCGCTGGTCCGAGCAGATGACGTAGACCACGCGCCGGCGGCGCACGATCTTGCAGTTCTTGCAGATCTTCTTGACCGACGGACGAACTTTCATTGATTAACCACCCGGCCCCGATCGCCCGTAGCCGAGCAGATTGGCCTTCTTGAGGAGTCCCGGGTAGTGATGCGACATCATGTGCGCATTGAGCTGCGACATGAAATCCATCACCACCACCACCACGATGAGGAGCGAGGTGCCGCCGAAACGGAACGGCACGCCGTACCAGGAAATGAGGATCTCGGGGATCAGGCACACCGCGGTGACGTACAGCGCTCCCCAGAGCGTCAGGCGCGTCAGCACCTGGTCGATGTACTCGGCGGTCTGCTGACCGGGGCGAATGCCGCGCACGAAGGCGCCGGACTTCTTCAAGTTGTCGGCGGTGTCGCGCGCGTTGAACACCAGCGCCGTGTAGAAGAAGCAGAAGAAGATGATCAGCACCGCGTAGATCACCAGGTGCAGCGGCTGGCCGTAACCGAGCGCGGCGGCCACGTCCTGCGCGATGTTGGCGTACCAGCTGTCGGTGTTGCCGCCGAGGAAGCTGGCGATGGTCGCCGGGAACAGCAGCAGGCTCGAGGCAAAGATCGGCGGGATCACGCCCGACATGTTGATCTTGAACGGCAGGTGGGTGCTCTGGCCCGCGTACATGCGGCGGCCCACCTGGCGCTTGGCGTAATCGACCGGAATGCGCCGCTGGGCGCGCTCCATGAAAACCACGAACGCCGTGACACCGATCACCAGGATCAACAGCAACAGCGCCACCGGACCCGGCATTTCGCCGTTGCTCACCGACTCCATGGTGTTGCCCACCGCGCCCGGGAGTCCCGCGACTATCCCTGAGAGGATGATCATCGAGATGCCGTTGCCGATGCCGCGCTCGGTGATCTGCTCACCGAGCCACATTAGAAACAGCGTCCCCGTGGTCATGGTGAGGGTGGCGATGACCAGGAATGGCCAGCCGCTGATCAGCGTCATGCCGCCCTTCTCGAGCGCGCCCGCGGCCGCGAACGACTGGAACAGCGCGAGGATCACGGTGCCGTAGCGAGTGTACTCGGTGATCTTGCGGCGGCCCGACTCGCCCTCCTTGCGCAGCTCCATGAGCGAGGGCACCACCATCGACATCATCTGGATGATGATCGAGGCGGAGATGTAGGGCATCACGCCCATGGCGAAGATCGACAGCCGCGACAGCGCACCACCCGAGAACATGTTGACGATGCCGAGGATGGTGTTGGAACGGTCGCCGAAGAAGCGTGCCACTTCCGCCGGATTGATGCCCGGCACCGGAATGAACGTGCCGATGCGATACACCACCAGCGCGCCGATCAGAAAGAAGATGCGGCTGCGGATCTCACCGAAGCGCGCGGCATCGCCGAGCGTTGCGGCCGGATTGCTGAATGGGGTATTCGCCATACGGACAGCGGTCCTTTAGCCTGCCGCCTTGGGAGCGTCGCCTGCCGCCTTGGGAGCGGCGGCGGGAGCGTCCTCGACCGTGCCGCCCGCCGCCTCGATGGCGGCGCGCGCGCCCTTGGTCGCCGCCACGCCCTTGAGCGTCACGGCCTTCTTGATCTCGCCCGAGAGCACCACCTTGGCGCGCTCGGCGTCGGGCCCGATGACCCCGGCCTTCTTCAGCGCCTCCAGATCCACCACCGTACCCTCGACCTTGGCGAGCTCATGCAGGCGCACTTCGGCGCGGCTCGCCTTGATGTCGGAGCGGAAGCCGACCTTGGGCATGCGGCGCTGCATCGGCATCTGGCCGCCCTCGAAGCCGACCTTGTGGTAGCCGCCCTTGCGGGCGCGCTGGCCTTTGGTGCCGCGACCGCAGGTCTTGCCCTGGCCGGCGGAGGCGCCGCGGCCGACGCGCAGCCGCGCACGGCGCGCGCCCCGAGCGGGTTTGAGTGTGTTGAGTCGCATAACTATCAGGCGCCTTTCTCGATCTTGAGCAGGTGCACCGCGGCCTGGATCATGCCGCGATTCTCCGGCGTGTCCTTGACGGTCACGCTCTGGCGAATGCGCTTCAGGCCCAAGCCGCGCGCCGACGCCCGGATGTTGCCGAGCTGCCCGGCCAAGCTCCTCAGGAGCGTCAGCTTGATTTGCTTGTCCACCATGGTCTTCAGCCCGTGATCTCTTCGAGAGTCTTGCCGCGCTTCGCCGCGATGTCCTCGGGCGAACGGATCTTGGCGAGCGCGTTGATGGTCGCGCGCACCACGTTGATCGGGTTGCGCGAGCCGTAGCTCTTGGCGAGCACGTTGCGCACGCCGGCGCACTCGAGCACCGCGCGCATGCCGCCGCCGGCGATGACGCCGGTACCGTCCGAGGCCGGCTGCATATAGACGCGCGTCGCGCCGTGCGTGCCGGTGATCGCGTAGTAGAGCGAGTCGTTGCGCAATGCCACGTTGACCAGATTCTTGCGCGCCTGGGTCATGGCCTTGGAGATCGCCACCGGCACCTCGCGCGCCTTGCCGAAGCCATAGCCGACCCGCCCGGCGGTGTCGCCGACCACGGTCAGCGCGGTGAATCCGAACTGGCGGCCACCCTTGACCACCTTCGCCGTTCGATTGACCGCAACCAGCTTCTCGACGAACTCGTCCGCCGGCTGACCCTTTTCCGCTCTTGCCATATGGTGCTACCTGCTCAGAATTCAAGACCCGCTTCGCGGGCTGCATCCGCGAGCGCCTTGACGCGCCCGTGGAACTGGAAACCGGACCGGTCGAAGGCCACCTTGCTGACGCCCGCGGCCTTGGCCTTCTCGGCGATGGCGCGTCCCACGGCCTTGGCCGCCTCGACGTTGCCGGTCGCCTTCAACCCCTCGCGCACCTTCTCCTGCACGGTGGAGGCGGCGGCGATCACCTTGGCGCCCGCCGCGGTCGTCACCTGGGCATAGATATGCTTCGGGGTGCGATGCACCGTGAGGCGCGCGACGTCGAGCTCGCGGATATGCGCGCGCGTCTTGATCGCGCGGCGCAGCCGGCGCTCCTTCTTAGTGGTGATCATTTCTTCTTGCCTTCCTTCAGCGTGATCTGCTCACCGGTGTAGCGCACACCCTTGCCCTTGTAGGGCTCCGGCGGCCGCACGTGGCGGATCTCGGCCGCCACCTGACCCACCTTCTGCCGATCGATGCCCTTGACGAGGATCTCGGTCTGGGTCGGCGTCTCGATGACGATGCCTTCCGGGATCGGGAAGTTCACCGGGTGCGAGAAGCCGAGCGTCAGGTTCAGCGTCTTGCCCTGGACCGCCGCACGGAAGCCGACGCCGACCAGCTCGAGCTTCTTCTCGTAGCCCCTGGTGACGCCGCGCACCATGTTGGCGAGGTGCGCGCGCGTGGCGCCGGCACGGGTGCGCGCCAGCTGCGGGTCGGTGAAGCTCACCTGCAGCTTCTTTTCGTTCTCCGCCACGGTCACGCCGGCGGTGAGCGGCAGGCTGAGCGAGCCCTTCGCGCCCTTGATGGTCACCGCCTCGGCGGCGATGGTCGCGGTCACGCCCGAGGGCAGTTCGACCGGAGCTTTGGCAATTCTCGACATGATGGCTCTCTATAACCTCAGGCCACGATGCACAGGACTTCGCCGCCCTGGCCGATCGAGCGCGCCTGCTTGTCGGTCATGACGCCCTTGGGGGTTGAGACGATCACCGTCCCCATGCCCCCGAGGACCTTCGGCAGCTCATCCTTGCCGCGATAGATGCGCAGCCCCGGGCGGCTGATGCGCTCCAGGCGGTCGATCACCGGCCGGCCTTCGAAGTACTTGAGCCCGATGGTGAGCCGCGGCTTGCCGCTGTCGGCGTCGAGGCGGAAGTCGGCGATGTAGCCTTCGTCCTTCAGCACCTTGGCGATCGCGGTCTTCAAGCGCGAGGAGTCGAGGTGCACCTCGGCCTTGCCGGCCGTCTGGCCGTTACGGATGCGGGTGAGGAGATCGGCAACAGGATCGGTCATGCTCATGCTGCGTTCCTCACCAGCTCGCCTTGGTCAGGCCCGGGATCTCGCCGCGCGCCGCCACCTCGCGGATCTTCACCCTCGAGAGGCCGAACTTGCGGTACACGCCGCGTGAGCGGCCCGTGATCGCGCAGCGGTTACGCTGGCGCGACGGGCTCGCATCCCGCGGCATCGACTGCAAGGTCGACTGCGCTGCGGCGCGCTCCTCGGGCGAAGTGCGGGGGCTGCGGATCAGCTCCTTGAGCTTCGCGCGCCTGACCGCATACTTTTTCACGACACGTGCGCGACGCTTCTCGCGCTCGACCATGCTCGTCTTAGCCATAGACTTTAGCGGTTCCTGTCGTCCGGTTACTTCCGGAACGGGAAGTTGAATGCCTCGAGCAACGCTCGGCCGTGACGGTCGTCCTTCGCCGTCGTAGTAATCGTGATGTCCATGCCGCGGACCTGATCGATCTGGTCGTACTGGATCTCGGGGAAAATGATCTGTTCCTTGACGCCGAGCGAGTAGTTGCCCTGGCCGTCGAAGGAACGCGCCGACACGCCGCGGAAGTCGCGGATGCGCGGCATGGCGATGCTGATGAGGCGGTCGAGGAACTCGTACATGCGCATTCCCCGCAGCGTCACCTTGGCACCGACCGCAAGTCCGGCGCGGATCTTGAAGGACGCGATCGCCTTGCGCGACTTGGTCACGAGCGGCTTTTGCCCGGTGATCTTGGTGAGATCGGCGACCGCGGCGTCCATGATCTTCTTGTCGGCGACCGCCTCGCCGACGCCCATGTTGATCGTGATCTTGGCGATGCGCGGTACCTGCATCACGTTGTCGATCTTGAGCTCCGAGCGCAGCTTCGGCACCACCTGCTGGCGGTAGAACGTCTGCAGCCGCGGCGGCGCCGAGCGCTGATCGGCCACACGGTGCCCGTGGGCCTCGGGCTGCTTGGCGGCCTCGGCCTGCTTGGGAGCGTCCGCCTTCTTCTGCTTGCCGGCGGGCTTCTTGCCGGCCTCTTTGCCCGCAACCGCGTCAGACATCGAGCTGCTCTCCATTCGACTTGAAGAAGCGCACGCGCTTGCCGTCGGCGAGCGTCTTGATGCCGACGCGATCGCCCTTCTTCGCGGACGGATTCCACAGCGCGACCTTCGAGGCGGCGAGCGGCATCTCCTTCTCGATGATGCCGCCCTGCTTGTTGGCCTGCGGATTCGGCTTCTGGTGCTTCTTCACGCGGTTGATGCTCTCGATCACGACGCGGCCGTCGGCCAGCACCTGCAGCACCGCGCCCTTGCGGCCCTTGTCGCGTCCCGACAGCACCACCACCTGGTCACCCTTACGGATCTTGTTCATGACTTCACAGGACCTCGGGGGCCAGCGAGATGATCTTCATGAACTGCACGTTGCGCAGCTCACGCGTCACGGGCCCGAAGATGCGCGTGCCGATCGGCTCGAGCTTGTTGGTGAGCAGCACCGCCGCGTTGCCGTCGAACTTGATGAGCGAGCCGTCGGCGCGGCGCACGCCGCGTGTGGTGCGAACCACCACCGCGTCGTAGACCTCGCCCTTCTTCACCTTGCCGCGCGGAATCGCGTCCTTGACGCTCACCTTGATGACGTCGCCCACGGTCGCGTAACGGCGCCGCGTGCCGCCCAGCACCTTGATGCACATCAGGGTGCGTGCGCCGCTGTTATCGGCGGCATTGAGCATTGTGCGCATCTGGATCATGGTCAGGCCTTCTCGACGATCTCGACCAGCCGCCACGACTTGTGGCGCGACATGGGGCGGCACGGCGTGATGACGACCAGATCGCCCTCCTTCGAGGAGCCGTTCTCGTCGTGCGCCAGCAGCTTGGTCGTGCGGCGCATGTACTTGCCGTACGCCGGGTGCTTCACCAGGCGCTCGATCTCCACCGCGATGGTCTTCTGCATCTTGTTGCTCACCACGCGCCCGGTGAGCGTGCGCCGGCCGCGCGTATCCATGACCTCGGCGGGAGCCGCGGCCGGCGCGCTCGCGGCGCTGTCCGCCACGGCGGGAGCGGCGGCGGCAGCCGGCTGCGCCTTGGCGTGCGGCTTTGCCCTGGCGGTCTTGGCCTTGGGGTGTGCTTTGCCGGTCTTGGCCTTCGTCGGGCTCATTTCGCCTTACCTCCGCCTGCAATGTGCTTGGCACGCAGCGCCGTTTTGACGCGCGCGATATTGCGCCGTGCCGCACCGAACTGGTCAGGCTTGGGCTGCTGACCGGTAGCGCGCTGCATGCGCAGCGCGAACTGCTCCTTGCGCAGCGCGACCAGCTCGTCGGCGAGCTCCTTCTCCGAATGGGTGCGCAGCTTCTCGCGGAACTGCCGTACCTGGGCGAGTTTCATTTACCGAACCTGCCGTTTCACGAACGTGGTCGACACCGAGAGCTTCGAGCCCGCCAGGCGAAACGCCTCGCGCGCGGTCACCTCGTCGACCCCTTCCATCTCGAACAACACCTTGCCGGGCTGCACGCGCGCCACGTAGTACTCGACGTTGCCCTTGCCCGAGCCCATGCGGACCTCGAGCGGCTTCTTCGAGATCGGCACGTCGGGGAACACCCGGATCCAGATCTGGCCGCCGCGCTTCACGTAGCGCGCCATGGCGCGGCGCGCGGCCTCGATCTCGCGGGCCGTCATGCGCGCGCGGCTGGTCGCCTTCAGGCCGAACTCGCCGAAGGACACGTTGGCGCCGCGCGTCGCAAAGCCGGCATTGCGGCCTTTGAACTGCTTGCGGTACTTGGTGCGTTTGGGCTGCAGCATCTCGTTACGCCTTTATCCTCAGGCCTGCGGCGCCGCTTCCGCGGCGGCCGGTGCGGCGGCAGCCGGCGGCGGCACGGCGGCGGGCGCGGCGACAGCGGCAGCGGCGGGCGCAGCCTCCTCGGTCGCGGCTTCCGCAGCGAGCTCAGCTTTGTCGAACACCTCGCCCTTGAAGATCCACACCTTGACGCCGATGACGCCGTAGGTGGTGTGCGCCTCGGACAGGCCGTAATCGATGTCGGCGCGGAAGGTATGCAGCGGAATCCGCCCTTCGCGGTACCACTCGGTGCGCGCGATCTCCGAGCCGTTGAGGCGTCCCGAGACGCGCACCTTCACGCCGAGCGCGCCCGAGCGCATGGTGCTCATCACGGCGCGCTTCATGGCGCGGCGGAACATCACGCGCTTCTCGATCTGCTGCGCGATGGAGTCGGCGACCAGCTGCGAGTCGAGCTCGGGCTTGCGGATCTCGGCGATGTTGAGGCGCACGTCGATGACCGACATGCCGAGCAGCGCCGCCGTTTCCTGGCGCAGCTTCTCGATGTCCTCACCCTTCTTGCCGATCACGATGCCGGGACGCGCGGTCTGGATGGTGATGTTGACCTTCTTGGCGGCGCGCTCGATCTGGATGCGGCTGACGGAGGCCTCCTTGAGCTTCGCCTTGAGGAACTCACGCACGCGGAAGTCGGTGTGCACGTGCAGCGGAAACTGCTTCTTGCCCGCGTACCAGCGGCTGGTCCAGTCGCGGGTGATTCCGAGTCGGATCCCTAACGGATTGACCTTCTGACCCATGCGTTAATCCTTCTTCCCGTCGCTCACGCCGACGGTGATGTGACTGTTGCGCTTGACGATGCGCGTGCCGCGCCCCTTGGCGCGGGCGGCGAAGCGCTTCAACTGCGGGGCCGTGTCCACCTGGATGAGCGACACCTTGAGCAGGTCGATGTCCGCGCCGTGGTTGTGCTCGGCGTTGGCCACCGCCGACTCGAGCACCTTGCACACGAGCTTGGCGCCCTTCTTCGGCATGAACTTGAGCGTCGCGATCGCATTGCCGACCGGCTTGCCACGCACCACGTCGGCGACCAGCCGGCATTTCTGCGGGGAGATGCGCGCGTAGCGGAGTTTGGAGGTGACTTGCATGGTTCTCTCGCCTGCCGCCTCAGCCGCCGCTCGGCGCCGGCGATGATTCGACCTTGCGGTCGCCCGAGTGCGCCTTGAAGGTGCGCGTCGGCGAGAACTCGCCGAGCTTGTGGCCCACCATGTTCTCGGTGATGAGCACCGGAATGTGCTGGCGGCCGTTGTGCACGGCGATGGTGAGTCCCACCATCTCCGGCACGACCATCGAGCGGCGCGACCAGGTCTTGATCGGCTTGCGGTCGTTCCTGGCGGACGCGACCTGCACCTTCTTGGCGAGGTGCAGATCGACGAACGGGCCCTTTTTCAATGAACGTGGCATGTGCGATGCGCTCCGATCAGCGGATGCGGTTCTTGCGGCGCTGGACGATCATGTTGTCCGTGCGCTTGTTGTGACGGGTCTTCAAGCCCTTGGCGTTCTGGCCCCACGGCGACACCGGGTGCGGGTTGCCCTGGCCGGACTTGCCCTCGCCACCGCCGTGCGGGTGGTCGACCGGGTTCATGGCGAGTCCGCGCACCGTCGGGCGGATGCCGCGCCAGCGCTTGGCTCCTGCCTTGCCGTAGCTGCGCAGGTTGTGCTCATCGTTCCCCACCTCGCCGATGGTGGCGCGGCAGTCGATGTGCACCTTGCGGGTCTCGCCGGACTTGAGCCGCAGGTACGCGTAGATGCCCTCACGCGAGGTGAAGTTCACCGAGCTCCCGGCACTGCGCGCCAGCTGGCCACCGCGGCCGGGCTTGAGCTCGACGTTGTGAATGATCGAGCCGACCGGCACGTGGCGCAGCGTCATGGCGTTGCCCGGCTTGATCGGCGCATCGGCTCCCGAGCGCACTTCATCGCCCGCCTTGGAGCCCTTGGGTGCGAGGATGTAGCGCCAGTCGCCGTCCGGGTACTTGATGAGGGCGATGTGGCTGGTGCGGTTCGGATCGTATTCGAGCCGCTCGATGACGCCGGTGATGCCGTCCTTGTCACGCTTGAAGTCGATGACGCGGTACTTCTGGGCCGAGCCGCCGCCGTGGTGGCGCGTGGTGATGCGGCCGAAGTGGTTGCGCCCGCCGGTCTTGTGCTGGTGGGCGGTGAGCTGCATGCGCGGCCCGCCCTTGTGCAGGTGCGAGCGGTCGACCTTGACGACGGCGCGCGTGCCAGGGGTGCGGGGCTTGTACTTGATGAGAGCCATAGCGATGGGTCCTGTCAGGCCTTGGCGCGGGCTTCGTAGTCGATGGTCTGGCCTTCGTTCAAGCTCACGTAGGCCTTTTTCCAGTCCTGGGTACGCCCGGCGATGCGGCCGAAGCGGCGCTGCTTGCCGGGCTCGTTCACCACCTGGACGCCGGCGACCTTGACGTCAAACATGAGCTCGACCGCCTTCTTGATGTCGGTCTTGGTCGCCTCGCGCCGTACGCGGAAGGTGTACTGGTTGTGGTTCTGCATGGCGAGCGAGGTCTTCTCGGTCACGTGCGGAGCGATCAGTACGCTCATCAGCTGCTCACGGTTCACTGCAGGCGCTCCTCGATCAGCTTCACGGCGCCGACGGTCATCAGCACCTTGTCATACGCGGCCAGCGAGACCGGATTGAGCGCCGTCACCTCGAGCACCTCGACGTGCGGGAGATTGCGCGCCGCGAGGGCGAGCTTCTGGTCCGTCGCCTCGACGACGATCAGCACCGAGGCGAGCGACCACTGCTTGAGCTGCGTGGCGAGCAGCTTCGTTTTCGGCTCACTCAGCTGGATGCCGTCGGTCACGAGCAGCCGCTCGGTGCGCGCCAGCTCCGACAGCATCGAGCGCAGCGCGCCGCGGTACATCTTGCGGTTCACCTTCTGCTCGAAGTCGCGCGGCTTGGCGGCGAAGGTCTTGCCGCCGCCGACCCAGATGGGCGAGCGGTTTGAGCCCGCGCGCGCCTGGCCGGTGCCCTTCTGCGCGTAGGGCTTCCTGCCGCCGCCACGCACCTCGGCGCGCGACTTCTGCGCCTTGGTGCCCGAACGCGCAGCATTGCGGTAGGCGGTGAGCACCTGGTGCACGAGCGACTCGTTGAACTTGTGGCCAAAGGCGGCTTCAGACACCTGAACCGTCGCCCCGCCGTTGACTGACTTGAGCTGCATGGCTTACTTCTTTCCCTGCTTGGCCGGGTCCTTCGACGGTCCGGAGCCGGCCTTGATCGGAGCCAGGGTCTTGCGGATCGCCCGTCGCGCGGCCTTGAGCGAGGGGCGCACGATCACCTGACCGCCCTCGACGCCCGGCACCGCGCCGCGGATCAGGAGCAGGTTGCGCTCGACGTCCACCTGCACGACGCGCAGGTTCTCGGTCGTGCGCCGCTGTACGCCCATGTGGCCGGACATGCGGCGGCCCTTGAAGACACGGCCCGGCGTCTGGCGCTGGCCGATCGAGCCCGGCGAACGGTGCGACAGCGAATTACCGTGGGAAGCCATGCCGCCGGCGAAGTTATGGCGCTTCATGACGCCGGCGAAGCCCTTGCCCATGGTAGTGCCGGTGACGTCCACCGCCTGGCCCTCCTTGAAGAGGTCGGCCTTGATCTCGGCCCCGGCGGTGAGGTCGCTCTTGTCGGCCGCGGCGAGGCGGAACTCGACCAGCGCGCGGCCCGGAGCGACGCTCGCCTTGCCGTAGTGGCCGGCGACCGCCTTGGAATAGAGCTGGGGACGGCGCACGCCGTAGGTGACCTGGACGGCCCGATAGCCTTCCTTGTCCTGCGACTTCACCTGCGTGACGCGATTGGGCAGCACCTCGATCACGGTGACCGGCACTGTCTCGCCGGCGTCCGTGAAGACGCGCGTCATGCCGGCCTTACGGCCGACGAGTCCGATTGCCATTTCTGTCCTCGCTCCGAAACCCACGGGCATGGAGCTAAGTTATTGAGACAACAGGAGATTTGCACCAGCCAAAGGCTGCGCAGGTCTCGAGTGGTCTTGGAGCCTCAAGGCCCGAAGGGCCTCGCTCCAACCTCGCCCGATGCCGCTTACGCGACTGAGCCTCCGGAAAACCGGGGGGCTCAAAAGGGCGCGCAGTATAGGCGCGGCGAGGCGGCGGATCAACCCTTGCGGGGCTTAGGTTTTCAGAAGATCCCGACCTTCGTGGTCGCGGCGTCGAATACCCCGAGGCACCGGCCATCGGCGGCCGAGACCAGCCAGTGGGCGCCGGCGTGGCTCGGCTGGTCGACGCGCCCCCCGGGCGGGAGCGTGGCATAGAGCGCGCGGTTCCCGGAGGCGTTGAGCCAGTAGAACCTGACGCTCTCATCGCTCTTATTGATGACGGTAAGGACCGCGGGCTCCGCCGTCGGCCTGGAGGCGAAATCCCCTTCGTGGCTGCAGCGTTGCGCGGTCGCGAGCTCTGCGCACGAGCGAACTGCACCGGTTGCCTGCTGCGGATGCACGGCACAGGCGATGCCGTAATCGCTTGCGGGCACTTGCACCGGCGCCACCGGCGGCGGCGCAGCGGCGGGCGCCGACGCAGCCGATACCTGCGGGCCCTGTCCGGGTGCGGTGTGCACCACATGCAGATGGGTCTTCCCGTCCGCGCCGCGCGTGGGAACGTATGCCGGAGCGGGGGCAGTTGCGACTCCGGTGTCAACCGTGGCAGGCATAGGGGGCGATTTCTTCATCGCGGCCATCAGGGCGAGCGCCACGAGAGCCGCGGCGACGACAACGGCCGCCAAGACCGCACCGTTCCCCCCGTGAGTC
>Ga0210394_10004862_pt1 | contig 15393 bp, 13 predicted proteins | sample IncBWC12MmetaG_FD_160121 | JGI IMG/M metagenome (GOLD analysis project Ga0210394, IMG submission 160121) | Forest soil microbial communities from Barre Woods Harvard Forest LTER site, Petersham, Massachusetts, United States - Inc-BW-C-12-M | ecosystem: Environmental > Terrestrial > Soil >... | reverse complement strand
CACAAACGGAATTAGACCAAGTGGCGCTGCGGTTAAATCAGCGTCCAAGAAAAACCTTAGGATTTCAAACTCCCGCCAGTAAACTTCAACAAAGTGTTGCATCGACCGGTTGAGCTGGCAATTCCAAATGGATGAAATACAAATCTCAGTGAAAGAAGTCAGCGAGCGCGTCGCGCGCGGCGACAAGCTGCTGTTGGTCGATGTGCGCGAGCAGTGGGAATACGATTTGTGCCGGATCCCCGGAGCAAAACTGATTCCTCTCGGCACAATTCCTGCGAATCTGAATGCTTTCCTCGACGCCGAAGAAGTGATCTGCTATTGCCATCACGGAATGCGCAGCCTCGATGCCGCGGCGTGGCTGCGACAGCAGGGCGTCGAGAACGCGAAATCGATGGCTGGCGGCATCGAGCGATGGTCGGCGGAAATCGATCCGAATGTTCCGCGATATTGAAGCGCACAGACTGAAGTCTTTGCCACCCGCGCCTGAAAAGGATTAGTTCATGGCAAAAGTAAAAATAAAATTCCTGCAGAAACCGTCATGTACAACCTGCCGAAAAGCCAAAGACTACCTTGAAAAGCTGGGCGCGGAGCTTGAGCTGCGCGGCCTGGATGCAGATCCCCTCAGCGAAGCAGAGCTCGATGCTCTTATCGGCACTCGCGACTACAAACTCTTTCTGAGCCAGCGCAACGAACTCTACCGAACGAAAAATATGAACGAGCATCCGCCGACACGGGCGGAAGCTATCAAATTTATGGCCAAGGTGCCGAACCTCATCCGGCGGCCGGTGGTCATTCGCGGCGAAAAAATCGTCCTAGGCTACGACGAAGAGGCTTTCAAAAAGCTGGTGAAGTAGATCGCGCCCGCGGACTCAATGGAAGAAGCTGCCTTCCGCCGCGGCGATTCCATGCTCCGCAATAAGAGAATCTGATGGAAATAAAAACTATCGCCATCGTAGGCGCAACAGAAATGGGGCGCACCATCGCCCATGCCTCCGTCCTCGCCGGCTATCGCACTATCCTCGAGGACGTCTCATCTTTCGCGCTGGAGCAGGGCATTGCCTGGATTGCGCAGTCCCTTGGCGATGAAGTTTTTCGTGGTAAAACTAGCGCTGCGGCGCGCGTTGCCGCGCTTGCGAATCTCGTCGCGGCCAACTCCGCTGAAGTTGCCTCGCGCGAGGCGGATCTGATTATTGAAACCGTCTCCGATGAGATCGAAATGAAAATCGAGCTGTTCACCATTTTCGATAAATTCGCCAAACCCGGCGCTATTTTTGCGAGCACAACCTCTTCACTTTCGATTACGGATCTAGCCGCCGTCACATTCTGCCCGGAGCGATGCATCGGGATGCGGTTTTTCACAGAAGCCCACGCTGCAGGGCATCTCGAACTGGTGAAGGGCCGCGAAACCTCTGAGGAGACTGTCGCTGTATGCCGCGAAGTGGGCCGCCTCATGGGCAAGGAAGTTTCAGTGTTGAGCGATGAACAGTTTATGATCGCTCGTAGCGGTAAGTGAGTTCTGCCCCCATGAACAAAGCGCTCTCAGAAAAAATCGTGATCCAGCAAGGCGACTTGACGGACATGGATACAGACGCCATCGTCAACGCCGCCAACAATGACCTGCATTTAGGTGCGGGCGTTGCGGGAGCGATCCGCCGCAAAGGCGGCGAAGAAATTCAGCGCGAATGTGACGAGATCGGAAGCATCCCGGTAGGCTACGCGGCCATCACGGGCGGCGGAAAGTTGAAAGCGCGCCATGTGGTCCACGCAGCGAGCATGCAACTTGGAGGAGGGACAACTGCGGCCAATCTTCGTACGTCTGTCGCCCACTCTTTGCGAATCGCCGCGGAACGCGGCCTGAAGACTATCGCTTTTCCCGCTGTGGGAACAGGAATCGCCGGATTCCCGCTCGATGAGTGCGCGACCATCATGCTGCAAGAGGCGGCACAGCATCTGAAGGGCGAAACCTCGCTGGAGAAGATTTACTTCGTTCTGTTCGACGATCGCGCCTGCGAGGTCTTCAAGCGCGCCCTGAATCGCCTCCAGTCGGCACCCCCGGTGTAATCGAGCGGAGGAATTACGAGGTGCTGGCCAGTCTGTTAGTCGGATGGCTGCACCCCTCCCCATTTTTTTGTAAACGTTGCGTCTAAAGGACTTAGCCTGTCCATCGCCCTGACCTGCGTCGTGGAATCACTGACCTTGCTTACGGGCTCGCCCGACTCGCGATCCCCCACCCCAGTTTTTTGTAAGCGTTGCAGCTAAAGGACTTATTGGGATAGCTGCACCTCGGAAGATCTTAACTAGTGCCAGCCTCGGCGGCCCTCTACTCGCCGGGCTTTTTCAGGACTGGCCGGTCGCCGGCTGGCGGGGCAGCTGGCGTTGCGGGGGCTGGTGCCGTACCCGTGGCCGGCGTTGCCATCAGGACGTTGCCTTCTGTATAAGGCTTTTTGAGGAAGCGTTCGGCTTCAGCCTGGCATCCACCTGTGTTGTCGTTCGTTTGTTTGGCTTTGCTGTATTGATTGACGGCGCGTTCACGCTGTCCAAGCAAATCGAAGACTTTGCCGAGGTAGATGTTGCTCCAGCATTCCGTCCATTTTTCCGATGGCTCGGGTACGGCCTGGAGTGATTCGCGAAACGAGTTGGCGGCTGCTTGATAATTCTTCTGGTAGAAGAAGGCTTCACCCATCCGGAAATTGGCGAGCGGGCGGCCTGGTTGGATCGAAAGCGCCCTCTGATACTGCTGGATCGCCGCATAGTAATTGCCCACTTCGGCCTGTTCCTCACCGCGTGCGATTGCGGCCCGAGCACGCAAGCCAACGCTGCCCTTAAGCACGAGGTTATTGGGATCAACCTTCACACCACCTGGTTTGGGGCGGCCAAAAGTCTCCACCACAAACGGCGACTCCATTCCGAGAACATCTACCCAGCTCGTTTCCGGATTGCCTTCCGTATCGATGCGCAGCTCGACGGGCATGCTGAAGGTGTCGATCGGTTGCTTGATCTTGCCGACGACGCGGAACCCTTTGGGCGTGCGATAGACGACGAAGTCGGTCGTAAAATCTGGCACGCCGGTGGAGTTCAGCCATTGCACGAAAAAGCCCCGAAGATTCGGCGCGACCTGGCCGGGCTTAGCCGCTGCCTGAACGTCCCTGTCGGCCAGATTGACGAGGTCGTCGATGCGCGCGGTCTTGCCCGCGTACTGAGTGGCAAAATCATGGAGCATGGTTTTGAAGGCGACGTCGCCCATCAGGCCGCGAAGCATGTGGAAAACCATCGCGCCTTTGTTTTGAACGACCGACCGGTAGTCACTCGAATAAGGAGCTAGCCTCGCCGCTTGAGCGATAGGGGCTGCCTCGTCATACATGAGCGCGCCTACAGCAAATTCGTCGACCGTGCGCAGCCCCGCTTCTCTACCCGCTGTTTGCTCGGCGTAGAGCTCTTCGCAGTAGCGCGCGAGGCCGTCGGTCACCCAGACATCGCTGGAGCTAGCTGGGAGAACTGAATCACCGAACCACTGCGAGGCCACCAGCCGCGCGACGGTGCGCTCGGCGATTTTCGGCTCCCAGAGGCGGCGGTTTATGAGGAGAACGCCGGGTGCGGCGAAGTCACGCAGGCTGCCGTCCGGCAATTGAATGACCGTAAACGAGGGATCCTGCAGGCCGCCAAACAGGTCGGAAAAAACCGTGACGGCGCGGGCCACATCGTCGGCAAAGCCCTGCGCGTTGCCGGAATCCGCTCGCGGAGCATAGACGGCAATGTCGATGCCCTCCGACTGCTTCGGATTCAGCTGCAGATTTCCAGCCACGAAAGTGCCATGCGGGGCGGGAGTCTTGCATTCAAAGGTGTAGAGGAGGCGGCCACCTTCGGCTCCGTTTTTGCCGGCCAGTGGCGTCGGAGAGGCGCTCTTGCCCGAACCGGCCATGGCGAAATTATCAGGAACGTTCAGGCGAAATGTCGCGGTGTAGCGGTTGGAGGGATAATTCGTCAGCGGGAACCATCTGGCGGGAAGGAGCAAATAGGCATCTTCGTGGCCGATGAACGCGGCGCGCACGCCTGGGACGGGGCTGTTCTCGTCATTCGCGAGGAAGCCCGTATAAGCGAACGTCAGAGTGACGTGGCTGCCCGCGGCAACGGGGGTTGGAAGCGTGACCAGAACATACAGCGGATTCATCGAGTCGCGGCCAAACCCGATCGATTTGCCATCGGCGGTCTTCACGTCGCTAATCACCAGATTTGGATGGAGTTCGACGCGGATGCTGCTGCCAACTTCGGTGGCTCGAAAGTCGATTTTGGCAATGGCGCTGATGGATTGGTGATTGGAGTCGAGAGTGGCCGAGATATCGTAGTTCTGGGCGAGAAAGCCGAGCGGCCGGGGTGCCTGGGCGCGGAGCGGGGAAGCTACGCAGGCGAGCGTGACGACTAGAGCAGCGAACGCAACACAAACTCTTCGGGGAAGGGGCATCAAACTACCTTTCAATGGCCTTGCAAAATGGGCACCTTAGATCGGGTGCAGACCGACACCATTCCGCTTCTATAGGATAGCAGAGACTGGCCTAAGCGTTGCCAGCGACACCGGAGAGAAGGGCAGCAATCGCGTCGGCGGCGCGGTCGACGGCTCCAGGAGGGCCCAGGCGCTCGCGGACGCCAGCGAGACCTGCGCGCATTGCTTCGCGGTCACGCGGGTCGTTAAGTAGGCGTAGGACTTCCTTGGCGACTTTATCTGGGGTGAAGTCCTTTTGAATCAGCTCGGGAACGACGCGGCGCTCGGCGATCAGGTTCACCATACTGAAGTAGGACGTACGAACCAGCGGCTTGGCGAGCAGGGCTGTGAGCGGCGTCACACGATAAACGACGACCATGGGGACATCGAGAAGCGCGGCTTCGACCGTGGCTGTGCCGCTGGATACGATGGCGGCATCCGCGGCGGCGAGCGCGTTGTAGGTCTGATTTTCGACGACACGGACATTAAGCGCGGTGTCCCAGCCGGATTGCAACTCGCCGACGTTACTGTGAGCGGCTGCGGCGATTACAAACTGGGCGGGGCGCTGCTCCTGGATGCGCTGGCAAGCTTCGCGTATCACGGGCATGTGTTGGGCTAGTTCGGCATGCCGGCTGCCAGGCAGAATCGCGACAATCGGCTGGCTGGGATCGAGATTGTGCTGGCGGCAGAATTCTTCGCGGGTCTGCGTGGCTTGTACAGCGCCTACGAGCGGATGCCCGATAAATTTTGTTGGCACTCCCGCTCCGCCGAAGAACGCTTCCTCGAAAGGAAAAATGCAGAGAGCTTGCGCGAAGCGGCGACGGACGACGCGCACTCGCCAGGGACGCCATGCCCAGAATTGCGGGCAGATGTAATAAATATTGCGGACTCCGTGCGGACGAAGTTTGCGCGCAAGTCGGAGGTGAAAGCCGGGAAAGTCGGTGAGAATCGCGAATGGCGGTCTGCGGCGCTCGGCTTCCGAAACCAATCGCCGCATGGCTCGAATGAGCGAAGGCAAATGGTTAAGAATTTCCGTGATGCCGACTACGGAGACCTCGGAATAATCGGTAATGACGTCAACGCCTGCGGCGCGCATTTGCGGGCCACCCATGCCAAAGAGCGCGACATCCAAGCGGTTCTGCAGCGCCAGTGCCAGCCGCGCGGCATACATGTCCCCAGAAGCTTCACCTGCGGAGATTAGTAGCGGGATCGGAGGCATGCGCGGTCGGTCGAGCGCTCAATCCGTTGCGGGCTGGGGAGCGGGAAGCGGGCCGCGAGGCTGGTCCGCGATCTGGCCGGCGGAATCGCGCGGGGCTTCCGGCAGGCCGAGTTCCTGCTCTTTGTACTGGAGCTGATAGAGGCGGTAGTAAATCCCGCGCTGGGCCAAAAGTTCCTGATGGGCGCCTTGTTCGCGGAGGCGGCCTTTGTGGAAAACCAGAATACGCGAGGCGTATTGAATCGTACTCAGGCGATGAGCAATTACCAGCGATGTGCGTCCCGAGAGGAGACGGTCGAGGGCTTCGCGAATTTGCAGCTCGGTTTTGGTGTCGACGCTCGAAGTGGCTTCGTCGAGGATGAGGAACCGCGGATTATGCGCCAACGCGCGCGCGAAGCAGATGAGCTGGCGCTGGCCTACGGAGAGCGTCGAACCGCGCTCGTTGACACTCGTGTCGACGCCTTCCGGCAACGAGCGGATAAAATCGCCCAGGCCAATCTCGTCGACGGCCCTCTCGACGGTGGAGCGATCGATGCCGGGCGAGCCCAGGCGAACGTTCGAATCAATCGTTCCCGTGAAGAGAAATGAATCCTGCAAGACGATGCCAAAAAGGCGGCGCAAATTCTGAATATTGAGAGTTCGAATGTCGATGCCATCGAGGAGAATCTGGCCGCGTTGCACGTCGTAGAAACGCAGCAGCAGAGAGATCAGCGTGGTCTTGCCGGCGCCCGTGTGGCCGACGATCGCAAGAGTTTGGCCTGGCTCTACGCGGAAAGACACATCGCGGAGAACCCAGTCTTCGTCGGTGGGTTCGGCTACATCGCGATAACTGAACCACACATTGCGAAATTCGATTTCGCCGCGTGGAGATTCGAGGCGCACACATTGCGCGGCGGAATCGATAGTAATGGGCTCGTCCAGCAGCTTGAAGATGCGTTCGGAAGCGGCCATCGCGGATTGCAGGATATTAAATTTCTCGCTGAGGTCTTGAATGGGGCGGAAAAAGCGGGTCGCCCACATGGTGAAGGCGATAAGAATACCCAGATCGAAGCCACTGAAGAGCACGCGGTTGCCGCCGGACCAATAAATCAAGGCGATGCTGGCGATGCTGAGAAACTCGACGGCGGGATAGAAGAGTGCGAAAGCGAGGATTGCGTCGTACCAAGCTTTCATATTGTCGCGATTGCGTTTTTCGAACTCGACGCGGGCTTTGCGCTCGCGATTGAATAGCTGCACGACGCCCATGCCGGAAATGTATTCCTGGAGGAAAGCGTTGATGCGAGCGATGGCGGTGCGGATGCGGCGGTTGGCGTCGCGCACGAATTTGCGAAAGAAATAGGTGACCACGAGAATGAACGGGAGCACCGCAAAGGCGTCGAGTGCAAGGCGACGGTCCTTGTAGAAAAGATAGGCAGCCAGCACGGTCAGGAGGAAGAAATCGTTGATCATCGTCACGACGCCGGCAGCAAAGAGGTCGTTCAAAGCGTCAACGTCGGTAGTCACGCGTGTGACGAGACGGCCGACAGGGTTGCGGTCAAAGTAGCTCATCGGCATGCGCTGGATATACGCGAAGATTTCGCGGCGCATGTCGTACATGGTTTGCTGGCCGACGCGCTGCATGATGCGAATCTGCGCGTATTGCGCTAGAAAATCGGAGATCAGCACAAGCAGGAAGGCCAGGCTGATCCACTCGATGCCGCGCCAGGCTTGGCTTTCCGGAATGATATGTTTCAGCGTGGGCGTGAAGTAGCCATCGATGGCCTTCAAGAAGAGCCATGGAGGGGCGAGTTCGAGGGGAGTGACCACCGCGACCAGCGCCAGCGCCAGCACCACGCGCCACTTGTACGGCCGCAGATACTGCAACAGCCGCCGCATCAGCCGCGCGTCGTAAGCTTTTCCGAGCTTCTCTTCTTCGTGGATATTGCTCATGCCCGTTCGAGCTCTTCTTCCAACAACTGTTTCTGATAAAGGTCGGCGTAATAGCCGCCGCGCGCGAGAAGTTCATCGTGCGTGCCACGCTCTGTGATACGGCCATCGCGAAGGACGACGATTTGATCCGCGTCACGGACAGTCGAAGTGCGGTGTGCAATCAGAATCGTGGTGCGGCCGCGCATGATGCCGCGTAGACGGCCGAGGATGCGCTCTTCCGTTTGCGTATCGACGCTCGAGAGCGAGTCGTCGAGAATCAGGATGCGCGGATCTCTTACAATCGCACGGGCGAGCGCTGTGCGCTGTTTTTGCCCGCCGGAAAGTGTGATGCCGCGCTCACCGACCATAGTCTCGTACTTCGCGGGGAATTCCTGGACATCACTATCGAGGCTCGCGACTTCGGCCGCTGCGCGCACGCGCTCGAGATCGAAGTTCGGCAGACCGAAGGCGATATTTTCGCCGACCGTTTCGCTGAAGAGATATGTGTCTTGCGGGACGTAACCGATCGAGCGGCGCAACGAGTCCAGCGGCCATTCGCGGATCGGGTGCCCATCGATGAGCACGGCGCCGTCGGGAGCTTCCCAGAGGCGTGCAATTAGCGCTGCCAGTGTAGTTTTGCCGCTGCCCGTGGGACCGACAATCGCTAGCGTCGAACCGGCGGGAACACGCAGGTTGATGTCGTGCAGAACTCCATCCGTCGCGGGACGGCTGCCGTTTCCGCTGGCCTTCGCGCTGCCGCCGGCCATGGTCGTCGGATAGGCAAAGGACAGATTGCGAAATTCAATCTCGCCTTCCACTTTGTGTTCCGTGGAAACCTTGGCGGAGCGATCGTCGATTTGAGGCTGCGCAGCAAGAATATAGTTGAGGCGGCCCATCGAGGCGGCGCCGCGCTGAAAAATATTAGTGACCCAGCCGAGCGCGATCATCGGCCATACAAGGATGCCGAGATAGCTGTAAAAGGCGATAAGCGCGCCGAGAGAAATTCGTCCGCGAAGGACGAGATGGCCGCCCTGCCACAAGACGATCAGAAAAGTTATTCCGATGAGAGCCTGGAGCGAGGGCATGAACATGCTCCAGGTGCGGATGAGCTTTACGTTGCGCGAGACATACTCGCGATTCGGCTCGTCAAATCCGCGAATTTCGGCTTCTTCCTGCGCGTAGGCACGTACTACGCGGACTCCGGCAAGATTCTCCTGCACCTTTGCGGAGAGCGTCGCCAACGAAGCTTGAATTTTTTCGTAAAGCTCGTGAATCACCTTCCCGAAATGCTGCACCACCACGGCGACGATGGGCACGGGAAGCAGAACCCACAACGTGAGCGAGCCGGATAGTTGGGACATGACGAGAATCGCGAGCGCCATGCCGATGATCGTTTGCCCGCTATACATGATTCCTGGGCCAAGGACCATGCGCACGGCGTTGAGGTCATTGGTTGCGCGAGACATCAGTTCGCCGGTACGATTGCGGACGTAAAATTCCGGCTCCATGAGCAGCAAGCGGTTGAGCAAATCGCCGCGGATATCAAACTCGATGTCACGCGAAACGCCGATGAGAACCCAGCGAGTCACAAAAGAAAGCACAGCGCGAAGCGTGACTAGGGCGATGAGTAGCAAGCAATAGATGCCCAACGCATGCCGGCTGTGCGGGGAGTAATACGGAATCATCCGGCTCAACCATGAATCGGCCAGAAGCTGGCCTTGGGCGCTTTTCTCGAACGGTCGGGCGCTTCCCGCGAGAATGTCGGTGAGGACTCCTGTGGCGAGCGGGATTACGTTCTGCGCCACGCTCGATACCACCAGCGCGAACATGCCCAGTGCCGTCGCGCCGGGATAGCGCCCGAGGTAAGGCCCGAGGCCGACGAGATTTTTCCACGAGGACGACTTCGGCGGCTTTTTGGCCGTCGCTGCCGCGCCCACCGTGGCTGCGGCAGCGCTCACCGGAGCACCGACCTGGCGGTGTCCAGCGACGCCCTTTCCAGCAGGAAATGTTCGTAAGTCATGTCGAGCGACTGGTAACGTTTTGTCGCGGGATTCCACGCGATGCCGATCGGCAGCACGTGCTTAGCGGCGCCACTTTGGATCGGCGTGAAATACAACTGGATTCCTTTAACGGGATCTTGATCGTACTGAACCTTCCAGCCGGAGACTGGCGTTAACGGCGTCAGCGCAAGATAGCCCTTCGCATTCTTCAAATATTCATCGCAGCGCACAAGCTCTGACCATTTGCCGTCGGTTTCCTCGGCGAGTACGGCGCGCGTCACGATGGTTCCCGGTATGTCATTTTTCGGCGTTTTGGGAACGACGTTCGCGGCGAGAAATTGCTGCTTGCCGGTTTTTGCCAGATCTCCGAATACGAGGACTTGCGTCTCTTTTCCAAGAAAATTCTGCGCGGCGGTTTGCATATCTTCGGGCACGGCCGGCGCCGCAGGTTTCGCCGGCTCTTCTGACGCCGGCTTTGGCGCGGGATCATCGCCGCAGCCAGTTAGCAGTAAGGACGTGAGTGCGAGAGAGCTGGCCGCAATTCCCACAATAATGAGCTTGCTACCGATTGCACGAAAACGAGAGCGGCCCGCCGCGTGCTTCGTATGAAAAGACGCATGGGAGCAGGGAGGGGTAGCCGAATAATCAGAGTTTGTTTTTGATTCGTCCATCAGTGACGTGCCGCCGTCAGCGAACTAACCGCCATACGCGCTGCTTGCCATCCTTTTCCGGCGTGCTCAGCAGCTTCCCATTGTGTGGAACGCGCTGCGCCTGCGAGCCAGACCTGCAATCCTGCAATATAGTGATTCTATCCGTTGCAGCCTCCTCGTGGAAGCGCCCACGGATGGGTGGTTCCTTGAAGATCACAAGGGCAGCTAACGCGGTGCCGAAATCGCGTCCAACCGCGCTTCAAAATTTTGTTCGCCTTCGGACCACAGCTCACTGCGCTCCACGGGCAGAGCCTGCTCAATCGACTCGACCCAGCTGAATAACTGTTGGATGTTTGCGCGGGTCTTTGCGTGATATTCCTTCAGATTGGCTGGTACCGACATCCATTGGCGGAAAGTGTGCTCTAGCGGATGGTCAGACGATTCGAACGGATTCGAAGCCGCGCCGGGAGCGAGCAGGCCACCGTGTCCAGTGAAGAAATGCTCGAAACCGAGATCGGCGGTGAAGTTCCCCTCGGATGTGGCGATGCCGCCGTCGTATTCGGGGCCGTGGCACGTGAGCATGAGCGGCTCAGGCTTGTGCATCCACTTGAGAGCTTCCACGTCAAAGCTCCAGAGATCCCATTTTGCGTTGACGATGTAGGCGCTGTCCGGGTGAAGGTGCTGAATCGCCAGAGCCGCAACTTCCGCCGCCCCATAGCCGAGGTCTTTCAAGTCCCACTCAGCCAGCGAAAGCTCCGTGGCATCGACGGGCTGCACGATGAGTTCCTTGAACGCGTTTTCCGAAGCGGAAAGCGGGGCCGTCGTGAGAAATCTCGCGAACTGGGCAATCAGCGTGGTTTCGGAGAAGTCGCGCGTCCACACGCGCAGATAAGCTCGGTTAGCCATAGTCGGTTGAGATCTCTGATTATACGGCTGTAGAAGGCGAGAGGCGAATCCGATACACGCCTTGATCGAAGTGTCGGTTCAACTATTGTATTTATGAGTGAAAGCACAGATTCATCGAAATCCCTCAGTGGAGAGGTTCGCCCAGCCAAATGACACCGCTTTCATCGCTGAAAGCGGCATAGCCCCATTTCTTCTCTGTCGTGTCTTGCAATTTCATATCATACCCTTGGCCGTCAGCTCTCACATTGAAACGCAAACTGAATCCCGGAAGGATTCCTGCCGTGTCACCGAAGCGCAAACCGACGTCTTCAGGGTAAAACCTTGTGAGCCACTGATTCAAATACTCTGGCTGGTGTGCCAGCAAAGTCTGCCATGACGAGTAAGAACCATACTTAGAGAGTTCCCCTACTTCAGCCGTGTTAATCGTCCTGACCAAGCCGAGCAACAGTGCATGGTGGCGAGCTTCCTGGTCAGATTTTTTAGCGATCGTGGAGGGGTCTTGAGCGAACTGCGGCGTTGCAAGTCCCAAGAACAACCCAAGCAAGACCACTTTCAAAATCAAGCGATGTTTCTTCATGATGGGCTCTCCTTTACTCATGGGCAGGTGAGAGACGCTTCTAGCTTACCCGTCTTTCAGTCGGCAGTCTTTCTAAGTTGTCATCTGATTAACGGACTTATCGAGCCGTTAGATGATGGGTGTTGGCGTGGCTAGTTTGGAAACCGAACTAGCTAGCCGCCACTGCCTGCGCCGCCGGCGGTTTGTGAACGGCTCAACGGCGGCTCGGGAGCCGTTAGGCCAACTGCAATTTGTTGCAATCGATCTCTCAGCGTCTCGCCGACGCCGGCAAAAACCTGCGCGCAGGTCTCGCGCAGCGTCTCCGCGGCTTTTGCGGCGATGACGTTGACCGCTTCGCGCGATTGATGGTCGAGGCTTGCTACCGTCGCGAGCATCCACTGATTCGAAACGTTTTCGAGCCTGCCGCGATGCTGCTCGGCCGATTGATTGCTTATTTGAGTGTAAATGTTGCGCATTTCCGCTGCGTGTGCATCCACGGTCGACTTCCAGGAATCGAGCAATGGCGAGAGGCCAGACTTCACTCTGGCATTTGCGTCGGCAACGCCACGTTCCACTGCGCTGCTCATGCCAGCCTGGAACTGGCGCAAAAATGCTTCTTGTTCAACGGTAACTTTCTGCGACAGCTCCGCTCGGGCCGCGTCGAGTTGCGCGCGTGTTTCGCCGAGCGAGCGCTGCGACTCCTGGCTGAAACCATCGAGCTCCTGCCGCGCTTGCCTCTGAATTTCATCCGTGAACGCTGCGGTCGTGGTTTCCGCGGCTTCGGCAAAAAGGGCGCGCGCTTGTTCGAACGCATCGCGCACGACCTCTTCCATCTGCGTCTGCGTATGCCCGATGAAGCTGCGGCTGGAGTGATCGAGCTCGCTGGCAAACACGCCGGAAACTTCGCCGGCCTTCTCGCGAAACTGATTCTCCGCCTGCTCAACCGTCTTTTCGGTAAGGCTCTGAATCTGAGTCTGCGCTTTTTTCTCGTACCACTCGGCGGACTTCATCAGGTCGTCCACCGTCTGATGCTTCAGGTCGGCCGCTCTGGCTTCGATCTCAGCCAGATTGCGCGCCGAAACCGTCTGCGCCGCTTCCTGCAGAATTTCATCCACGCCGCCCAGATTTTCGCGGAAGCGCGCCAGAGATTCCGCAAAGGCTTCGTCTGCCTCGTTGCGAATGCGGTCCTGCTGCAAAGTCAACGCGGCGTCGAGAAGCGAGCGCCCACCCGCCAGACGGTGAATCGCTTCATCCGTTCTCGATATGTGTGGCTGAACCATCGAGTCAACCTGCTGGTCGAACCGCGAAATCGCGAGCCCGCAGTGTTCTTCAAACCTGGTGCGGATTCGCGCGTTGAGTTCTTCGAGCAGCGTCTCCGACTGCCGGTGCAATTCGTTGCGATGCAGGCTGAGCACGTCGTCAATCTGAGACTCAAATCCTGCGAGAGCCTGCCTCTGTGCCGTCTCAGCGCGCGTGGAGAAATGTTCCATGCGCTCTGTGGATTCTGCGGCGCGCCCTAAGGCAGCTTCAAGCCATTGCGATTGCTCTTGCAGAGAGTTGCGCAACACGGACAGGCGCTGTTCGGTCTCCGCCGCGGCGTTACTCATCGATTCGCGAACGGCCGCGCTCTGCCGTCCCGTTTCCTCTTGCAAAGAATTGTGCAATGCGGCCATCCGCTGTTCAGCTTCAGTTGCGGCGCCCGTCATGGATTCACGAGCCGCCGCGCTTTGGCGCTCCGCTTCTCCTTGCACGGAATTGCGTAACTCCGCGATGCGCTGCTCGGTTTCGGCTGCGGCGATGATCATGGATTCGCGGGCGCTTGTGGTTTGTTTGTCTGCTTCTTCCTGGAGTTGCGACACGCTGGCGCAGAAATGTTCGTCGATGCCCGTTGTTGCCCGCTCGTGCGCTGCGGCCAGCGTGCTTTCGAGCGTCGAACGCCAGCGTGCCTGCGCCGCTTCCACTTCGCTGGTGAGCTGGCCCCGCCAGTTGGCATGAGCCGCGGAAAGCGCAGCCGTGACCTGCCTTTCAATCTCGCCCGCAGCCGCCATCATTGCTTCGCGATGTGCGTTTGCGGCCACTTCGCGTTGCCGCGCGACTTCCTCTATTTCGCGCATCGATTCGGCGGCGCGATCCGCGATTTGCCCTTCCGCCTGTTCTGCCTGCGCGCGTAGCCGCGCAGAGGAGACTTCCGCCTGCTGGCAAAGCGTGCGAAGCGATTCCACGGCGCTTGCGAGATGCTGCGATTGTTCTGTACGCTCAGCTGTGCCGCGATCCGAAATTTGCTGTGTCAGCGCCCGCGTAAGCTCTTCGAGCTGCGGAGCAATCCAGCGGGGAAGCTCTCGTTGCAGGGCTTCCGCGGCGGCGCTATGTGCAGCGCGCGAACGCGACTCGGACTCTTCCTGAATTTTTGCAACCGCAGCGGAAACTTGCTGCGCCAGTTGTTCTCGGGCAACCGAAAATTTTTGTTCCCACTCCTCGATCGATACCCGGCGTTCAGCCCCGACGGCTTGCGCCGCTACTTCGCGCGCTGACGCTTGGATTTGTTGTTTCGCGTCGGCCATCAGCCGCGCCATGTGCCGCGCCAGTTGCAACGAGGCATCCGTAGTGCTTGCCGGAGCAGGGAAGATGCGCAGATTGTCTTGGGCGACCGTCGCGGCAGGTTCCGGCTCCGTGAGCGGCAAATGAATTTCCGCGGGATCCGGCGCCCTTTGCGCCAAATCATGTGCGCTCTCGTGCGCGCCAGAAACGCGTTTATTCTCCGAAGGCGCAAACCAATCCGGCGGCGGGAACGCAATCCCCCAAGTATTGCCGGGAACTTCCAATTCGAGCGCCACCTGAAAAAGTTGCCGCACCGTGCGCGGCCTCTGAATCCATGCCACGCGTCCACGCACCGCTCTCGGAGGCTGCCCGCTTTCCGGATGCGGCACTTCCAGCGTCACCCACATATTTTTGAGAACGTAATGCTTCGATTGGTAGCGGCAACCGTGGCAATTGATGATGAGCGTCGAGGTGCGCTCCGTGAACGGACGTCCCAACGCGTCCACACCCGTCACCGCCAGCGGGACCGCCTGCATGATCCTCGTGCTGCGGCGCTTCCGCAATTCTTCGTTCTGATGCGCAACCGATTCAGACATCATTTCCGTCGATTCGTCGGCAAGATTGCCGCTCTGCTGCTCGTCCATTGACACCGTCGCCGCTCCTAGAGTTTGGGCCGAACTCCCAGATCGCTCACGACTGCTTGGTTGTCGTACTTTGCGCAGAAACTTCCGAAGTACTGCGCGAAGTACCTTCTGAAGTCGGCGTACGGTGTGTTCCAGTGAGGAACTCCCATGCTTCCTTTGCGACCCAGATTGGTCCTACCAGCAAATAAATTGGTCCTTGAAAAAACGCCGGATGGTTTCCTTCGATCCTGTGTCCAAGAAGAAGAAAAATCCAGCCGCCTACAAAAAAACTCGCTCCCAAAATCCACTTCATCAAGATCAGCAGAAGAATCCCCAAAAAAATCATGGGGATACCCAGGCCATGGAGAAGCTTGTTCCAGCCGGAAGAATGCTCGTGATCGTACTGCGCCATGTAGTGCGCCAAGCCTGGCATAGCGCACCTCCTTGCGGTGGGGGACCACTCCGCGGGAATCAGACTCTATACCCAAAATGGTCCGTTGGCTAGAGGCGGCCATACGT
>Ga0210394_10004861_pt1 | contig 15404 bp, 16 predicted proteins | sample IncBWC12MmetaG_FD_160121 | JGI IMG/M metagenome (GOLD analysis project Ga0210394, IMG submission 160121) | Forest soil microbial communities from Barre Woods Harvard Forest LTER site, Petersham, Massachusetts, United States - Inc-BW-C-12-M | ecosystem: Environmental > Terrestrial > Soil >... | reverse complement strand
GGACCGGTCGGCAGGTGCGGTTCGATCACCTGCAGCACGCGGTCGATGGCGTGAAACATCTGGCTCCAGGGGAATCGATGATGCTCCCCCTTCGGCCAGCGGCGCACCTGCTCGGGCGGCGTGCAGAACAGCTCCTCGATGCCCACCTGCCTCGGATTGCGGGCCGGCGGCCGCAGCGCGTTCAGCACCGTCAGCGGGACCAGCACGGTGCGGGCCCAGTACGAGATCTTGCTGATGTGAAACGGGAACCAGCGCGGCAGCAGCAGGATCTCCACCGGCATCACCGGCACGCCGCGCCAGGGGACGGCGCCGTACAGCGCCAGCAGCAGGCGCGTGAACACGTTGCTGCGGGCCGCCCCGCCGTGCGCGAGGATCGCATCGCGGGCGCGCACCATGTGCGGCGCGTCCGGATCGTCGCCGATCATCTTCAGCGCGAAATAGGCCTTCACGCTGGCCGAAATGTTCAGGCGCCCGCCTTCGAACAGCGGCCAGCCTCCGTGCTCGCCCTGGATGCGGCGCAAATAGGCGGCAATCCTGCGCTCGAGCGCAGGATCGGGCGTCTCGCCCAGCCAATGCACGAACAGCACGTATTCGGCCGGGATCGTCGCGTCGGCTTCCAGCTCGAACACGAAATGTCCGTCGGCCCTTTGCTGATCGAGCAGGGCGCGGGTCGCCCGCTCGATCGCCTGCTGCACCGAGCACGGCGCCGGCCAGTTGGTGACCGAGCCGGGTTTCGGCTCGTTCAGACGCGCCGATATCTTCAGCACGTTGGACTGCGAGGTTCGCCGCAAGCCCTCGGCCTGGGCGGATGCGCGGATCCGCGTGACCGCGCGCGACAGACGAATCAGCTTGACCCCGACCTTGCGGACCGTGGTGCTTGCCATCAGAGCACTCCGTGGCGCAACACGGCCAGCAGCAGCCGGGACTTGCCCACCCGCACGCGGCTGCGCGGCGGAGCAAACCCGCGTTGCTCGATCCGGTCCAGCAGGTCCGAATAGACCGCAGCCATCAGGCGGGGCGAGCGCACGACCGTCCGCCGGCAGGCATCCATGATCCGTGCGGCCTGCGCGAAGTGCTCGCGTGCACGCGCCAGCAGCGGCGCGCAGGCCTGCGCCAGTTGCGGATGCATCACGACGGCGTGCGGTTCGGATTCGCTGATCCCGGCTGCATCCAGCGCCTCGCGCGGAAGATAAAGACGGCCGATCGCGGCGTCCTCATCGAGGTCGCGCAGGATATTGGTCAGCTGCAGCGCGCGGCCCAGGTGGTCGGCCAGCGGCCGCGCCTGCGCCTGCGGCACATCGAAGATCCGCACCGAAAGGCGACCGACGGCACTGGCCACCCGGTCGCAGTAAAGATCCAGCGTGGCCCAGTCCGGGGCCCGGATATCGCGTTCGGCGTCCATCATCATGCCGTCGATGATAGCGTCGAAGTCTTTCTGCTCCAGGCCGTAGCGCCGGATCACCGATGCCAAGCTGAGAAGAGCCTCAGGACTGTCGCGTCCGTGATACAGGTCGGCGAGGTCCTGGCGCCACCGGGCCAGCTCGGCCAGCCGTTCCGGGCGGGGCCCGTTGCGGTCGGCGATGTCGTCGACGGCACGGCAGAACGCGTATACGTGGTACATCGCCTCGCGCTGTGGCGCCGGCAGGATCCTCAGGGCGGCGTAAAACGAGCTGGTGCTGGCAGCCGATGCCGCCGCCGACCGGTCCGTACCCGGATGTTGGGACATCACGCACCACCGCGATGCGCCGCCGGCCCCGGTGCGCCACGCAGGCGCCGCAGCAGTTCGGCCAGCGTGGCTGCCGCGGCGAGCCACAGCGCTTGGGGGCGAGCCAGGTGCACCCGCTCGCTGAGCGGGTCGCGCTCGAGCAGCCACCCGTTGAGCTTGCGCGCCACCGCGACGATCACCGCGGTCTCGATACCCAGCCGCAGGTCCCTGACGCCGCGAGGAAGCTGCGAGGCCTGCGGCAGCAGCGAATCGGTCTTGCGCGCGATCAACTGAAGGCAGGCCCGCAGCTGCGGCGTCGCGCGCGGCGCGCCCAGCGCCTGCACGCTCAGGCCGTATTGCGCCAGCGCATCGAGCGGCACATAGACGCGATCCAGCGCCCGGTAATCCTTGGCGCAGTCCTGCAGGTGGTTGATGACCTGCAGCGCCGAGCACAGGGCGTCGCTCGCCTCCCAGGTGGCGCGGCTCTCGCCGTGCAACTCGAGAACGAAGCGGCCTACCGGCATCGCCGAGTAGCGGCAGTAGTTCATCAGGTCGTCCCAGTCCCGATAACGGTGTTTCGTCACGTCGAGCCGAAACGCGGTCAGCAGATCGAGCGCGTGCTGCGGCGACAGCGCGCGGGCGCGCAGTTGTGCGCGCAACGGCAACGCGGCCGGATCGCGCTCGGACTTGCCCAGCAGCGTCGCCTCCAGGCCGTCCAGCAGCTCGAACTTGGAGGCCGGCTCCAGCGTCGGATGGTCGGCCACGTCATCGGCGGCGCGCGCGAAGCGATAGTAGGCGAGGATCGCCTCGCGCAGGCCCGGGGCGATCAGGTGCGAGGCGACCGGAAAGTTTTCCCTCGTCTTGCCGGTTCCGTAGTCTTCGCAAGTCTTCATTTGAAACGTCGGGAACGAGGCCGATCCTCTTGCTTTTTGGTTCCGAAGCTGCTGCTCATGGCATGAGATGGTGCGGTTAAAAGCTCAGGTTCATCGCAGCGCCTGCACGCGGCCTTTCCACAGGCCGCCGCGACCGCGCGCGTGCTGGAACGCGCTGTCGAGCGTGAACCCGAGGTAGACGGCGGCAATCGCGGGCAACATCGGCGCCCACAGCGGTGACAGCCGGTAAAAGCGCAAGGTGGGCCAGAACGCGACGGCCATCAGCAACCAGGCAGCGGCCGCGACGGGTCGGCCGATTCCGGAGCCGAACAGCGCGATCAGCGGCGCAGCCAGGTATCCGACCGCAAGCCCCGCCACAGTGCCGGCCAGAAGCCATGGCGAGAAATTCAGCTGGGCGTAGGCGCTGCGGGCCACCATGCGCCGGATGTCGCCGAAAGACGGGTAGGGACGCAGGCTTTCGACCTGGCCGGTCAATCCCAGCCAGACCGCGCCCTGCTGCTTCAGCCGCGCCGCGAGCGCGCAGTCGTCGATCAAGGCGTCCCGGATCGATTCGATTCCGCCGGCTTTGGCGAGCGCCTCGCGTCGCACCAGCATGCAGCCGCCGGCGCCTGCGGCGGTGCGGGCCTCGCGCCGGTTGACCCGGGCGAACGGGTACAGCATCTGGAAGAAAAAGATGAAGGCGGGGATCAGTGCGCGCTCGGCCAGGCTGCGGCAGCGCAGCTTCGCCATCAGTGAAACCATTGCCAGCGGGCCTGCCTCGGCCCGCCGCACCAGGGTGCGCAGCGCCCCGGCGCCGTATCCGATGTCGGCGTCCGTCAGCAGCAGGTAATCGGGCGGCGGGCTCGACGCGTCGGCGCGTGCAACGCCCTGGTTCACGGCCCACAGCTTTCCGGTCCATCCGGGTTCAAGCGGCGCGCCTTGCACGATCGCGAGCCGACCCGCGGTGCTGCCCGCCAGTTCGCGTGCTCGAGCCAGCGTTTCGTCGTCGCTGTTGTCGTCCACCAGGATCACCGAAAACGGCCCCGGGTAGTCCTGGTGCAGCAGCGAGGCGAGCGAGCGCGCAATCATGTCGGCCTCGTTGCGCGCCGGCACCACCGCGACCACGCTGGGCCAGCGGGACGGATCGGCCGACGGCAGGTCGCGGTCGTCCCGTTCGGCGCAGCGCCAGAATCCGTCGCGCCAGAGCAGCAGATGGATCCAGACCGCCAGCGCCAGCAGCGCCAGAACCATGATGAAAAAATCAGCGCTCACCGGATCATGCCAGCCTGCCGGAACCAGGCGATCGCGTCGTTCAACGCCTCGATCACCGGGCGCGCGGTGTAGCCGAGCTCGGACTGCGCCTTCGCGCTGGTGAAGAACATCCGGTATTTGGCCATCCGCAATCCGTCCAGCGTTGCAAACGGTTCCCGCCCGGTGAAGCGCGCGATCGCCTCGGAGGCAAACGCGATCGGGTAGATCGCGCGCCGCGGCAGGCGCACGCGCGGCGCCGCGCGGCCGACCAGACCGGCGATCATCGCGAGCATCCGCGCCAGGGTCACGTCTTCGCCGCCGAGGATGTAGCGCTCCGCGATGCGTCCGCGCTGCAACGCCAGAAGATGGCCGCGAGCGACATCGTCCACATGCACCAGGTTCAGCCCGGTGTCCACGAACGCCGGCATCCGCCCCGACGCCGCTTCGACGATGATGCGCCCGGTGGGCGTGGGGCGCACGTCGCGCGGACCAATCGGCGTCGAGGGATTCACGATCACGAGCGGCAGCCCGTCGTCGACCGCCATCTGCAGCGCCAGCGATTCGGCCGCCACCTTGCTGCGTTTATAGGCGCCGATCGCGAGCTCCTCGGACAGCATCTGGCTCTCATCGGCCGGCGCGCCGTCCGGATTCAGGCGTAGCGTGGCCACGCTGCTGGTATATACGAGGCGCTCGACCCCGGCGGCGCGGGCCGCTCGCAGCACGGCGCGCGTGCCTTCGACATTGTTGCGGATGATTTCGTCCGGATCCGGTGCCCACAGCCGGTAGTCCGCTGCCACATGAAAGACATAGCGTGCTCCGGCCACCGATTGCGTGACGGCCCGCTCGTCGCGCATGTCGGCCTCGACCAGCTGCAATCCCGCCAGGTCGAGGTTCGTGCGAGGGCTGGTCGGCCGCACCAGCGCGCGTACGCGATAGCCCGATGCGAGCAGCGCGCGCGCCACGGCCGAGCCGACGAATCCCGACGCACCGGTGATGAATGCCAGCTCCACGATGATTACTCAAGCGCTGATTCGGGCGGACCTTGATTCAGGCAGATCGTCACACTCCCCTTGGCTGGGGGAGCGCGAAGCTTATCCGAACGCATCCGGGCGGTGGACGGACGGGTCGAACACTGATTGAATGCAGGCGCCCCGAACAGCCGGTGCCGGCCCTCGCGTCCGGTTGCAGCAGGTCGCGGCGGAAGGGGATGCGATGAAGGAGTTCACGGGCGGATGTTTGTGCGGGGCGGTGCGCTACCGGGTGAACGGACCGTTGCGCGACGTGGTCGCGTGCCACTGCTCGCAGTGCCGGCGTCAGAGCGGGCACTTCGGCGCGTACACGGCGGTACCCTTGGACCGCTTCTGGCTGGAGCACGAGACGGCGCTGACGTGGTACCGCAGCTCGGAGACCGCGGAGCGGGGGTTCTGCCGGGTGTGCGGCTCGAGCCTGTTCTGGAAGCCGGCGACCGGACCGGAGATCAGCATTGCGGCCGGGACGTTGGACGGCCCGACGGACCTGACGATGGCCGAGCATATTTTCTGTCAGGACAAGGGCGACTATTACGAGATCAGCGACAGCAAGCCGCAAAGGGCTCAGGGCTGACGGCCGACCAGCCAGGCCGCCGTAATTGCCAGCGTGACCAGCGTGACCGGAACGCCGGTGCGCGCGTGCTGGCGCCAGCCGATCTCGATGCCGCGCCGGCGCGCCGCCGCGACCACGATGATGTTGGCGATCGAGCCGACGATCAGCAGGTTGCCCGATAGCGTGCTGGCCAGCGCCAGCAGCGGCCCGTCGGACGCGGACCTTGCCATCGGCAGCAGCAGCATCACGGCCGGCACGTTCGACACCACGTTCGATAGTACGAAGGTGGCCGCGAACAGCGGGACCGGCGACGACAGCGGCATGCCGGCGCCGGCCAACCACTGCACGGCTTGCTCGGCCAGGCCGGTATCGGCAAAGGCGCGATTGACGACAAAAAGCCCGATGAACAGGATCAGCAGTTCCCAGTCGACCTGCCCGAGCATCTCGCGTGAATGGAGCTTGCGGCTCATCAACAGCAGCCCGGCGCCGGTCAGCGCCGCCACCTCGCGCGGCCACGGCGTGAACAGGAATGCCGCCACCAGGGCGCCGGCCACCGTCAGGCCCTTGGCGGTCTGCCACCGGTCCAGCGCGACACCCCCGGCGTCGGCCGGCGCTTGCTCCGGGATACGCCCGTCCTGCCAGTGTCCGCGCGCCTGCCACGCGATCAGCACCCAGATCGCGGCCAGGCCGGCAACGACCGGAACGCTGGCCTCGAGCAGGTAGCGGCCGAAGGACATGTTCAGCACCTGCCCGATCAGCATGTTCTGGGGATTGCCGATCAACGTGGCGGCCGAGCCGACGTTGGCGCTGCAGGCGAGCGCCAGCAGAAAAGGCGTCGGGTCGAGCTGGCGGCGGACGCAGGCGTCGGTCAGTGCCGGCGCGATCGCCAGGCACACGACATCGTTGCTGAACACGGCCGACAGCAGGGCGACCACGGCAATCACGGCGCCGAGCAGCACCGCCGGTCGCAACGGCAGCGCGGCCAGCCGCGCCGTGACCCAGCCGTAGAAGCCGCCCAGCCGCATCTGCGCCGCGATCACCATGAACGAAAACAGCAGCAGCAGAGTCGGCAGATGCACCGACTCGGCGGCCTGCTCGGGCGTGAGCGCGCCGATCCCGACCAGCGCGATCGCGCCGAGCAGTGCGATTCCGGTCCGATCCAGCTGCAGAAACGGCAAGGCCCCCAGGATCATGCCCAGGTACACCGCCGCGCAGACTGCGACCACCGACGCAGTCACGAAAGGCCAGCCAGATCGGCGCGCTTGATGCGGCCGTCGTGCAGCGCGCTGGCCACCAGAGCGCCGGCGGCGCCGGCCTGGCGGCACCGCACCAGATCCAGGGCGTTGCGCACTCCGCCGCCCGCGTACAGTCGCGACTGCGGGGCCAGCCGCCGCAGCGCGGCGATCTGTTTCAGATCGGGCCCGAGTCCGCTGCCGACCCGGGCAAGATTCATCGCGATCACGTGAGCGGGCCAGTGCTTGAGCCGGTCGAGCAGAGCCGGCTCCCCGAGCAGGCGGTCGCCCCGGTAGTCGACCGACAGGACCGCCGTGGGCCAGGCTGCCAGCAGCCGTTCCGCGCCGGCGGCCGTCAGGGTCTCCGAAGCGAGCACCGGCGTGCCACGCTCGGCGATGGCGGCCAGGTCCTGGCCGTCGCGAACGCCCGCATCGATCCACAGCGGCAGCTTGGGGGCGGCGCGGCGCACCGCATCGATCGCGGACAACTGGCGCGGCTGGCCGAGCAGCGCATCCAGGTCGGCCACGTACAGGCGCTGGAACGCGCACAGATCGAGCAGCGCGGGGACGATGTCCTCGATGCGCGACGACTCGCAGAGGAGCGAGCGGATCGGCCGATAATGCGCTCGATCGCCGAAGCGGGCGTGTACGACCAGCCCTCCCATCAGGTCGATCACGGGTATCACTTCGTAGGACCGGTCGGGCGGGGCGTCGTGCGCATTCACGTGTTCGAGTTTATCTGTGGCGGCGGATTGACCGGCGTGCCGATACCTGCGCAACTGGCGCGAGAAGGCGACTTGATGCTGGTCGCGCTGATCCAGGATCTGCTCGCGCTGCCGGGCGTGCAGGTGTCGTTCGCGCGCGATGCGCGGCTGGCGCCGCCGGCGAACGCACGGCTGGGCGGCGCCCGGGTGTGCTGGCGCGCGCCGGACGGCGCGCCGCATGATGCTCTGGAGCGCGAAATCGCGGCCTCCGACGCGATTTGCCCGATCGCACCGGAAACCGGCGGCGAACTGGAGCGTGCTGCCCGCGCCGTGCTCGGCGCGGGGCGCATGCTGCTCGGCCCTGACCCGGATGCGATCGCGCTGGCCGGCAGCAAGCTGGCGACCGCGCACCGGCTGGAGCAAGCCGGCATCGGCGTCGTTCCGTGCTTTGGTCCGGGATCAGCGTGGGCCGCGATCGACGGACCATGGGTCGTCAAGCCGGACGACGGCGCCGGCTGCGTCGATATGCGCGTGTTCGGCAGCCGCGAGCAGGCGGCCGCCGCGGCGGCGCTGCCCGGCGCCAGGACTGCGCTGACGGCCCAGCCATGGATCGACGGCGAGGCGATGAGTCTGTGCGCGCTGGCCGCGCCGGGCCGCGTCCAGGTGTTGAGCGTGAATCGGCAGCAGGTGCGGCTGGTCGACGGGGCGGTGGAATTGGCGGCCATCGAAGTCAACTGCGAGCCGGTCACGACGCCGCTGGCGGCGCTGGCCGAACGGGTTGCCGCGGCGATCCCAGGGCTGCGTGGCTATTTCGGGATCGACTTCGTCCGAACCGGCGCCGGCCCGGTCGTGATCGAGGTCAACCCGCGACTGACCAGCTCCTACGCCGGCTTGAGACCGGCTTTGGGGCTCAACGTGGCCGAATGGATGGTGGCTGCCGCCACCGGCGCACCCTTGCCTGCGATGCGCGGCAGCCCGGGCCGTGCCATCAGATTGAGCTTGAACGGCGATGAGACCGGTTGAAGTCGCCCAGGTCGGCTGGGACATCGGAGGCGCGCACGTGAAAGTGGCTGCGGTCGATGCGGGCGGCCGCGTGGTCGCCGCACTGCAGGTGCCGTGTGCGCTTTGGCGTGGTATGGACCAACTGGAAAGGGCGCTGCAGCAGGCGCTGGCTGCGCTGCCGGCCGCGGGGGCGGACGCCGGCCACGCGGCCACGATGACCGGCGAGCTGGCCGACCTGTTTGCCGACCGGGCCCAGGGCGTGCAGCGGATCGTGGAGACGCTGCAGCGGCAGTGCGGCCAGACGCGTCTGCGCGTGTTCGCCGGCGAGCGCGGATTCCTCGATTCGGAGCAGGCGGTTCAATATCCCGCCGACGTGGCCTCGGCCAACTGGCTGGCCACCGCGCAGTTGATCGCAGGCCGGGTCGGCGAGGCCCTGCTGGTCGACATCGGCAGCACCACGACCGACCTGGTGGCTGTTCACAATGGCCGCGTGGCGGCGGCGGGGCGCAGCGATTTCGACCGCCTGGTCAGCGGCGAGCTCGTCTACAGCGGCGTGGTGCGCACCCCGCTGATGGCGATCACCGACGCGATCGAATTCGAAGGCCTGCGGATTCCGCTGATGGCCGAGCATTTCGCGACGACGGCCGACGTGTACCGGCTCACCGGAGAGCTGGACGAACGCCACGATCAGCACCCGAGCGCCGACGGCGCCGAAAAGACGTTGCCGGGGAGCGCGCGGCGGCTGGCAAGGATGATCGGTCGCGACGCGCGCGAACGGCCGATTGCGGCCTGGCGGACCCTGGCGGCGTCGTTTCGTGCCACCCAGCTGGAGCACATCCGCCGCGCGGTGCAGCAAGTGCTGCTGCGCGCGGCGGTTACGCCCGCCGGGGTGCTGGTGGCGGCTGGCAGCGGCGCCTTCCTGGTGCCGGAGCCGGCCCGGGCGCTGGGCCGCAAATCAATCGCATTCGCCCGCCTGCTTGAGTCGCGCGTCGAGGATCCGGCGTCCCTGTCGGTGTGTGCGCCCGCCGTGGCGGTGGCGTTGTTGGCCCAGCGGGCGACCGGGTGAACGGCGCGCCGCGAACCGCCCGAGTCGTCGTGAAGCTGGGCGGCAGCCTGGCCGGCGATCCGTCGCTCGCGCACTGGCTGCGCGAGCTGGCGCGCTGCCCGGCGGCGCGATTCGTGGTGGTTCCGGGCGGCGGGCCATTCGCCGACGCCGTCCGCGCGACTCAGAGCACGTGGCATTTCAGTGACGAGACGGCGCACGCGATGGCGATCGGCGCGATGGACCTGTTCGGCCGCATGCTGTGCGGAATTGAAACGGGGTCGATCCCGTGTTCGACTCCATCGCAATTCGAGGACGCGTGGAGCCGCGGCCAACTGCCGGTCTGGCTGCCCGGCATCATGATGATGGCCGGCGAGGTGCAGTTACCGCACAGCTGGGACGTGACGTCCGACACGATCGCGGCCTGGCTGGCCGAAGCACTGGGGGCGGACGGCCTGCTGCTGGTCAAGTCGTGCCCGTTGTCGGCGGGCCTTAAGGATCCGGCGGTGCTGGCTGCCGCCGGAGTGGTCGATCCGGCCCTGCCCGGGGTCGTGTCTCGCAGCCGGATCGCGTTCCATGTCGTGCAACGCGAATGCTGGAGCGAGCTATCCCGAGTTGTGACCAGGTTCTCTGGTCAGGTATGAGGGTGTAATTTCGTCTTTAATAGCGGTGCCCGCGTGGGAGCGGCCAGCCGGGCGATGGCGTTTGGGCCTTCGCGGCTGAATATCCGGAGGCTTCCGACCGATGAGTCCGATCGGGTCATTGCGCACTCGCCTGCGTTCGCTGTTGGGAGAGAAGGTCCCCCGGGCCGTGCCGCGCCGAACCCGCAAGCCGCGCATCGGATCCTATGTGGTGCACGTCGAAGAGGGCCTGCGGCTGGTCTTGCAGGCCGGCACGAGCGACGAGCTGTGGCAGTGGCTGATGGATCGGGGCTGGCGTGTACCGTCCCACCATCCAGACCGGCGCGCCTACCGCGACATTCCGGTTTCCTGCGTGAGACGGTTGACCGATGCGGATCCTTCGCACTGGGAACAGGCGATGTTCGAAGCGATCATGAGCGCGCAGCCGAAGTCGGTGCGACGAAGCTACTGAATGCGCATGTTCTAAGGATCGCTAAGGTTCGCTAAGGTTCGATCAAGCCGTGCCGGACCGCCAGCAGCGTCAGCTCCGACTGGTTCTGCAGACCCAGCTTCTGCTTGATGTTGTACAGGTGGGTGCCGATCGTCGACGGGGCCAGCTTCAGGTTGTCGGCGATCTGGCTGACCGACAACCCGCGGGCCAGCTGGACGAATACCTCGAACTCGCGCTCCGATAGCTGTTCGGTCGGGTTGTCGCCGCCTTCCAGTTCCTGCACGGCCATCCGCTGCGCGATCTGCGGATCGACGTACCGGCGGCCCCGCGCAATCGTGCGGATCGCTTCGATCAGCGCCTCGGGCGCGCCGCGCTTGGACAGGTAGCCCAGCGCGCCGGCCTTCAAGGCGCGCCTCGGATGACTCGTGTCCTCGTGCGCGGACAGCGCCAGGATCCGCACGTCGCGGTCGTGCGCCGCAATCCGCTTGACCGCCTCGATGCCGCCCATGCCGGGCATCGCCAGGTCCATCACGACCACGTCCGGATGCAGCTCGGCCACGCGCTGGCAGGCCGTTTCTCCGCTGTCGGCCTCGCCGATCACTTCGATGTCCTGCGTGGCCTGCAGCAGCAGGCGAAATCCCATCCTGACGACCGCGTGGTCGTCGACCAGCATGACCCGGATCTTCGCGCTCATATGGCCGCCACCGTCTCGGCCTGCAACGGGATGCGTGCCGACACGCACACGCCGCCGCCATCCGGCCTTAGCAGTTCGAAAGTGCCGCCCAGCGCCACCGCGCGCTCGCGCATCCCGAGCACCCCGTAGTGGCCCGGCTGCCGCCAGTCGACTGGCAGGCCGTTGCCGTTGTCGGTCACGCGGATCGTCAGATCGACTTCCTCCGCGCGCACCTGGATTTGTACCCGCGACGGCGCCCCGTGGCGCAACGCGTTGTTGACCGCTTCCTGCACGATCCGGTAGGCGGCGGTCGACAGCGTGTCGCCCTGGTCGGGAGGCAGCTTATGCACATCGAGGACGAATTCGATCTGGGGATGCTGCAGGCGCCAGTCGCCCAGCAGATCGCCCAGCGCCTCGGCCAGTCCGTCGTGGTCCAGCGGCAGCGGCCGCATCCGCGCGATGATCTGGTGCACAGCGCCGTACATCTGGCTGGCCGTGTCGACCACCAGGCGCGCGGCCTGCTCCAGCGCGGGATCCTGCCCGCGCACGCGCTGCGTGATCGACATGCCCGCGCTCTGGATCGCGGTCACCTGCTGGCCCAGTTCGTCGTGCAGCTCGCGCGCGATCGCGGCGCGTTCCTGCTCGATCCGCGTCTGGATGATCCGGGTCAGTTCGCGCGATTGGGCCAGGTTGGCCTCGGCCTCGGCCGCGACCCGGCGCGCCTCGACGCTGTCCTGGACCACCTGCGCCATCCGGTTGAACGCTTCACCGATCGGGCGCGCTTCCTCGCCCGGCAACGCCGGCAGCCGCGTCGAGTAATCGCCGGCACCGATGCGGCGCAAGCCCTCGACCACCTGGCCCAGTGGCTTCAGCGCGCGCCGGGTCAACACGTACGCCAGCAGATTGGCCACTACCAGGCCCATCCCGGCGCCGCCGACCATCCGCGTCAGGTCGTCCCAGCCGTCCAGCACCGAGCGGGATGCATCGGCCTTCAGTACGATCCGGCCGCCGTTGAACTCGATCTCGGTGGGCTGGGTCGGCGGCGACACGAGCTTGGAATACCAGGCCGGCGCTTCGCGCCCGGCCTTGTACGACGCACCCGGCGAACTGTAGATCAGCTGGCCGGTATCGTCGTACAGCGAGATGTCGTTGCCGCGTACGTGACCGAGCCGCCGCAGAAACTGCACCATGCCGGGTACGCCCGCCTGCTCGAAGATCCACCCGACCCTCGACAGCACCTGCGAGGCGACGATGCTGGCCGCTTCGACTTCTTCGCGTACGCTGCGCTGGGTGTCCTCGACCTGCTGCACGACCAGCAACGCCGTGAAGCCGGCGATCAGCGTGGCCAGGATCAAATGCAGTTGTAGTCGCAGGCTCATCCTTCGATCTTATGGCATCCAGCCTGCGAGACGGTTCTGGTGCTGCGCCGCAGCATGCCGACTCAAGAAAATCATGAGGCCGGATTCCCGGCTGCATCGATGCCGTAACGGCCGGCGTCCGCGCACACTGCGCTCGGTACCGGCACCCTGTGCGGTACAAATTTGCAGGGCCGGCTGAACGGCTGGTTCGATTCGACGACCTGACTGATGGGAGCTTGATCATGAAATGGGAAACCCCGGCTGCTGCCGAGATCCGTTTTGGCTTCGAAATCACGATGTACGTGGCCAATCGGTAATAGTGAATTCCTGAATCGCGGGCGACGGCATCGATTAGTCCCTGAACAGCGCCGCCCCGGCAGGATTCCGACCCCGGGCGCCACGGCGGATCTCCGCCAAGGCGCCCGGTTCGTTTTAAGCTGATCGGTGGTTCGTTTTGTCGTTGATGGCTTCGTATGAGAGTGCGTGTGCTCGGGAGCGCCGCGGGCGGCGGCTTTCCGCAATGGAACTGCAACTGCGACAACTGCCGCGGAGTGCGCAGCGGCAGCCTGCGGGCCCGTGCGCGCACCCAGTCCTCGATCGCGGCCAGCGCCGACGGAACGCGCTGGGTGCTGTTCAACGCTTCCCCGGACATCCTGCAGCAGATCCGCGAGTTCCCGGCGTTGCAGCCGGGCGACAAGCTGCGGACCACCGCGATTGCCGCGATCGTGCTGATCGATGCCCAGATCGACCACACGACGGGCCTGTTGATGTTGCGCGAGCATGACCGGCCCCTCGAGCTGTGGTGCACGGACCCGGTGTTCCAGGACCTGACCACCGGCAATCCGGTGCTGAAAGTGCTGAGCCATTTCGCCGGAGTGCGCCGTCACGAACTGCCGCTCACGGACGGCGGATTCCGGATCCCGGGAGTCGAGGGGCTGCGTTTCGTGGCCTGCGCGCTCAGCAGCAAGGCGCCTCCGTACTCGCCTCATCGGGATCGACCGCAGCCGGGCGACAACATCGGCGTGACGATCGTGGACGAGCGCAGCGGCAAGAAACTGTTCTACGCGCCCGGGCTGGGCCAGATCGAGACGCGCGTGCGCGACGCGATGATGGGGGCACAGTGCGTGCTGGTCGACGGCACCTGCTGGACCGACGACGAGCTGGTGCGGCTGGGCGTGTCCGGCAAGCGCGCGCGCGACATCGGACATCTGGCGCAAAGCGACTCGGGCGGCATGATCGAGCAGCTCGATGCCCTGCCCGCCGGCACCAGGCGCATCCTGATTCACATCAACAACACGAACCCGATCCTGAATGAGGACGGCCCCGAGCACCGGGAGCTGACCCGCCACGGGATCGAGGTGTCGTACGACGGAATGGAAATCATCCTGTGAGTGCGAACAAGGATCCGGGCGATCTGCACCGGAGCGCGTGGAGCCGCGCCGAGTTCGAGGCGCGGCTGCGGGAGAAGGGCAAGGCCTACCACATTCATCATCCGATGAATGTGCTGCTGAACAGCGGCGGCGCCTCGCGCGAACAGATCCAGGGCTGGGTAGCCAACCGCTTCTACTATCAGATCGCCATCCCGGTGAAGGACGCAGCGATCGTGTCCAACTGCCCGGACCGCGAGGTGCGGCGTGGCTGGATCCAGCGCGTCCTGGATCACGATGGATTCCAGATCGGCGATTTGCGCGACGAGGGCGGAATCGAGGCCTGGATCCGGCTCGGGATCGCGGCCGGGCTGGCGCGCGAGGAAATCCTCGATCTGCGGCACGTGGTGCCCGGCGTGCGCTTTGCGGTCGACGCCTATGTGAACTTCGCGCGCCGCGCGCCCTGGCAGGAGGCGGTGTGTTCCTCGCTGACGGAGCTGTTTGCACCCGAGATCCACAAGCAGCGGCTGGCCAACTGGCCGCAACACTATCCCTGGATCGAATCGACGGGCCTGCAGTACTTCCGCAACCGCGTGAGCCAGGCGCGCCGCGACGTCGAGCAGGGGCTGATGTTGACGCTGGACCACTTCAACACGCGGCCGCTGCAGCAGCGGGCGCTCGAGGTGCTGCAGTTCAAGCTGGACGTGCTGTGGTCGATGAACGATGCGATGGCGCTGCGCTACGGGGTGCGGATGTGATTGCACCGGTGAGCACGGAGCAGACGCTGCAGGCTAAACCTCGCGTCGGATCGCGCTTTCGGCTTCAATGGGAGCCGGCGCAGCAGTCCTGGGTGCTGCTGTTTCCGGAAGGTATGGTGAAGCTGAACGGTCCGGCCGGCGAGATCATGAAGCGCTGCGACGGGGCCAGCGCGGTGGCCCAGATCGTGGCCGACCTGGAAAGCAGCTTCGGCGCGCAGGGCCTGCAGGGCGACGTGCTGGCATTCCTGGACCTTGCGCGCGGCAAACACTGGATCGAGGACTGACTCATGGATACGCCGCAAGTTGTGCAGGCCAGCGCGCTGAATGCGACCAACGGTGCGCCGCTGTGGCTGCTGGCCGAGCTCACGTATCGCTGCCCGCTGCACTGCGTTTTCTGCTACAACCCGGTCGACTTCGCTCTGACCGAGCGGGAACTGGCCACGGACGACTGGATCCGGGTGCTGCGGGAAGCCAGGGCGCTCGGTTCCGTGCAGTGCGGATTTTCCGGCGGCGAGCCGCTGGTGCGCGAGGACCTGGAAGTCCTGGTGGCCGAGGCCCACCGGCTCGGCTACTACACGAACCTGCTCACCTCCGGCGTCGGATTGACCGAGCAGCGCGCCGCCCGTCTGAAGCAAGCCGGCCTGGATCACATCCAGCTGTCGTTTCAGGACTCGACGCGCGAGATGAACGATTTTCTCTCGCACACGAAGACGTTCGAGCTCAAGCAGCGTGTGGCCCGGATCATCAAGGCCAACGGCTGGCCGATGGTGATGAACGTCGTGATCCAT
>Ga0210394_10004860_pt1 | contig 15405 bp, 11 predicted proteins | sample IncBWC12MmetaG_FD_160121 | JGI IMG/M metagenome (GOLD analysis project Ga0210394, IMG submission 160121) | Forest soil microbial communities from Barre Woods Harvard Forest LTER site, Petersham, Massachusetts, United States - Inc-BW-C-12-M | ecosystem: Environmental > Terrestrial > Soil >... | reverse complement strand
CGCGAGGCCGGCATTCAGAACCGCCATCAGCGGAATCAGCGCGCCGGCGGCGAACGCCCATAGGGCATAAGAAACAGTCGACATTGTTAGCCCCTCGTACTATTCGCGATTCTATCTGGAGGAGCGCTCGATCGCGAGCGACACTAGGGTCAGTCACGTCTCGTGAGCGTTAATGCAGCGCCAGGGTGTCCCGTCGCCAGGTAATGTCCTGCCATCGGCCGAAGTCCCGCAAGAGCTCGGGGCTGCTCGCCTGGCGCACCAAGGCGAGGTCATCGAGCCGCAGTTCCTCGAAGCTCCGTCGGAATCGCCCGCGATCTTTTACTTCTCTTGCAATGAGTAGGCGCCGGGTGCCCGGCGCGTAGCCCGCAAAATCTACGTAGCCTTCCTCGGGATTGTCGAACCCTGGCGAGAGCACATCGATCGTCCAGCTTCCAGCCCTTTCATGAAATACCCAGAGCTCGCGCCAGCTCTCGAGCGGCTGTACCGCGAGCACCAGCGCCGGACCTTGTGGAATGGCCTGAATCGAGGCCATCCGCACCAGCCCGTAGGTACAGCGTCGGATGATTGCGCCGGCGCGCGGCCGATGCACATCCTCCAGGGCAACACATGTTTGGCCCGGATCCCCGGGCGCCGCGCTGAGAGTCAGTGGCCCTGGCTGCGGTGCGGGCAACGCCCCGGTCCAGCGGATGGCGCTCACCCGCAGCACGGCGTCCACGTACTCCGGCCGCCGATCCTCACCCAGATCATCTGGATGCACGGCGAGAAGCTCCGCGAGTGCACGCTCCGCCGCGGCACCGGCGGGTTCGCCGCGGCGGTCGTGGGCGTAGGCAAGCGAGGCCCAAACCCCGGCACGCCGCGCATGCAGGCGGCTCCGCGTCATCGCGTTCAATTCGCCGTCCTTGACCTCCTCGAGCAGTTGGGAGCGTTCAATGTCGACGGATGCGCGCGGAACAGGGCCCAAATCCGGATCGATGCAATCGGGCCGCGTGAGGCCGAGGACTGCGTGCGCGCGCGCTTCCGGCTGCGCCCCGGGAAGCGTCAGTACGCGATGAAATAATTCGCCGTCGTAGCAGACTCGCATTCGACCGTTGCGCTCGAAATTGCGCATGCGAATGCCGAACTGTGCTACGACTTCCAAGTGTGGGGCGAAATCGGCGAGATGCTCCGTGCTGCCCGAGGCCTGATCGGCGAGCCGCTCGGCCATTTGAGCTATGGCATCGAACGGCTCGGCAGTTATGGCTCGCGGCGGCACGGCCTTGAGATACGCCGCGCCGAAACTAATACCGAGTGCCTCGGATCCGGGACCCTCGCGCAGGAAGCGCAGCACGGCGAGAAGGTCGGGGGCAGCGGTCTCGGAGATCTCGACCCGCCGGGCCGCGTCCCCTCGCAAGTAACCGCCCCGCTCGCGGCGATAGTCGTAGACTTTCAGGTATCCGGCATGTTCGCCGCGGACCTCGAGCACATCTCCTTGCCAAAGCCGCGTGAGCTCGGTGGCGCTCGAGCGCGGCGCTGCGCGCAGCGCGGCGTGGTCCTGGACCACGATGGCGAGCGTCGCGGTGAGGGCGAGAATCACCGCGAAGCTCGCACCTGAGTGGTCGCGGTGGCTGCCGCGGCGTCGACGGGGTTCATCGCGCTCTGGTCGCCGAGGAGGCTCGAGCCGATGAACTTACCCGCCGCAGGGAGCGGTGCGATGATGACCTGCACCTTATCGGATAGCTTGTCCGCCAACGTCTTCTGGATCAGAAGGGGATACCGCGCCACCAGCGCGCCCTCGCGCTCCATCTGGCCGGCACTCGCCTTGCCCACGAGATCCAGCCGATAGGCCTCCGCATCCGCGAGCTTTTGCCGCGAGTCGGCTTCGCCCTTGGCCTCGATGCGGCGCGCCTCGGCAGCACCCTCCGCGGTGCGGATACGCGCGACTTTTTCGGCTTCGGCTTCGAGCTGCCGTTGCTCGATCTGCTTCTGCTTGAAGGGCAGGATGTGCTTCATGGTCTCCTCCTGCGCGCGCGCCGCGATGACTTGCTCCTGGCCGGCGGCTTCCGCGGCCGTTTGCCGCCGCACCTTGTCGGCCTCGGCCTCGAGCTGTTGCTGTTTGACCTGCGCCTCCTTGAGCTGCAGGGTGTAATGAATTTTTTCGGTCTCGAGTTCCTCGGCGAGGAGCTTCTCCATCCCGGCGCGATAGTCGGGAGGCAGATCGACCTTCCCCATATCGACATCGCGCAGCACGAGGCCCATGGCGGTGAATTTTGGCTTCAGCGCCTCGATGAGCTGCTGTTTTATCTCCGCCCGCCGTTGCGAAAATATCTCTCGCACGGAGTAGCGGGCGAAGGTGGGATAGAGGATTCCCTGAACAGCGGGCGCAACGAGATCCGCGCTGATGTCGTCCGGAAATTCCTTTGACATCTGAGCAAGACGCGCACGGTCGACTGTCCAGCGAACCGCGAGATCGACGCCGATCGATAGGCCCTCGACCGACTGGAAGGGCGCTGGGCCGGTCGCGCTCGCACTATCGGTCGGCCGATACACCTGATCGCGAATCGAGTAGCGTCGCACCTGATGGATTCCGGGCAGCACGAGCACCGTTCCTGAGGTGTAGACACTCACCGATCCGTCGAACGTGTCGCTGCGCGCCAGGACCTCACCACGGCGCACGGAATCAAATGGCGGATGGGTGCACAGACCATAAGCGATCAAGACCAGGACGGCGCCAATCACAACGCGCCAACGAAAGCGCCAGAGGCCGGTGGTGAGGGGCCGAAGGGCCGCGACCACCAAACCACAAAGCCGCCCCAGCGGTTCGATGAGCCCCCGTCGCAGGAACTCGAACAGGACATCCAAGGGACCAGACATTTTTGCCACACTCCCGTTGCAGGGCCGGACCGGCCTGACCGGAAGAGTCTCGCAGTCCTTTGTGGCTAGACCGTGGGGCAACTGTGGCGGAGTGTGGCAGCGACGAGATTAGCATCGCTCGTAGATGCCGGCTCAGTCAGATCGCCCGCAGCGCCGTTGCGATGGGCAAGCGCGCCGCGCGAATTGCGGGGAACACGCCGCCGATGAAACCAATGATGCTCGACGCGGCTACGCCGACCAACGCCAATTGAAGCGTCACTGTTATATCAAAAATGAGTTGGGCGTACGCCGACCCCTGCGTGGTGCTCACCGGGCGCCCGTTGAAGAATAGCCATGCCGCCAACGCACCCAGGATTCCACCGGCCGCGGCCAACAGAAGCGCTTCAAACAACACCGACACGACGATCGCAGTCGATCCAAAGCCTATGGCGCGCAGGGTCGCAATCTCGGTCGTGCGCGTGCTCACGGCTGAGTACATCGTATTCAATGCGCCGAATACGGCGCCCACCCCCATGATGCCGCCCACCACGTAAACGATGATCGAGAGCAGACTGCTGACAGTTTTCGATTGCCTCGAGAAGTAGTCGCGCTCGCGAGTGACATCGACGCGCAGGGGCGGATTAGTGGTCAGCGAATCTGCCAACTTGCCAAGCGAGCTGGGTGCGTCAAGCAATGCGGTAACGCTGCCATAGGTCGCGCCGTGATCCGAGGACATCACTGTATCGGCATCGGCCGCCAATTCCGACTCGTGCGCGTCACCGTTGGTTGTAAAGGTGCCGACCACGGTCCAGGTTGCCGTCCGAGTCGCAATGCGACTACCGATCTCCATGCCTCTGTATTGAGCTTTGGCCGCTTTGCCGACGACGAGTTCATTGACCGACGGTTGAAACATTCTTCCTTCAATGAGTTTCATCTCCGGGCGAACACTCATCGCCTGAGCGCCGAGGCCGCGCAGCAGCGCCGTCACCTCGGAGCCATCGTCGCGCTTGAACAGCTTGAGCAAACGCAAGGGTTCGGCGCTTGCCATGGGCTTGCCGTCTTTGTCATGTTTAATCCCGGGCGCGTCCATGATGATTTGCACGGCGCCGCGCGTTAGCGCGCTCCCGGATTCCGATGCCGAACCATTGCGCAAGACGATGGCGCGGTCATCACGTCCGGTGCCCTGCAGTGCTTTTGTCATGCCGGCCGCCATGGCCAGAACCGCTACCAGCACAGCGACCACGCCGCCGCTGCCAATGATGATCACGAACGAGGGGCCGAGGCGCTGCGGCAGGCTGCGCAAGTTCATGGCGGTCACAGAGGTCACTTGTGAAAGCAGGCTCATGAGCATCCCCTATCTGCCGGCCAACGCATCGACGATGTTGATACGCGTGGATCGCCAAGCCGGCGGTATTCCACTCACGAGTGCCAACAGAATGGCAATCCCCACACCCGCTTCAATCACCAGCATCGGCGGGGACAGAGCGCCGAATAGGGTTCCCATGAAGCCAAACGCCATTCTCGCCAGGCCCAGTCCGGTGAGTGCAGCAACCAGGCACAAAATGACGGCTTCCAAAACAATCAATGTCAACACCTTGGAGTTCGAGAAACCCAACGTCTTCAGCACCGCCAATTCTGGAATGCGCTCGCGCACCGACTGCCTCATGGTGTTGCCCGTCAAGAACAACAACGTGAACAACACAGCGCCTACAATCGAATTAGCGATCAAATTGATATCGCCCACTTGCTTGATCTGCGATTGTGCGAACGCTTGCTCGGTTTGCGTCATCGTTTCATCGCTGGAGTTGGCAAACAGGGTGTCGATAGCGGTCGCGGTCTCCGAGCCACGATGCGGATCGTCGATGCTCGCGATGTAGTACAAAACGCTGCCATTACCGAATGCGCGAGCTTCGTCAAGATACTCGTAGTTGACGTAGAACGCGGGAAATGAACCTGCGTTGTAAGCCGAGACATCCATGATGCCGACGACGTCGACCGGATATGCATCGCCGCCATCTTTCTTGGTCCAGATTGAGGTCTGCAGCGGAATCTTGTCGCCTATCTTCCAGCCGTACTTCGCGGCGATCTCGTTGCTGATAACCGCTCCGGTACGGGTGTGCTGCATTGCCTCGATCTGATCGTTGGGTATTGCTATTTTCGGGTACACCGCAAACTGTGTCGCCGCATCGATCGCAAATACCGGCAGACTGTTTTGTGCGTTTTGATAGAAGCCGCCGAAGTAGCTCCAGTGCGTCACTGCGCGCACGCCTGGCACCGATTTAATCCGCTTGAGATACGCGATCGGCAAGCCATCACTCATGCTGATGCGGCTCTGTACGTAGAGGCGATCTACATTCAAGCTTCGATAGACATTGTTCATTCCCTGATTGATGCCTTGCAGGAGGCCGAACAATAGAAACGCCACGACAATGGACAGCGTCGTGAGTATCGTGCGCGTTCTTTTGCGCCACAACCCCGCCCAAACGAGGATTAGGTATTTCACTCCGCCCTCCAAACGTTGTCCACCAAGCGACCTTTATCCATGTGAACTTGGCGTGTCGCGTGATTGGCGGCGAGTGGATCATGTGTGACCATGACGATGGTTTTGCCTCGATCGCGGCTTAGCATTTGCAGCAGTTGCAAAATCCCTTCGGCACTTTCGCGGTCCAAGTCGCCGGTGGGCTCATCGCAGACGAATAACGCAGGATCGGCGACGAGGGCGCGGGCAATGGAAACACGCTGTTGCTGACCGCCCGAGAGCTCATTGGGTTTGTGTTCGGCCCGATCCGCGAGGCCCACCAGTTGCAGCGCAGCGGCGACGCGTTGTCTTCGTTGCGCGCTGGTCAGCTGAGTCAGCAGCAACGGCACTTCCACATTGCGCCCCGCGGTGAGCACTGGCAGCAAGTTATAGAACTGGAAGACAAAACCGATATGCCGTGCGCGCCAGGCCGGAAGCTCGCCGCTCGACAGCTGGTCGATGCGATCGCCTGCCACGACGACTTGCCCCGAACTGGGGGTATCGAGGCCGGCAATGAGGTTGAGTAGCGTGGTCTTTCCGGAGCCCGATGGGCCCATTATCGCGACAAACTCACCTGCCTCGATGTCGAGACTCAAGCCGTGCAGGACTTCGACCTTTTGGATGCCACGGGTATAGGTCTTGACGATGCCGTTCAGTTGAATTGCCGGGGTCATCTCGCCCTCCTCTTGCTACCCAGTGCGGGTACCAAAAGCTAGCAACTGTCTTCAACGCCGGCGCGTCGATTAATGCAGGGGCTGGTCGATTTTAGAAATCGACGCGAGTTTTCAAGTTTCGGTGCGGGTTTGTTCAGCCAGCAGTTCGACTTTCCGCCTGTGCCTGAGCCCGATAGGCCGACGGCGTCATTGCCTTGGCGTCCCGAAAGGCTCGATTGAAGGGATTGATCGAGTTGTAACCGACGGTGAGCGCAATGGTAAGAATGGGGAGAGAGTTCTTTGCGGGGTTGGCCAGGTCGCGGCATGCTTCGGCGATTCGATAGTCGTGCAATAAGGCATTGAAGTTTCGATATCCAAGCTGTTCATGGATGAGTTTACGCAGCCGATACTCCGGTATTGCCAGCTTCATGGCGAGAGAGGCAACCGTGAGATCCCCATCGCGATACACGTGTTGCTCAGCAAACGCGTGCTGCACCGCAGTAATGGCCGAACGACGCGCGGCGTCAGGTTGACTGTCTTTTGCTTCAACTGTCGTCGCGCGAATCTTTTCGCCACGGAATGGATCGATATAGGCCGGCTCGTCCGATCGGAATGTCGTCAACAGCGCGACGACCGCCAGCAGTGTCTGAAGAATCGATAACGCTGTGTGCAGGTAAAAAATCGCGATGCTATCCCAGGGGATAAGCAACCTTTCCAGTAAAATCTCGACGAATATGAAAGTCCCAACGATGACCAGAAAGATCCATCGCAACCTGCGGCGCGCCTCTACCAGGTCCGCCTGCCACCCACTCAGCATCCAATACAGCGCGTATCCGACAAACAACAATTGCAGCAGCGCCGGCACCGCTTGAAATAAACCGTATTGCGCTTCAGCCCCATTGGTGGAACGCAATGAGCCGACAGATTCCATCAACACTTGCAGGACGAAGGCGCCCATTAACCAGCGCGGAAATTTAGACTCGTCCTGAAATAGCGAGTGGCAAAGGATCATTAACAGGCCGGAGGTCAGATTGCGCGCGACGTGCAGCGGAATGCGCAGCATTCCGACGTGCAACTGATAGGCTTCTGGAATCCAAAATGCATAATCATGCCGTGCGAGGACGATGGCGCATGCTGAATTGAAACAGATCAATGCGACGAGCCGAGCGTTTAGCCGCTTCGGGCTCGTGACCAAGACGCGCAGCCCGAACAACAGGACCGAGAAGAATCCGATCACATCGACCGAGAAGAAAAATAGCTGCATGGACATATGACGGAAACTTTACGGCGATCTGTGCGGCCGCTTTGGAGTCATTCTTGTATCTATGACGAATTTGCGCAAATGCGCCCGGATTGCCCCGGCTGGGAGAACCTGCAAGACTAGTCTTGCGGCGTTCGCCGCAGGTGGGCAATACCTCTCCAATGGGCAGACTAGTTCCAGGAGCGATTCGGATCGGCATCGGCGGCTGGACCTACGAGCCCTGGCGGGGTGCGTTTTATCCGGACAAACTTCCGCAAAAAAGCGAACTCGAATATGTCAGCCGCCATCTCACCTCGATCGAGATCAACGGCACTTACTATGGTGCGCAGAAACCTGCAAGCTTCGCCAAGTGGCGCGATGAAACGCCGGACGGTTTCGTCTTTTCCGTAAAGGCCCCACGCTTTGTCATGAATCGCACGGTGCTCGCCGGTGCAGACACCACGATCGCACGCTTCCTCGCGGGCGGCGTCATGGAGCTAAAGGACAAGCTCGGTCCAATCAACTGGCAGTTCATGCCCACCAAGAAATTCGATCCTGCCGACTTCAGGGCGTTCCTGACACTTCTGCCGCGGGAAGCGGGAAGCCGCGCGCTGCAGCACGTCGTCGAAGTCCGACACGACAGCTTCCGCTCTCCTGAATTCGTCGCGATGGCGCGCGAACATGGCGTTGCAGTCGTGATCGCCGCGGATTCCTCCTACCCGCAAATCGCCGATGCCACCGCACCCTTCGTCTACGCCCGGATCATGGGAACACGGGCGAAGCATGAATTGGGCTATTCCGATGCTGCGCTAGATCTTTGGGCCGGGCGAGCGCGCGCCTGGGCGTCGGGCGCAGCACCGGATGGACTCGAGTACGTCGAGCCGCAACGCGCGTACGGCAAGCCCCGCGACGTCTACCTCTACGTGATAAGCGGCGACAAGGTGCGCAACCCGGCTGCGGCGCAGTCCCTGATCCGGCGCCTCGGTTGAAACCACCCCGGAATTCTGCACGAGCTGCGCATTCGCGGCCGCGCTGGCCGCAGGTACCGATCCATGCCGATCACCGCAGTCAGGTGGCGGTCACAACAGGCCGTCCAATCGATCGAGGTCGTTGATGACGCGCCAGCGGCCGCCGCCCTGCTCGACCTTGGTGCGCCAAGCTTCGAGCCGCGAGAGATATTCGCGCGGGTCGAAATTGTCCGAGCGCAGCTTCGTCACGTTCAACGCCACGACCTCGAAGCCTTTTAGATCGAGCGGAATGTCTCGCACATAGCCCTTGGCCAGATCCTCTTTCATGTCGGAGAAGATCAGAATCTCCTTGCGGCCCGTTTTCTTCTCGTTCAGGAACTCGATTGCCTGCAGCAGGCCGCCGGTGATGTCGGTGAACGGCGCAGGCCGCGTCTCATCGATGAACTTCTCGACGCGGCCCGCGAACGCGCGCTTCTGCAGGTTCGTGGTGCTTGGACGGTCGTCGAACGTGGCCTTGGCGACGATGTTCCTTTCCGTGAAACTGGCCGTATCGATCCGCGCAACTGCGAAGGAATCCAGCGGCTGCAGCCGGGAAAGCGCAAAGAGAATGATCTGCTGCGCCTTGCTGACTTGCCGGGCGTACGAACCCGAGGTGTCGACCAGTAGGTAAACGCCCGTGTTATGCGCTACCGGAGGCGAACAGGCTGTGAGCAGCAGCGCTGCACCGACGATAAACCGCCATTTCATAGCTGTATCTCCGGCAATGACTCATCGCGGCCAGGCTTTACCGCATGCGCTATGCGCTCGATCTGCTGCTTCGCCGTGTGCCTCGCCTCGAGCCATAGCGGCACGAACAGCGGCAGGTCGTAGAGCCGCTGTGCCAGTGTGCCAAGATGCCGGCAGCCGTTGCCGAACACGCGAAAGATGAGCGCCAGTGCCCGCAGCACGCCGATGCCAATAAGACCCAACACCGTGCGCAGCGAGTGCACGAACGTCTCGAACGGAATGGCGACAAAAACAAGCGCGAATGGCAGCACGAATCCCATGCCCATCTGTGCCATCGTAGTGATCCAGTGATGCGTGTTTGCCAGCGCTCCGGTATTGTCGCCACGCAGCAGCGCGCTGGTCGCGAGCTCATCCTGCAACAGCACTTCGCGCATGTAGGCGAGGCCTGCTTCGATACTCGCCATCAACAGCAGGATCACCAGCGTGATTCCGATCATGCGCACGCGCATTTTGTCCGAAAGCGCGCCGATCACGGGAAACAGCCGGGTGATGCGCAGCGACTCCATGAGAAACAGACCCATGGATATCTCGACCATGATGATCACGAGCGCAGCAATATCAGCCGTGCGGAACATACCGATGAAGCTCGTGCCTCCCACCATCTCTGCCATCGGTCGTGCGATCAGCGTGAAGTTGATCGCAGCCCCGGCGGTCGCCACCGCGAGCACCAGCATTGAGACGAAGAAATGCACGAGCGACGAAGACGACAGCACCGACAACGCGCGGTCCTCGCCGCGCACGATCCCTTCGTATTCCTGCATGTGGCGATCGATGACGAGCGCGCGCTCGATGACGCTCGCGACGCTCTTGTTCACGCGGCCGAGCGTTTCCTGGATCATGCGCCAATCGGGCATCATTTTGCGCAACAGCGCGTGCCGCTCGCCACTCGCCTTGCGATAGTCATTCATGGCTTCGCCGTGCGCCTTGACCATCGATTTGTGAATGTCGGCGAGGATATCCGCGCCGGCATTGCGCGAATCGATATTCGCGACTACCGCGATCGCCTTCGCCCAACCCGGCGCCTCCGGCGGCACCTCTACGGCCTTTTCCTGATCCTCCTCGATACGAATGATCGCTTCACTCAAGCGGCGCTGCATGTCCGGATAGTTGGCCAGATCCTTGCGAACGGTATCGCCAACGCGTGCAAACTCGCGCTCCACGACGCGCTCCTTGGCTTCGCGTCCCGCAGCGAGCAGCACGTCTCTATTGCGTGCACTGAGGCGCTCCTCCGCATGCGTGACCGAATGCGCGGCCAGTCGAAAGCCGCGCGCCAAGGCGCTCGTGACCGCATGGATCGCCTGGTGGGCGGTGTGCCTTGCCAGATACAAGGCCACTACCAGCAGCGCCAGCATGATCGCTGCCGACACGCCCGGCCAGGGCGTGAAAGTCAATAGACTATTCAGGTGCATGTGAAAGCTCGCTTGAGTGTGCCCGAGGGCGAGAAGACGCTAGATTCATCGCCAGGTGCGGACGCCGGCGGTCGGTGCGTACATCCGCTGCAATGAACGGATGACCTGCAAGATGGCAACCCCGCTGTCATAGGAAATTCCCCTTAGACCGGTGGCTTTGCGGCCCTAACTTTCGAAAGGTGTGCCTTGGCTGAAGCTTTGGGGAGGTTGCTGCACAGGGGTGCAATTTTCTGTGCATTGGGTCACGGTTTGAGCACATCGGACGGCCGTCGGCGGGAATCCCAGCCCCGCCGCCGCGGCGGCGGGGCTTACAGCATTTCTTCCCACGAGCGGCTTAGCCTGGTGGCGCAAGTGATGATGCCGACCATGCTGTAGGTCTGGGGAAAATTACCCCACTGCTCGCCGCTGACGGGATCGATGTCCTCAGACAGCAGGCCGGCGCTGTTGCGACGAAGCAGGAGTTTTTCGAAGATCGTTCGCGCTTCATCGACCCGCCCGACCGCGGCAAGCGCATTGACGTACCAGAACGAACACATCGTAAAGGTGTTGGTCGGAATACCAAAATCATCCGCGTGGACGTAGCGGTATACCAGGTCGCCGTGTACCAGTTCGCGCTCGATGGCATTGAGCGTGGACACGAAGCGTGAATCGCTGCCCTCGACGAGGCCAAGATCGGACAGCAGGAGCGCGGTGGCATCGAGGTCTTCGCCGTCGAAAGCGCTGGTGAATGTCTGCTTGCTGTGGTTCCAGGCGCGCGCCAGAATTTCCGCACGCATGGTGTCGGCGCTGGCGCGCCAAAATGTGGCTCGATCGAAGATTCTTAGCTGCATGGCAATTCGCGACAATCGGTCACAGGCCGCCCAGCACATGGCAGCCGAAAAGGTATGCACGCGTTCGATGCCGCGAAATTCCCACGGACCCGCGTCCGGTACGGCAAACATCTTCAGCGCGCGTTCGCCCAGCACCTCTGCTCGAGCGAACATCGCGGCATCACCGGGATTCGTCAGACGGTGATCGAAAAACAATTGCCGCGCCGCGAGTATCACTGCACCGTAGACATCGTGCTGGATTTGCTGGTAGGCCTGATTGCCAACGCGTACCGGTCCCATGCCGCGATAACCGTCCAGCGTCTCAATGACGCGTTCCTCGATGTGTGCTTCGCCGGTAATGCCGTATAGCGGCTGCAAATCCCCGCCGGGATTACGCGCAACGATGTTGTCGAGATAGCGCAAGTAGCCTTCCATCGTGTTGGTGGCGCCCAGGTGATTGAGCGCGAGAATCACGAAAAAACTATCGCGCAGCCAGCAGAACCGATAATCCCAATTGCGCACGCTGTTGGCCATCTCCGGTATCGATGTGGTCAGAGCGGCGAGCACCGCGCCAGTGTCTTCGTAGGTGCACAATTTCAAGGTAATCGCGGAACGAATCACCGCCTCCTGCCAGTCGAAGGGTACGGCCAGGCCGCGAATCCACTCGTGCCAGTAGCTGCGCGTTTCCTCCAGCCAGGTCCTCGCAAGGGTCAGCGGCGTCTCCTCGATGGTTTCGTCCGGTGCGAGGATGAATGCGAGCGGCGCATCGAGCACGAAAGCGCTTTCGTCCAATAGGGGTGACAGCGAGCCATTGGTAGTGACCCGGTAATTGAGCATCCCGGACAAGAAACGGATGTTGTGGCTGCCGGTGACGCGCTGCGGATCATTTGCCCCATGGTCACATCGCGGCCGCAGGCGCACATTGACAATCGGCCGTCCCTCGATGGGCTCGACCAGTCGCACGAGACATGTGGGTCGGAAGTTACGGCCGTGCGAACGAAAGCGCGGACAAAAATCCGTAATTCTCAGGGTGTTGCCCCGCGCGTCGCTGAGCGTGGTCAATACGATGGCGGTGTTGCGCACATAGCTGCGCTGTGCTTCCGCCATCTCTTGCAAATCGATGGCGAAGACGCCGCTGACCGAATCGCCGCCCTCGCGCCGCAGCAGCGCGCAGAACACCGGATCGGCGTCCGGCTTGGGCAGGCACATCCAGACAATTCGGCCGCGCCGGTCGATCAATGCGGCGACTTGGCAATTACCGATGAGCGCGAGATCCAGGTCCGAGGATGGCTTCATTCGCGTCGTGAATCTTGCTACGCCGCGAAGCCCTGCAGCCAGCTGCGCACGGCAGTTGGATCTTCGGCGCGAAATTGCGCGCGCACGCGATCGCCGACTGCGATTGAAATGCCGCCCTGTGCTTCGACCGCCTGAAATCCGCCTTGATCGGTGAGGTCGTCGCCGACGAATACCGGTCGTCGGCCTGCGAACGGCGGCTCCTGCATGAACATCTCGATGGCTGCGCCCTTGTTGAATCCGCGGGGCATTAATTCGAGGACCATGTTTCCTTCTTGAATACGAAGATGGGTGCTCATTGGTTTGGCGATGGCTGCCAGCGCCTCGCGTACCCTTGACTCGTGGTGGGGCGCCATTCGAAAGTGCACGGCGATAGTTTGGCCTTTGTCCTCGACGGAAGTTCCCGGGAAAGCCTCGACGAGCGCGTTCACCGCCAAGCGCACGCGGTCGAGCTCGGCATTGATGATACTCGCTCCGTGCATCACACCCGACGCGCTGCGCCGCGCGACGCCGTGAAGTCCAACCGCCGGCAGGCGCAGCGGTTTGAACAACGCGTCCAGGTATTGGATGCTTCGGCCACTCACCAATGCCAGGGCGCCGCCAAGTTGTTCCGCCACGAGACCCAACAAGACCTTCAATTCCTGGTCCGCAAACGCCTCAAGCGGAGAATCGGTCAGCTCGATCAGGGTTCCGTCGACATCCAAAAACAAACACCATGCAAGCGATGGCGTCGGCAGTGTTTGAATCATAGGACAACATAGGTTACAGGGTCGTCGCCGCCAATGCTTTGCAACTATTTGTCGGCAATGTAATTCTTACACGGAGAGTATCGGACAAAAGCTGGGACTGGACTGCGAATATTCGGTATTTTGTTTGCTTGACGTGGCGTGCTTATCGACCCACAGGGAGGCAGGATGTTTCGCTCAGTCATGTTGCGTTATGTGCTGCCGATTGCGCTTGCCGCATGCGTTGTAGCGTTTTTTGGCTTGCCGTCCATCGAACGGTTGCTGGCGGAGTGGTTTCGATCCGACGTTGAATTGCGCGCTCAGTTGGTGATGCATTCGATGGAGGAGCGGATCATATATCTGGTGGAAAGCGGCAACCAGGCGCAGCTTAGCGACTACCTCGCAAAGCTAACCGCCGACCAGCGCTTGCTCGCAGTCCTGGTGTGCCGTCCCGACGGTTCGACCATCTACGAGACTGAGCGCACGCCTGGCACGATTTCCTGCAATGCCGGCATCAATGCGAAACTCGATGCGACGCGCATCGTCCAATTGCCGTCCGGCTCCGTGCAGATTTCTCGCTTCGACTTCGATGCACTCGAACCAACGCCCTTTCGCGTGCTGATGCTGCACGATTTGAGCTTCGTCGACCGCCGGCAAAGGACTGCTAGGGACTTCGTACTGGTGTTTGTCGGCATTTCGCTGCTCCTGTTGGCGCTGCTGATCGTGCTCGTGGCTTGGCTCCAATTGCGCCGTTGGGTCAAGGTCCTGATCGGCGACATTCGCGGCAAGCGGTTTCTCGACGATGCGAAATCGCCGCGCTCCTCGATGCCGATATTGTCGCAAGTGCGTCAGGTATTGGCTGAGGCCGAGGAGAAGCAGCGGCTGGAAATCGACTTTCATGAGAATTGGACGCCGCAGGCGCTGCGGCAGGTGGTACGCGATTATCTGCATTCCTCGCAGGTCATCATCGTGTCGAATCGTGAACCTTTTATGCACAATTTCGACGCGCAACACCGTCCCAGGGTGCAAGTTCCTGCGAGCGGCATGGTTACGGCGCTCGAACCGATCATGCGGGCGTGTTCGGGAGTCTGGGTGGCGCACGGCGCCGGTACGGCCGATCGTGAGACCGTGGATCAGTACGATCACCTACAGGTGCCTCCCGATGATCCGTCGTATACGTTGCGCCGCGTGTGGCTGACGACTGAACAGGAGCAGGGATACTACTATGGCTTTTCCAACGAGGGCCTGTGGCCGTTATGCCATTTGGCCTATGTGCGGCCGGCATTTCGCGCCAGCGATTGGCATGCCTATGAAGAAGTGAACGCCAAGTTCGCCGAGGTGGTCGCCGCGGAATCGACCACCGACAGTCCGGTGGTGCTGATCCAGGATTTCCACTTCGCCATCTTGCCGCGACTCCTCCGCGAGAAGATTCCCAAAGCCACAATCGTGCTGTTTTGGCACATCCCATGGCCGAATGCCGAGACCTTCGGCGTGTGCCCGTGGAAGCGCGAGATGTTGCTGCATATGCTGTCGGCCGACATCCTCGGATTTCACACCCGTTACCACTGTCAGAATTTTGTCGATGCCGTGGATCGCTTCGTGGAATGCCAGATCGATCGTGAGCACATGACAGTCACTACGCAGGGCCATGTGTGCCGCGTCGCCCCTTACCCGATCTCGATTGAGTGGCCGCCGCGCTGGCTGCAGCACCAACCCGACATCGCCACCTGCCGAGCGCTGGTGCGCGAACGCCATCGCATCGGCGCCGGCGTCGTCGTCGGCTTGGGTGTCGAGCGCTGGGACTTCACCAAGGGCATTCTCGAGCGGTTTCAAGCCTTGGAGGCATTGCTGGATAATAATCCACGACACCGCGGGCGAATCAGCTTGTTGCAGATCGCAGCGCCGTCGCGCAGTCAATTGCCCGCCTACCAGGCACTGCAGAAACAAACCTACAGTGAAGCTGAGCGAATCAACGCGAAGTACGCGGAAGGCGAGTGGCGTCCGATCATACTCATCGACGAACATCAGGAACCGCAGCGCGTCTTCGAGCTTTACCGCGCAGCGGACTTTTGCCTTGTCAACAGTTTGCACGACGGCATGAACCTGGTGGCCAAGGAATTCGTGGCCGCGCGGGACGATGAGGACGGTGTGCTCATACTAAGCACCTTCGCGGGC
>Ga0210394_10004859_pt1 | contig 15406 bp, 17 predicted proteins | sample IncBWC12MmetaG_FD_160121 | JGI IMG/M metagenome (GOLD analysis project Ga0210394, IMG submission 160121) | Forest soil microbial communities from Barre Woods Harvard Forest LTER site, Petersham, Massachusetts, United States - Inc-BW-C-12-M | ecosystem: Environmental > Terrestrial > Soil >... | reverse complement strand
CGTCGGATGGTTCGGACTCGTCGACATTTTGGGAAGCAGGTTGGGCAGCGGGGAGGGCAGGCAGCCGCTGCGGGGCTGGTCCGAGGGCGCGCTGGACAGTTGCTCTCCAGGTACGCTCGCCGACACTGTCGAGAATTTCGTCGCGGACGTGGGGGATGCTCTGCAAGAGAAGCTGGGCGACGTAGGCGAGCGATACGGCCTCACCGCGCGGGATGCGGTTCTGGGCCATGAGGGAAAAGAGGCGTCCCAGGACGCGGTTGATGTCGCTGGCGGTCTTGAATTCGCCGGAACGGGAGACAAGGCGCTTGGCGGCTTCGTCGGCGGCTAGAAGTTCGTGCTCGGCGCGAGCGTGAAAGACGCAGAGATTCTGGTGTTTGGGTGAACGCGGCATGCGGCAGGTGCGGCCGTCGGAGAAGGAGAATTGGCAGAGGTCGTCCCGCAAAGCTCCGCGGGTAAGGGAGGATGGGGCTTCCGGCTCGGACTGCTTCTTGCGTTGGGTAGTGCGTTGTTTGTGTTTCATGGCGTATGTGACTAAGTGACTTTGGAGGGGGTTTTGTTACAGCGTTTTTCGCCGGAGATTAGAAATAGTAGCTTCGAGCCGGCGATTCGAAACCGCGGCGGGTGACCTGGGACCGAGGATTGGGGATGGCCAACACTTGAGGAACGGGCCTCTGGGAATGTGGCCACGCCAGATTGAGCAAAAAGCCCTTTTCCGAGAAGCCGACTTGTCGGGACTTGGCCTCGGTGAGTGCCTGTAAATCTGATTGCTAGCCCGGCGGCAAGGACCAACCCAGTCCTTTGGACTAGGTATCCACTTTGGTGAATCGATTCGTGAGTTCTCTTCGTCGAGCCACGAAGTGCTAGAGTTCGGGCGTGGAGCCTCCGTGTTTTTCAAAGAGGAATTTGCGAAGAGTTGGCCTCTAATCGGCATAACGCTACTTTCATTGACGACAGCTATCTATTTGGCATTGAGATTGTGGCGCACTTTGGATTTCCTGTCGCGAGGTACGCCTGATTTCCATCCAGTGGTGGAGATCACGGCAGAGACGAGCTGGTTTTTACTCAGCCTTGCTCTCGTCAACAATTCCCTCAAAGAGGTATGGGCCGAAGAATGCGTCATCGTGCTCACCGAGTTCGATGGAACACCTTCTAACGGTTTCGAGGCCAGTTGCAAAGGCTTGCTGCGCATTCGGGAGCTCGTCAACGCCGGAGAGATAATACGAGTTGGTCTCTGCCAGACAGTTTACGACGCCGCGGGACGGCCTCAAGATGAATACAGTTTCGTTATCGGCGGCACACTTAAATACAGCATCGGGAACGTCTGGTATAGCGAACCCGTCCCGCTACGCCGAGTAAAGATGAGCGGCCTCAATCCGATTGAAGTGCGAAAGACAATCAAACGGCCTACAACGAATTTGGGCGACAACGAGTCTAGGCAATCGGAATCGATAAACCGACCTTAGGTTCGGGCACAGCCAATTGTGCACCTCAGGGAGATCGGAATATCTCGGTGGCCAAGTGCTGATCAACGGGATTGCCAGTCGACACAACGCCCGGTTGTTTAAGGGAGAGCGGGGGCAGTAATTCCAACGCGGGTCCGCTCGGGCATCGGTATCTTTACAGCGAAGGTCAGGAGCGAGAGGCGGTTACTAGGAGTCTACTCAAGCCACAGTATTGAGGCAAACTTCGACCTCCAGGGGAATGGAGGTGCGAAGTTTAGGGTTAACCACTGGTGGTGGAGGCCCTTTTTCTGTGGGGAGGCGCAGGTTACAAATAATCGCAGATTGATGTCTGTTCAATTGCGGACACTTTTGATGGGTGGGCGTGCCCCTCCTTATCCGAAGGCGGGTGTGCAATATGGGGCATGAATCAAACGGCCCTACTTGTACAGTCATGTCTACCGCGTTTCTGAGAGCGGAAATGTCGAATTTGGAGGACTACAATATGTACCGTGCACATGGTTTCATCGCCTCGCTATTTCTAACCGCTGGCTTGGCGGCACCGATTTTAATGATGGCTGCTCCCAGACCTCAAAGCGCCAGCGTCCGAATCGACGATAAGGCACACAAAGACTCCCACGTTTACGATGACCACGAAAAGCAGGTCTACACCCAGTTCCGAGTGACCCACAAGACTTACAACGAGGATTTGACCAGGGAGACGCCGAAGCATCAAGCGGTGTATTTCAACTACCGTCACGCGCATCCAGACAACACGGATAAGAGATAGCAAAGTCAGCCTTTAGCACGAGGAAGCATCAGACAACGAAATGCACGACCGGTCCGTAACATTACGGACCGGTCGCCGCACCGGTGCCTCATCGTTAGCTCGCTGCAAACCACAGACGGAGGATACCCTCGCTCACTCCTCTAAACCGGATAGCGCCTGAGAAAGCCGGCCGTCAGCCCCGAAAACTCCCATCCCGATAAGCCTTATCAGAGTTGGCTGCGATCATCCGGGTTCGATGTCTACTTGCCACGGCGCTTCTGGCAGTAACGGCGCAAGGAACGCCAGTCTCAAGGCACGTCCATCGTCTAGAACGGATAGGCGTGATAGTAGTTACCTATGGAGTGCATCTAGTGTCATAGGACTGTCCTATTACAGAACAGAGCAGTAGATTAGAACCGCGAGGAACTTGCTCGTGTCATTTTCATTTTGACACGGGCCTCAGATCTCCTCCGATTTGCACCACACCGAGAGGGAGGAGGCCGCGGCTTCCTCCTTCTCTTTCCATTGTTAGGCACTACCGAGACCGAAGAGAGGGTGCCGTGTCCATCAGTGGGAAGGTCGTCTCTGGGGAAGAATCTGACACTAGAGTCGCTCCTAAGAAAGAGTATGCTCCACCAACGCTTCGGATTTACGGGTCCTGTCAGCAGCTGACGGCAAGTATCAGCTTCGGGTCTGGTGACAGAGACCAGGCGGGGGGTGGTAACGTCAAGACTCATTAACAGCAACAGCGAAAACACGGACTCGTACGCTTCCCCTTCCCTCGACACGAGCAAAAAGCCAGAGTTCCCACCGATACTTGGTATTCGTTTTGCCTGCGCAAGTCTTTACTTTACTCCCGCACTTTTTAGGCTGGTCGGCATCCTCCTTCCCTTCAGTTTTTCTTAATGGCTGGATGAGTATTCTCGGAACAATTATTTCGCATGGACACAGAACCAGGGCGGTCCTGGCGGAACCCTAAATGTTCGCCAGGACCGTACTTCCGCGAGATCGCGGGCATGAGAAACACTCGTGGGGGCGGCAGGCCTAAAAAGGAATCCCGTGCCTAAAAAACCAAAACTGTTTCAGGGGGTGCTTTGTAAAAACTGCCATGCAGTTATTCCGCTTCAAGAAGTTTGGGAGAGGGCACCTCAGCGGCTTGTATCGCAAAGTGGTCCCATTCCGGATTTTATCTATGCCTGTCGAAAATGCGAGAAAATCCACGCTTACACCGCAGCAGATGTAAGGTCATTCAACCCATCGGACGGGGCGGCCTAATACTTATCCCGACTTGTCTCTCCCAGTCGTCTGTGACTGCTCGGGAGCGGCACTCCGGCTGTATACTCTGCCCACTCTCGGTCGGCGAGAGTTCTATGGCGAATAAATCATGAAGGCGATTGTGATTCCGAAGCATGGCGGGCCGGAGGTGCTGGAATACCAGGATGTGCCGGAGCCGGAGCCGCGCGCGGGTGAGGTGCTGGTGCGCGTGCGCGCGTGCGCACTCAACTATCTGGACCTTTGGTCACGGCGAGGATTGCCGGGCATTCAGTTTCCGCTGCCGCTCATACCCGGGAGCGACATCGCGGGCGAGATTGCCGCGGTGGGCGCCGGAGTCCAACGCGTACATACGGGCGACAAGGTTGTTTTGTCGCCGGGCGTGAGCTGCGGGCAGTGCGCAGCCTGTTCAGCGGGAAACGATAATCAGTGCCGGCAGTACGCTCTTATCGGCTACAAGCGCAATGGCGGCTGTGCGGAATATGTGGTCGCGCCGGAAGTGAACGCGCTGCCGATGCCGGAGGGATTGTCATTTGAGGAAGCCGCGGCGGTGCCGCTGGTTTTCCTGACGGCCTGGCACATGCTGATCGCGCGCGCGCAACTCAAGCCCGGCGAGAACGTGCTGGTGCTCGGCGCGGGCAGCGGAGTCGGCAGCGCGGCCATTCAGATTGCCAAGCTCGTCGGGGCGCGCGTCATCGCTACGGCCGGCGACGCTGCGAAATTTGACAAGGCGCGGGCGCTCGGCGCGGATGAGATGATCGACCACAGCGAACAGGACATCACCGAAGAAACTCGGCGGCTGACCGGGCGGCGCGGCGTGGATGTGGTGTTCGAGCACGTGGGCCAGGCGACGTGGGAAGAGAGCGTGAAGAGCCTGGCGACAGGCGGGCGACTGGTGACTTGCGGCGCGACGACGGGCGGAGCAGGGCAGACGGATTTGCGGCTGTTGTTTGGGCGGCAGCTATCGCTGCTGGGGTCGTATATGGGCAGCCGGGGCGAGCTGTATCACGTACTGAAATTGGTCGGCGAAAAGAAATTGCGGCCAGTGGTGGATCGTGTTTTACCGCTGGCGGAGGCTCGCGCGGCGCATGAGGTGATGGAGAGAAGGGAGCAATTTGGGAAAGTGGTGCTCAGCATCTAGGTTGTCGAGAAAATTGATGCAGAAACCAATCTTCCGACGCGGATTCCTTTGGCTGTGGATTTGCGCTCAAGAGGAATGGTTGCCCAAGTGACGTTCAAGTCAAGAACCCCACCCTTGCGCACACCGCAAGGATGGGGCACCCCGACGGCTGTCGCCGTCGAAGGAAACGGCACCCGCCTGAGTCGGTATTGAGCTGGGCAAGCGCTGAACGGAAATGACGCAGGAAATTGAACACGTTGTTATTAAACCTGAGGAGCGGCGTCCTCGACGGTTTAATCGGGAGCGACTGGCATTAGCTCTCGCCGTGGCTGTGGCCTCGGATGTAGTGAGCTTCTGGGCGGAGCTTGTACCGCCGGTTCAGTGGGCGGTAGATCTGGCGACGGCGATAGCGCTGTTCGTGATTCTGGGACGACGCTGGGCGATCCTGCCGGGACTTGTGGCCGAAGCGATTCCCGGGGTGGCGGCGTTTCCCATGTGGGTTCTGGTGGTGGTCTACATCGGCGTCTACGATGACGTTAAGGGGCGCAGGACTTAGGAACGTGGGCAGCGTCTAGGTGGAAGTTGTTGAACCGGCCGCCGGAGCCGACATGGCGGCTCCGGCGACCGAAGGGTTGTTAGCGGTCGTGGCCTCGGCCTCGACCGTTGTCGTGATCGCGGCCGCGATCGAAATCGCGGTCATGGTCGCGATCCCAGCGGTGATCGTGCTCAAACCGGCCGCGATCTCCATTCCAGTAACCCGCGAAGAACTGTCCTCCTTCATAGCGAGGGCCTACCCAAATGGCGCCCTCATAGGGAGGCCGGGTCCAATAGCCAGCATGCCACTTGTAGTGGTTTCCAACCGGATACCAATAGCCTTCCACCCAGATGAATTCCGGACCCGGTCTGACCGGCTCGACGCGAATCACGCGAGGAGGCGGGGGCGCACCAATTCTGACTCCGATGGAAACCTGCGCCGCAAGTGTGGAGGCGCCAGCGAGCAGGATCGCGGAAAGCAATATTGTTCTGGTGATGGTTATGGTGCTGGTGTTTTTCATGGTGTGTTCCTCCTTCCGGCATCTATCCAGTTAAACCCCGGCGCAGCGTCAGGGTTGCACAAACGGAGAAAGATTTCGCCGGCGGAGCGACGCCGTCCTAAGAAGATTAAGCAAGTCGTGGGCCAAAGCGCATGGCTCGGATTTCCTTCGATATTTCAGTGCGTTAGGGGCTTCCGGTTGGCTGGTATTGGCCGCCGCGCTAGTTCGGTACGCGCATCGGCAGTGTAGGTTTTTCCGGTTCGCGAGGCCTGGATTTGCTGCAGCGCACGCAGTGTGAGAAAATCAAACTTGGAACATGAGCGTACGCGGCGGACAGAACGTCACCCTGGATAAGCCGGAGGACCTGACCAAGGTTCTCGGCGAGCAGGGCATTATTTTCACGCAGCTCGACAAGGCCGTGAACTGGGCGCGCAAGAATTCGCTGTGGCCTCTGGGATTTGGTCTGGCCTGCTGCGCCATCGAGATGATGTCGATGGCGGCGTCGCGGTTTGACGTGGCGCGATTCGGCGCCGAAGTTTTTCGAAATTCACCCAGGCAGGCCGATTTGATGATTGTCGCCGGGCGCGTTTCGCAGAAGATGGCGCCGGTGATCAAGCAGCTCTACGATCAGATGCCCGAGCCCAAATGGGTGATTTCCATGGGGGCGTGTGCGACTTCGGGCGGCGTCTTCAATAATTATGCGCTGGTGCAGGGCGTGAACCAGGTGATCCCGGTCGATGTTTACGTGCCGGGCTGCCCGCCGCGGCCGGAGGCGCTGCTGTACGGGATCATGACCCTGCAGAAGAAGATCGAAGCCGACCGCGGCAGTTTCAAGCGCGCGTTTCACCTCGCCAAATCCTAAGTTTCAGCGGCAAATCTCTGCATTTTGCGGTTCGAGGGGGTGCGCTCAAGCGCCGGAGGGATTCCTCACTGCGCTCGGAATGACGGCTGGGACGACAGCTTACGCATGCCGATCAACGGCTGGCCTCACCAAGTGCCGCGGGAAGGGGCAATTCGATGACTTGGGCTTCGGCGCCGTTGCACAGGAGATGCGCGCCAGGCTGGCCGTGTTCACGGCGCAGGTAGCCCATGCCAATGGGCTTGCCGGCGAGCGGCGAAAACGCGGCGCTGGTGACTTGGCCGGCTTCCACGTTTGCGGCTTCGCCGGCCGCAGTGCCCGCGGCGGTGAGTTGCGCGCCCGCGGCGGGCGGCTGGGAGCCTGAGAAGAGCAATCCCGTGCGACGACGGTTCACGTGGCCGCGCGAACGCACGCGTTCAATGATCTCCTGCCCTGTGTAGCAGCCCTTGGTGTAGCTGATGTGGGTCTTTTCGAGCGCAGCCTCGTGCGGAATCTGATGTTCGTCGAAGTCGGTGCCGAACCAGGGCACGCCGGCTTCGAGGCGCAGAGAATTCAGCGCGCGGTAGCCGATGGGCCCGCCGCCGCGGGCGCGGACGGCTGCTTCCAGCGCATTCCAAGCGGACTTGAGCGTGTCGCGGCGAACGAGGAACTCCGCGCCGGGAGCGCCGAAGAGCGACTGACGGATGACGCGGTAGGGAACTGCGCGCCCGGCGGCAGGGATGCTAGCCGCAACATGGCTGTGCGGCGCAAGCGGGGAGATGTCCACGCCGGTCAGCTCGCGCACGATTTCGGGTGCAGCCGGGCCCTCGATGGACAGCGTGCCGGAGTCGGCGGTCTCGTCGGTGAGCGTGACGTCGTCCATGATGATAAATTTGTCGAGCGTGGCGAATGTTTTCTCGCGCAGAAAGGCGTGGCCGAAAATCAGGAGGCGGTCTTCGAGCGCGAGGGTTTCAAGTTCCGCGAGAATGTGCCCCTGGGCGTTGAGCAGCAGGCCGATCGCGCCCTGGCCGGCAGCGAGGTCGCGGACGTTGCTGGTGAGCACGGCGTTCAGATAGCGAACGCGGTCGGGGCCGGCGAGCGAAAAAACGGCGCGAAAATTGGTGTCCATCAGCGCGGCGTGGTCGCGCGCGAGGCGATATTCGGCGGCGAAATCGCTGAAGAGCGCGGGCAGTCTGATGCCGAAATAGGAAGCAAGATCGGCCCCGGCGTTGCGATGCAGTTCGGCGAGAGGCGTTTGGCTGTCCATCCGGGTCCAGTCTAGCAGACAAGCGTGGCCTTCACTTCGACTCGAAATACAATGGGGCGGCGGCAAGCTCGGGGTACAAACGGAAGGCGTCGTGGTATTTTCTTTGGGGGAGATTTTATGTTCTGCACTCATTGCGGCGTCGCGCTATACGAGGGCGCGGCATTTTGTTCGGCATGCGGGCAACGCGTGGACGCGGAGGCGGGAGCCGCTGCGCATGGCAAGGTGGCGTACGCGGGTTTTTGGCTGCGCGCGGTGGCGTTTCTAATCGACCAAGTGGTGCTGGCGATTCCTGGGTTTCTGGCCCTGGTGATTGCGGTTGCTTTCTTTGGCTTGCAAATGCCGGGGCCGGATGCGGACTTTACGGAGATGCCGACGCCTCGCGGCGTATTTCTGGCGACGGAGGGCGTGCTGCTGGCGATCAACTGGCTCTACTTCGCGCTCATGGAAAGTTCGACCTGGCGAGGAACGCTTGGAAAGAGGGCGCTCGGCGTGGCGGTCACTGATTTGAACGGCAAACGAATCACTTTCGGTCGCGCCAGTGGCAGATTCTTTGGGAAGCTTCTTTCGATGATGACGCTGGGCGTGGGCTACGTGATGGCAGCAGTGACCGACAAGAAGCAGGCGCTGCAGGATGTGCTGGCGAAATGCCTGGTCGTGAGGATGCCGTAAGGATGGCCGACGCGCGAAAGATGATTCACGAAGTGCTGCCGGTCGGATGGCTGCAGTGCAACTGCCAGGTCATCGGCGACCCGGAGACGCGCGAGGCGCTCGTCCTCGATCCAGGCGACGAGGTCGAGCGCGTGCTCGAAGTGCTGCGCCGGCACTCCTTGAATGTGCGCGCGATTGTGAGCACGCACGCGCACATCGATCACGTCGGCGGTCTGCAGAAACTGCAGGCGGTCACGGGCGCGCCGGTCCTGATGCATGGCGATGACCTGGAACTTTATCGCCATCTGGACGAGCAGGCCGCCTGGCTGGGCGTGCCGCCTCCTCTGTCCGCGCGCGTGGACCAGCTTCTGCGCGAAGGCGATGTGGTGCGCTGGGGCGGTTACGCGGCGAGCGTCCTGCACACGCCCGGGCATACGCCGGGGAGCGTGTCGCTGTATCTTTCTTCTGAGCACGCTTACGGCGTGCCTCCCGAAGACGCGGGCCACGTGACGCCGGCGCGGGCCGATCATGCAGGGGCCGCGGAATTGAGGAAGGGAATCCTCCTCGCCGGAGACACGCTTTTTGCCGGCAGCATTGGGCGCACCGATCTGTGGGGCGGATCGTTCGAGGATATTTTACGTTCCATTCACGCCAAGCTGCTGGTGCTGCCGGACCAGACGCTGGTATATCCTGGTCACGGTCCGGCTACAACCATCGGCGAGGAACGCGCGAACAACCCCTTTTTGCAGTCGCAGGGACCGGCGCAGTCAGGGTGCCGCGGGTAGGTGCGCGGTCGTGAGGCTACTGCAGCGGAAGGTTGGGTCCGCCGCGTTCGGCGCGCAGGCCTTCCATGACGTTTTGCACCAGTTCTTTGGCCTTGCGCAGTTCGCGGGTGACGAGTTCGATATCGAGGCTGGGCTTTTCGGGATCGCGGTCGGAGTGGCAATAAACGCCATGCTGGCCGACCAGGAGCAGAGCTTCGGTGACGCGATCCATGGCAACTGCCAGGCGGCCGCGCCACGTCCCGAGCATCTGCTCGTAATGTTCCAGCTCTGCCTTGTGCTCATCAAAAGCGGCCATGCCCGGCCTCCGGAGAACGTCCGATTGCATCTAACCTTGCGACTACGGCTTCGAGGTTAGCCGCTGCGCCCGCGGACTGCAAGGCGGGGGCGGGTTGTTGGCATATTGCGCACATGGAACATGCGGCCACGGCGGTTCTTTACTCTAACTAATTGAGCGAAGGATAATCCCGATGCAATACGAACCGCGCTTTGAACGGTTCGAGGCCAAAGGGCCTGACGGGCGACAGGTTTCGGCGGAATTTCGCAGAGCCGGCTTTTTGACCGTGGGCGATACCCCGGAGCTCTATTTCTTTCACGTTGCCGGGGATGAGGTTGTGGTCGGCATTTCCGGCAGCGCGCTGAAACGGTTCGAAAGGGCGCGCCGGCTGAGCCGTGAAGAGAAGATTGATCTCGCCGGGCTGTGGTTAAAGCGGCAGATCGAAGCCGGAGCAAATTTAGAGTCACAAAATCTGTTCCTTCGGGATGAGGAGCTGGCTGGAATGGCCGGCGACCTCAGAATCCAGGCATGAGGGTGACATGAGACGTTCCGATCTGGTACAGAACAGTCAGAGCAACAGCAGCGGTGATCGCACCACGCAGATTATTTTCGGCGAGCGCCAGCACCTTTTGCGCGTCCTCGATTCGCTCGAAGGTTCGCAACTCGGTCCGGCGCGCCGCAATCACGAGCGGCGCGTGCTGGAAGAGTTGATCCACGCGCGCACCAAGGAACTCAACGAAATCAATTCCTCGTGGGATGAGAAGATCGGCATGGTGTTGAGCGCCGAGGCCAAGCCGGAAATGCTGGCGACACTGGCCAAGCAGGCGCCGCACGAGGATTTCTACCTGTTGCGGTTGATCAGCGAGCACCCCCGCGTTTCATCGAAGACGCTGAGCCGCCTGGCGCGGCATCCCTACGGCGCGATCCGCGAAAACGTAGCACGGCATCCCAACGCGGATCCCAACACTCTGGCCCTGCTCTCGCGCGATCGCAGCCAGCCGCTGTGGTACCTGGTGGCTTTCAATCCCAACACACCGGCCGTCCTGAGGCGCAAGCTGCAACAGCGTCTGCGCAAGCTGGGCGAAAACGCTGGCACGAAGTAGCACTCATCAACATTTTCGTGGGACTAGAGCCAGCCGCCGCCAAGCGGCTAGCTCTTTTGTTTGCCGGATAGGCTAGTTTCGCTGATTTTGCGGCGGGCGCGGCGCCTGAGGCATCTGGTCCTTGGTGAATCGCGGCATCAAGTCATCGCGCATGGCCAGGTCGTACACCGCGGCAGCAATCACAATCGCAGACTTGACCGCATCTCCTTCGATCACGCGTTCGTAAGTATCCAGGTTGGTATGCCAGGTGAACGAATCATACTGGATGGGGTCCTGCTCGATGCTGATGCCGGGCAGACCGGCGGCGTTGAACGAGCTGTAATCGGAGTTGGCAAGCCGGCGGCTGTTCGTCACGGTAGCGCCGACTACGCCCAGGTCCCTGAATGGCGCGAGAGTCTCGCGCAGGACGGTCGCATCGGCCGGAGGGCCGAAAACAATCATGCCGCGCGCCTGGCCGGTTCCGTCGTCAATGTTGAAATAACCGGCAAACTTGGCGAATTCGGGCTTTGGATTTTCAAACGTGCCGAAATGATCTCTTACGTAAGCCTGCGAGCCGAGCAGTCCCTGTTCTTCGCCGCTCCACAGGGCGATGCGGATGGTTCGGCGCGGCTTGACCTGGAGGGCGGAAAGGATGCGCACAGCTTCCATCATCACCGCGCAGCCGATGGCGTTGTCGGTGGCGCCGGTGGCGGCATGCCAGGAATCGAGATGGCCGCCCAGCATCACGACCTCACCGGCTTTATCGGTGCCGGGAATTTCCGCGATCGTGTTGTAGCTCGTTCTTCCCTCCGGGTAGGATTGATTGGCGATGTCGAATTCCAGTTCCACCGGCAGTTTGTCGTCGAGCAAACGCCAGATGCGGCCGTAGTCCTCATTGCGCATGACCACCGTCGGCGGCATCCTGGAGGGGTCATAGCTTCGATTAGCAAAGGCACGGATTTCGCCGTGATCGAGGCCGGCATCGTTGATGCGTACGGGGACGCCGTTGGCCAGCAAGAATGCGTTGAGCAGGTCGTCGGCCTGGGCGGGCGTGAGCACGCGACGCTCCTGATTCGCTTGCTGGCCTTGGTTTGGAGGGCCCTGTGGACCGCGTCCCGCACCGGCGAAAGGCACGGCCGCTGGATTGAACTGCGCCTCCAGATCACGCTCCTCGCGGCGCGGCGGCGGCTGGTTCAATGTGACCGGCACCTTCTGGGGCGGGCCGATCAGCGCCATATGGCCGCTGACGGCGTCTTTGATCTGCGCGAAGTAGGCCGTCAATTCCTCCTGCGTAGGACGTTCGGGCATGGTGATTTGAACCGCGGCCGCGCGCACCGGACCGTTGGTGCCGGGCGTCCAGGAAAGCGCCTCGGTCACCAGCGCGTCTTTCACCGGCGAAACGATGTGCGCCGAAAGGCGCTCGTTCAGCCAGCCGGGGCGGCCAAAATCCCAGCCTTCCAGATGGCCATTCTGCAGGCCCCAGGTCGCCATCTGCTGGATGGCCCAGTCGCCCGCGGCTTTGACGTTCGGCGAAGCAGTCAGCCGCGGGCCGTAGACGTCGGTCAGGAAATGCAGCGTGTGCATGATTTGCGAGTGGGTCGTCGCTTCCTGGCGAATCTTCCAGTAGACGTCCTGCTCGACGCGCTCTTGCGCCCGAACCGACACCAGAGCAGCAATCAAGATTGTGGCGACAAGAACGCTGGACAGTTTTCTCATCAGGCGGCTCCTTGGATCGACCGCTGCCTATCGAATTGCCAACTTGGCGTAGATATTATGCCACGCGGGATTACAAACAAAGGGCTGCAAGAGGAGCCGGTGCCGGACGCAGTACGCCACGGATTGGACAAACGTTCGCGCACCAGCCAAAATAGAGTGTCCAAGTCGGGATCGGAGATGGCCATGACCGCGCCGGAAAGTAGCAATCCCTGCTTCGGCTGCGGCGAGGCCAACCCGCAGGGCATGCATCTGCGGTTTGACCGCGACGATCGGCGCCAGCGAATCGTGGGCAGATTTCAACTCGGCGCCGAATACCAGGGCGCACCCGGCTTCATCCATGGCGGCGTCATCGCCACGGTGCTTGACGAAGTCATGAGCAAGGTCAGTCGTTTCTTTGATGTGCGAGCGGTGACGGCTGAGCTGACAATCGAATACCTGAAGCCGGTTCGCGTGGGCCAGGAACTGACCGTCGAGGGTTTCAATACGCGCCGCGAGGGTCGCCAGTTGTATCATGAAGGGGAGATCCGCGACGGCTCGGGAACCCTTCTGGCGCGCGGGCGCGGACGGTTTGTGGTCGTGGATTTGGAGCGGTTTGCGCACCAGGCGGCAGGGAAGAAGGAGACTCGATGAGCACCAGTAACGGCAACGAAGCCCAGAATCAATGGCGCGTGAAGGTCGGCCTGGCCGAGATGCTGAAGGGCGGCGTGATCATGGACGTGACCAACGCCGACCAGGCGCGCATCGCCGAACAGGCCGGCGCCTGCGCCGTCATGGCGCTGGAGCGTGTCCCAGCCGATATCCGCAAGGAAGGCGGCGTGGCGCGCATGGCTTCGCCGCGCATCATTCGCGAGATCATGGACACGGTGAGCATTCCGGTGATGGCCAAGGCGCGCATCGGCCATTTCGCCGAAGCGCAGGTGCTGCAGGCGCTGGAGGTGGACTTCATCGACGAAAGCGAAGTGCTCACCCCGGCGGACGAAGAAAACCACATCTGGAAGCACGATTTCAAGGTGCCTTTCGTGTGCGGCGCGCGCAATCTGGGCGAAGCGCTTCGCCGCATCGCCGAGGGCGCGGCCATGATTCGCACCAAAGGGGAAGCGGGATCGGGCAACATTGTCGAAGCGGTACGCCACATGCGCGCCATCGTCAGCGAGATGCGCCGGCTGACTACTTTGCGTGCGGACGAACTGACTCGCGCGGCTAAGGATCTCGGCGCGCCGCTGGAGCTGGTTACGGAGGTCGCCCGCACCGGGAAGCTGCCGGTGCCCAATTTTTCTGCCGGTGGCATTGCTACGCCTGCCGACGCCGCGCTGGTGCGGCAACTTGGCGCCGAAGCGGTGTTCGTCGGCTCCGGGATTTTCAAGTCCAGCGATCCGGCGCAGCGCGCGCGGGCCATCGTCAAGGCCGCCACGCATTACGACGACGCCAAGGCCGTGCTCGAGGCCTCGCAGGAATTGGGCGAAGCCATGAAGGGCCTGGACGTACGCCAGCTCGACCCTAAGGAACTCTTGCAGACACGCGGCTGGTAGGGCGGCGCCCAAGTCTGCTTCAGAAAAGCAGATTCCTCATCCCGCAACGGGATTAGGAATGACAGCGTAGGGAAGTACCCATGCGTATTGGCATTCTTGCCGTGCAAGGAGACTATGAAGCCCACGCCCGCGTGCTCGCACGTCTGGGCGCCGACTATTTCTTTGTGCGCACGCTGGAGCAAGCCGCGCAGGCCGACGCCCTAATCCTGCCGGGCGGCGAAAGCACCGCCATGATTAAGTTTTTGAAGGAAGAGGGGCTGGAAGCTCCTGTGCGGTCGCTGGCTCAGCGCGGCGGCGCTTTTCTGGCGACCTGTGCCGGAGCGATTCTCGTGGCCCGCGAGGTACGAGGCCCGGCGCAATGGTCACTGGGTCTGGCCGATCTGGTCGTGACGCGTAACGCCTACGGCCGCCAGCTCGCGAGCGAAGTTCGCTATGCGCCATCTAAACTGAAGTCCGAGCCGCTGGAGATGGTCTTCATCCGCGCCCCGTTGATAGAGAGGATTGGTCCGCAGGTCGAGGTGCTGGCATCCGACGGCGGTCGTCCGGTACTGGTGCGCGAGGGCAAGATGCTGGTCGCAACGTTCCATCCTGAGCTCACGAGCGACAGCACTGTCCACGAATATTTTCTGAAGCTGGCTGCCGAACCGCCGCGCGCCGTGCCCGTTGCTTCACCCGTGGGGACGGCGGCCTGACGGCGCATCGCGGCCGGAACGCACAGGAGACACAGCTTGTCGCTGACGCGCGTCCTGTTCGTTTGCCTCGGCAACTCCTGCCGCAGCCCCATGGCGGAGGCGCTTGCCCGGCATCTGGCGCACGACGTGATGGAAGCCTCCAGCGCGGGCTTGATGGCGCTGGGCTATGTGGCGCCGCCGACGCGCGCAGTGCTGGCGGAAAACGGCGTAGCCTGCGATGGTTTGCGCTCCAAGCCTTTGAGGTCGATTGATCTCGATGCAATCGACATGGTCGTAAATCTCGCGGGCCGCCCGATCGAAAAGCACTTTGACGTTAGGGCATTGCCGGTGGAAGATTGGGACGTCGGCGATCCTTTTGGCGCGGACCTCGAGGTTTACCGGGCCATCCGCGACGAAATCGAGCGGCGCGTGCTCGACCTCGCCGCGCGCCTGCGGGCGGACCAATCGACGACCGCTGCCCGCTGAACAGTTCAGGAGAGTTTCTTGCCCAGAGAAACCACCAGCGCTTCACGCGAAGACTACCTCAAGGCCATTTGGGAGTTTGAACAGGACGACCAGGTGCCCATCAGCGCGCGGCTGGCCGAGGAGCTGAATGTCACGCCGCCGGCGGTGACCGCCGCGCTCAAGCGCATGACGCGCGACGGCCTGCTTCGCGTCGAGCGCCACGGCCCCATTCGGCTGACCCGCAAAGGGCGAAGCGAGGCCGAACGCCTCGCGCTGCGCCACCAGCTCGCCGAAAAGTTGCTGACGGACGTGATCGGCTTGCACTGGACGCGGGCCCACGACGCCGCCGAACGCCTCGAGCACGGTCTCTCTCCCGAGGTCGAAGAGCTGCTAGCGCGCCGATTCGGCGCCGACGGCACCTGTCCTCACGGGCTGCCCCTGCGCGGCGGCCTGGCGCGCCTGCGTCGCCAGCGCGGCGCCACCATCCTGAGCGAACT
>Ga0210394_10004857_pt1 | contig 15407 bp, 11 predicted proteins | sample IncBWC12MmetaG_FD_160121 | JGI IMG/M metagenome (GOLD analysis project Ga0210394, IMG submission 160121) | Forest soil microbial communities from Barre Woods Harvard Forest LTER site, Petersham, Massachusetts, United States - Inc-BW-C-12-M | ecosystem: Environmental > Terrestrial > Soil >... | reverse complement strand
ATATCAAGACCTTATATTACAATAAAATCAAAACAAATTCAAATCGTTGCAGGAGCAAAATCGGCTGAAACCCAATACAGACAAGACTTTCAAAGAACTGGCCTATTCAACATCGAAACGGCAGTGAAATTTTATATATTATTAAGATAGTGGGGAATGAATGTGCGATTGATGCTGCATTTAAAGAATATGCTTAAGGCCGGAACGCTCGCCCTTGGCTGAGCATTGACAACCATAGCAAGCCAGTCCGTCAAAGCTGCTATAGGTAACCCTGTACAATCATTGCGGAATGAGTGAGCCATTTGTATCAAAATCACGAATATATAAATGCCCCGATTTATTTCGGAGTTTTTTGTTCAATGAAAATCAATATGATAGGTCATTTGCTTCTTACAGAATCTTATATGAAAAAAGAAATTGCTGTCGCTGTCAACAATAATTTCAAAAAAATGAAATGATTGCAACCATATGAGCCTCACCTTTTTGTTAATAATGAAAAAATCACTGCCCTTTGATAAGCCTATCCAAGTTTGTAATTTTAATACTTCCTTTCAAAAAGCTTTATAACGAAAACAAACCTGCTCGTCTTTGTATTATTTCATATTTTTTACTAAGGACCAGATCTATCACAGGTTCAAACAAACGAACTCCTATTCAAAGTACATCATATAACCCTTTCCGTAAACAATCATGATTCCATGAAAAAATGGTACAAGAATGTTTTGGAATGCAGGATTGTCACAGAAAGTGAGGCCAATCAAACAAAATACCTCGGGCTTGAGTTAAATGGCCTTTAAATAGTCATTACTCAAATTGATTTGAACTTATTTCTCATTTTTTTATTGATCGATCTTGAAAATTCAATTTTGAATCCTGGACTTATAGCAGTTTGACCAATCTATTTCTTGTCAATTTTATCTGCCGATCTAACCGCAATCTTTGATCCTTCTGCGAGCATAGTTGAAACGGGCTGCGTATATTTCAAAATCGAAAATCCAGCACCATACAAATCACCAAATCTGACTTCAATTTCCGCACCTAAAACTGGATACATTTGCCATCGTCGGCGCTCAACTTGATATTGAGAGGTCCTGCAATCACTAATTTGAGTGTATCCCCAATAGTGCTCTGTGATAAACTCTTCTTCGCTTTCTTGGAGAATATCAAATTTAGTTGGTAGAGCTGTTAAGGAAACTAAGTCCCATTTCCCTTTGAATTTCCATTCATATGAGACCTGGATATTGCCCAAATGATCATCCCATCTAGATCTCGTTGGGAGAGTTATATATTTCTCTTTGTAAATGGAATTCGCAACAATTGTCAATGCGGGCTTTGGAACAATCTCTTTTATGAAAACGACACCACGCTTCCAAGTAATTTTGTCAAAGTATCGAACATAGAAACGCAGATTTACTTCTTAAAAATCTTTATGGAATGGAACTGATATACCTTTAAGCACTGTATTAATAAAACGAAACCCTACAAGGCTCACATAACATTTGCCTTTAAATAAGTCTAACTCAGTCTTATAAGGCAAATAGGGTTTTAAAATTGAAGGGTCAATATGATAGTTTACTATCACGAGTTTACGCCATTCTGCTGCTAAAAATATTGGTTGAGTTGAGCTTATAGCGTTTTCCATAACAGTTGAGGGGTGTTCGTGAAATCAAATTTATAAATACACGGTCATCATCCCCTCTAACAGCCACCGGTCCAACGCAAATATGGGAATGGCCGATTTTCACAAACCTTCTAGCAATTCAAATCAGAAAACCGTCAATGATTGTGCAGAAAACTTTCAATCTGCTGATCAAACCATTTGGGTTCATCAAACATTATGAAATGGTTTGATGAATCATTTATGGCAATTGTTACTCTTGATGCAAAGCTGAACTGATCTTTATAATTCTTGAGGACATTGTCCCTGGTTGCGCCGTATTTCTTGTAACTTACCCAATCGCCTAATACTAAGATCGGGCAATGAATTTTCTTGATTTCGGTGCGCAGATCGGTGCTGAATAATTCATACATGACCTCGCCCTGTGTAGCTGGATCCGATTTGACAGCCATATCAGTTACTTCAGCTATTTTAGCAGAATCCCTGATCATGGAAGGCAAGGTAAATTTTTGGGACTGCCTAATCTGGCCTGCTGTCATATTTTTCATTCCGTTTTTTATCTGTATCCCAATTTTAGAAGTACTGTCAACCGTAATATCAGGAGACATGGCTAAGGCAGGTAAAAATGGGGCGCTGCTAACAATAATGAGATCTCCTGGCAATTCGGGATACAATTCCCCTATCAGCAGAGCAATAAATCCGCCCAGACTATGGCCGACAATTACAGGTTTTATCATATTTCTTTGCCTGATAAACTTTGCGAGTTGAAACGCGAAGCTTTTCAACATGCTGTCAGATTGAATTGGAGTTTGTCCTGCAAAGCCGGGTAATGTAATTTCATAGCATTGATACCGGTCCTTAAAATGGTCAACTGTTTCATCCCATACCTTACCGGAGCAATATAAGCCGGGTATAAGGATCATAGGTCTTCCTTTGCCCGACTTTTCAAAAGTAAATGAAAGGCCATCGCCATTGGTTTGGGCAAGAGCCTCCTCAATTTGGAATAATAACATAGCACAAACTGCCAATAAAATGGACACAGCTATTTTCAGATTAATTCCTGTTTTTCCTTTCTGCATATATTCAATTTAGGTGCAAATTGACGTAAGGCTACTGAACAATACAAATTAAGTTGACGCAAGGTTTGGATCTGTTGATGAATGCAGGCCGCAGGCCTAAAACCTGTCATTTCAGCGATAGATCAGGGTTCGGCAACTTATGTTGATCAGTCCGATCCATTTGTCCGTAGGTCTGAATATCGGTGTTTCACATAGCTTTCCCCACCTTTTACAATGGATTCTAATGGCCGTATCCCTGGTCAATTATAAAATTAATATTCAACTTATTTAATTGAACGACTTTGGGAATAGTAAATACCTTTATTACCGTCGATTCATTGTCTAAAAAACTTTTTTTTATATGAAGCACCTCCTAAAGGAACAACAAATTCAGTTCTACCAATCGAATGGATTTGTGGTTATCGAAGATTTTCTATCGGGTCAAGAATTGGAGCAGTGGCGTAGCGCTGTAATGAATGCAGTTGAGGAGAGAGCGGGGCAAAAAATGCCGGGCAGGAACGTGAAAACAGGCGAAGATGATGGGATTAATGTGGATGCTGAGTATTTTGGAAAGGTATTTGACCAATTGCTTAATCTCTGGCAAACGAATGAAGGAGCGAAAAAGATAATGAAAGATGAAAGGATTGGGAAAATGGCTGCGACATTGGCCAGTGTGGATCGAATCCGAATCTGGCACGACCAGGCATTATTTAAACGCCCCTGGGCCAACCCTACGGCATGGCATTTAGATACCCCTTTCTGGTCTTTCTCGGACAAACGAGCGATTTCGGTATGGGTTGCGCTGGACGATGCAACGCTGGAAAATGGTTGTTTGTATTTCATTCCCGGCTCTCACAATGAAACAAAATTTGATAAAGTAAGCATCGGAAAAAACATGGATAGCATATTTGAAACCTACCCGCGATTAATGCGCTCAAAATCAGTTGCGGCACCCATGAAAGCCGGCAGTTGTTCATTTCACAATGGGCTTACTGTCCATGGTGCAGGTGCCAATATGACCAGCGGTTGGAGGCGCGCCATGGCCTGCGCATATATGCCCGATGGCAATACCTATAACGGCGAGCCCAATATTTTGCCAGAAGAATATCTCCGGACATTGAATGTAGGTGATCCATTGGACAATGAGGCACAAAACCCCTTGATTTATGCTTCCTGATACGCGGCGCTTTCCTGAAGAGGAAATTCTATCGTCCGTGCTGGGGTTTTAATGCCGTGCAGCTATTTCTCCCGACTTGTCAACATTATTAATTGCCGGAAGCATGGAAGAGGAACGAATAGGTGAGCGATGGCGGGTTGGTAAAAGGTCAAAGGATCTTTTTTTTAGACTAATACCGTGAACTAAATCCCTAATCCCCCTTGAGGCGAAGAACGTTTATACAATACAGTTCAATTCTATCTACGGGTATTACATTCCGTCCAAGAATGTTTTATGGTAAAAAAAGAGTGGGGCTCTATGAATCCTTTGTGAATCCAGCAATGACACACAGGCCATTCGTACGCTGGTGGTGGAATGGCGATAAAATCATAAAAAATGAAATTTCCAGGGAATTGCGATTGTTGAAACTAGCGGGAATTGGGGGGGTAGAGATCAATCCCATCAAATTTCCGCCAAAAACAAATGACCTGGGCATACCATCTGTAAAATGGCTTTGTGCCGAATGGATTGATGTGCTGCAGTTTACGCTCAATGAGGCCAAATCGCTTGGATTATCCTGCGATCTGATTGTAGGTTCCGGGTGGCCGTATGGCGCGGAATGGCTCGAATTTGAAGAACGTACGCAAATTGTTTGCCTCGCTGTTCGCAAATTCAAGGGCCCGCTGGATTTTGAAGTCTCCTTATTTGAACTATTCCGTGAAGCAGATCCTGCCGTTACCTCGCCATATATTGGAAGACGCATGGAACTAATCTCCGTTCACCTGGTGCCATCGCCGTTGAATACGATCCAAGATTTAAAAAGCATTTCCGTCCAAGAATGTAAAGAAAATTGCAAACTCTCTGTCGGAGAGGGAGACTTTGCATTGTATGCGCTGGTTTCCATCAACGGATTCATGGAAGTGATCAATGGCGCGCCTGGTGCGAATGGGCCGGTACTTAATCATTATAGTAAAGCGGCAGTTGACAAATTCCTCGATAAAATGTCCTCCGAGGTGGGTCCCTTAGCCGGTAAGATCCGTTCGTTTTTTACGGATAGCCTTGAATTGGAAGGGGCAAACTGGACCAGTGATATGGCGACGGAATTTGAAAAAAGAAGGGGGTATGACCTATTGCCATACTTGCCCTTCGTGCTATTGAAAACAGGCGCCATGGGTAACGCTTCGGATCCGGCTTATGGGGTGGAATTGGGCAAGGAGTTAAATGAAACGGTCAAGAGGATTCGGTACGATTTTGAATGCACTAAAACGGAGCTATTGCAGGAACGCTTTGTTCAGCGATTCATTACCTGGTGCCAACAAAACAAGGTACAATCCAGGATGCAAGCATATGGTAGGGGATATCATCCTTTGGATGGCAGCTTCGGTGTTGACATTCCCGAATGTGAAACCTGGATCAAGAATGGACTCGGTACAGAGATGAGCGAAGCAGATTATCGCGTTGGAAGGGCCTACACCATGATTAATAAATATGTTTCCTCCGCCGCACACCTACAGGGGAAACGAATAATTAGTTGCGAAGAACTCACCAACACTGACCGGGTTTTTAATGAAACTTTGGAACTGCTGAAAGTAGCGTCCGATCAAAGCATTATTTCAGGAGTAACAAATGCGGTTTTTCATGGGTTTAATTATTCACCCCCAATGGCGGATTTTCCGGGATGGGTACGTTATGGGACATTTTTTAATGAACAAAATCCCTGGTGGGCGAATATCAGTCTATTTACTACATATCGGGCACGCCTAACTGCTGTATTCGGGCAAGCCGAAATGTTTGCAGACATCGCCATCCTGCCCCCAATTGCCGATACGTGGAGTCGATACGGGGCACAGAATGAACCCTTCCCTTCGTTGATTTATCCTGAATACCAAACATTGATCTGGGAGTCAATGCATAAAAATGGCAACGGCTGTGACTATGTCTCCGAGAAAATCATTCAAAATTCTGTCATCCAGGATGGTCATCTTCAGTTCGGTACGCGAAAATACCATTCACTCTTCTTGATCAAAGTGGCAAGTTTGGAACCTGCAACGGTAAGAAAAATGCATGATTTCATCGTCGGGGGAGGAAAGATACTTTGTATTGAAGAATGTCCGTACATTTCTTCAGGCTGGAATAACCACGCGCAACGTGATGAGGAGGTGAATCGCTGGATGGAGAAAACGAAAGCCTATCCTGACCGGTTTATCATGCTAGAACGACCAGAGAAGGATTTAACCGCATGGTTCAGCCATATCCAAGGACAATATGGCCTTTTTCCCTATGTTAAAATTGACAGGCCTGATCCGTTTATTAGCCAAGTATATTATCAAACCAAAGAGGCGGATATCTTTTTTTTCGTCAATTCAAATACAGAGAAGAGCTGCATGCTGGATTTAACCTTTCAAGATAAAATAATCGCCAATAAACGGGCTTGGCTTTGGAATGCAGAAACAGGCGAACGATACATCCTTCCGATGAAAGGCAATACGCTTAATCTTGAATTCGCACCAGCGGTATCCAAATTAATTGTCTTCGACCGAACTAAAAAGGGGGCTTTGATTACCGCTTTACCTACATTGGATATTAAACGCAAACCATTATCAGGTTGGATGGTTGAATGGAGGCATATCAACGGAACGGTGCAGCAAACATCAATGGACGAATTGAAAGATGCAAAGGATATCCCGGAATACACAGCTTTTTGCGGAACCATTTTGTATACGACAGATCTCAACATGAGTGATCTAAACGCTTTTACTTTTATTAATCTTGGAAAAGTGCATGGGGTGTCGGAGCTGATAGTTAATGGAATAGCATGTGGTATTCAATGGTATGGCAATAGAGTTTATCGTGTTGCGGATAAATTGAGTAAGGGAGGCAATACCATCAAAATTAAAGTAACCACTACAATGGGCAACTATATGAAATCATTGAAGGATAATCCAGTCGCCCAATATTGGACTAATGAGGGCAAAAAAAACCAGGCGCTGCAGTCCATGGGATTGCTCGGTCCCGTTATCATTTATTAATTCCAATGCGAGTACTTAGATGTATTTTTTTGTTTTTTCTGATGTCTGGCGCCATGTGCATCCGGGGGCAGGATTATCCAGTTTCCCTTTTCGGTATAAAATCAGATGGCAGCACGCTCAATACAAGGTCCATCCAATTTGCCATTGATTATATCAACAGCCAAGGCGGTGGGAGACTGGTATTTAGTGTAGGCAGGTATCTTACGGGTTCCATTCATTTAAAGTCTAATGTCACTTTACGCATAGAAGAGGGGGCAGTATTGCTTGGATCCCTAAATCCTTTTGATTACGACAGAGAAATATATACGGCACTGATCTCTGGCACGAACGAACACCATATTGGCATCACCGGGAAAGGCGTCATTGACGGGCAAGGAAGACAGGTTGCCCTTGACATCCTTACCTTAATTCATAGCGGAATCGTTAAAGATCCGCTGGTCCATGATCGCCCGAACGAGGCTATCCGGCCCATGCTCATCAATTTTCTTTCGTGCGAAAATGTAACAATAAAAAATATAACTCTGAAAAATGCTGCATCCTGGGTAGAAACCTATAACCAATGCAAAGCTGTCCAGATAGATAGCATTGTAGTTGACAGCAAAGCTTACTGGAATAATGACGGCGTGGACCTTGTTGATTGCGACAGTGTGCAAGTAACTAATTCTTACATAGACGCAGCCGACGATGGAATTTGTCTAAAGTCTCATGACGATAAAAAGGTCTGCCAACATATTTGGGTCATGCACAATACAATACGTTCCAGTGCGAGCGCGATCAAATTCGGTACAGCCTCTTATGGTGGCTTCCGCCATGTCAGGATTATCGATAACAGAGTGTTTGATACTTACCGGTCTGCTTTGGCACTTGAAGCAGTAGACGGAGGCTTTATTGAAGACGTGGAAATCGATAGCCTTAATGCAAGCCATACTGGAAATGCGCTTTTTCTCAGGATAGGACAACGGGTTGGCAAACGAAAAAGCCGATTACAAAATGTAACCATCAATAACCTTTCTGCTGAAATTGCTGCGAATAAACCGGACTCCGGGTATGAATACGAGGGTCCTATAGAAGACCAACCTCGAAATATTTCACCCATAGTAATCACCGGATTGCCAGATGCATTTATTGAAAATATTTCTCTCAGGAATGTTTCCGTCCACTTCCCGGGGGCCGGAAATGCAGAATACGCTAAAACCTTATTAAGCGAATTGGATAATATTCCGGAACTGCCAACCAAATATCCGGAATTTTCTATGTTTGGAGAATTACCCGCTTGGGGTCTTTATATCCGCCATGCTCGAAATATTATTTGTACTAACTTACTGCTGTCCTGCGCCAAAAAAGATTACCGTACAGCCATTGTGCTGGATGACGTCCACGATTCAAATTTCAGCCCAGTCACATTATATGAGCCAGATAATAAGAAGGGGCTCTTTTTATATCGATCTTCAGCCGTGACTTCTAAATACGAGGTATTACCGAAGTCAGGTAAAATACCTTGAAAAAAAGAACAATTAATGCCGCCCTGACCAGATTCCGCAATTTTGACCCAACCTAAATATTGATTCCAAAATTCAAAGATCCAGGTATATTTTTGTGTGCTTAGATGAATTGGGTTGCCTTAAAATAGCACAATTAGCCAACTCTACTACCAATCGTCAACAACAAATATCATAAGAAATACAGAATGAATTATTCTACCTTAATTGTCTGCCCAAGACTTGGAGCGAATCATATTTATTTGGAGGTTCAACAACGTAACTCTAAACATTTGTAAGGCTAACCCGGATTGAAACAAAACATGAAGAATAATCGCATGATCCGCCGGAATCACCTAAAAGAGTCTTAGGAATAAGTCCGAATAATTTCTTAAAATGATGCGGGAAATTCCAGGAAGGTGGATTTTAGCCATGATTAAGCCTTTGATCCTTTTATATCTCCCTTAATTGGTAGCCCGAGATTTTCTATCTTTATCTATACGCTACACCCACAAATGAATTGTCGGTATTGCTGTTTTGGCCGAAACGCCCTGACCAGCTGCAAAAATGATGAATTTCGGAGGCAAGTTGTTCTCTGAATTGCCTGTGCTAACCTAATAATATATTAGAGAGAGAAATCGATATTATTGAAACTGGAGCCAAATTCCATTATGCGGGAAATATCAGGAATTCATCCAATCGCTAAGAGGAATATAAGAAAAACCAAGCCAATTTGCATTATTTTTCTAGTCTCATTCATTATGAAGCAACCCGTTTTTGGACAGAACCCTGAGCACAATCAAAAAAATGACAGCTCGGTCGATAGGGCCTCCAATGTGCGGCATCAAATGGACCTGATCGATATAGGATACAGGATTATTGGCAAGAATCCAGAGATGAGATTTGACAGTACTTGGAAAAAACCGGTCCGTTTGCATATTTCCGGTTCTCCTACGCCCGCATACTCGTTGACGACCGGATTTGCAGCTAATGTCGCAGGTAATATCGCCTTTTATCTTAGCCATGACTTAGACGGAAATATCTCATCCATCCTCATTTCCCCCATTTACACACAAAAAATGCAGATCATTGTTCCAATTCAAACCTCTATTTGGACGAAAGGAAATAAATACTATGCATATGGTGATTGGCGGTTCTTAAAATATCCCGAAAAGACCTATGGCCTTGGAGGCTACACATCCGCAAGCGATGCAACAGCTCTGGATTACGATTATTTCCGGTTCTATCAATTCTTTTTGAGAAAATTGAAGAATAATATTTATGGCGGCATAGGTTATGAATTCGAAGATCACTGGAATATCAAAGAATTAAACGTCCCTGCAGGGACCCATACGGATTTTGACAAATATGGATTCAGCCCCAAGTCGGTATCATCGGGATTCGCACTTAATATATTGCTAGATACGCGCAGAAATTCCATCAATCCTGAAGGTGGATTTTATGGCAACATGGTCTTCCGACAAAACCTGGTTGCCCTTGCCAGTGATCACAATAGCGAAACTCTGCTGATCGACCTTAGAAAATATTTTCGGGTCTCCCATAATTCCAACAATACACTCTGCTTCTGGAGCTACAATTGGTTGACCCTGAGTGGCAATCCTCCTTATCTGGATCTACCCAGCAATGGGTGGGATACTTACAGCAACACGGGAAGGGGATATGCCCAAAGTCGTTTCAGAAGTAAAAGCATGGTAGATCTGGAGGGCGAATTCCGGTTTGGAATCCTGAATAATGGTCTGTTGGGCGGAGTAGTATTCGGGAACGCCGAATCTTATTCGGAAATCAGCAAAAATCGATTCGAAGTCATCGAGCCTGCCATTGGGGCAGGTATAAGGATCAAATTCAACAAATTTTCAAAAACCAACATTTGCATTGACTATGCTTTTGGCAAGGGCGGCTCTAATGGAATATTTACCAATTTGGGAGAGGTTTTTTGAACGGATCTCTTTGTGAAGCCATTTTCCAAGCGAAAAATCCGGATTTTTATAGATTTGTTTAAATCGTAGGATCAAAGCATCCTGGTAAACTTCGCAAGCTAATTGCTTTTATTTTCTCCTTACAACCAAATTGAAATTGGAAATCGATGATCGCTCAGATTGGGAATCACTCTAAACCAGTTTTTTTACCCGATATATGACATACTCCCTCCAAAAAAAAACGGTATGATAGCATACCGTTTACTGCAATAACTCATTTCTCCGAATTTATCCTTTCTTCTTAGTCGCAGCGTTAATTGGGGCTCTGTCAAGATACTGAACCACCCGGTCAATTTTGTCATTGGCATCAAAGTGGAAATCGGTGTGGATGCCCTCTGCCACCGATTTGCCGGTTTTGTATTTGGACCTTACCACATACCAACTCAACAACCAAATTCCCGTTTGCTCGGTTGCCTGAGGCTGATTGACCTTCAGGGGTAACCAAATTTCGTTGCTGAAACTGATGCTGTCAATTACATCCTTTCTTCTTTTTTTCCAATAAGCGCTGATGGCCGCCTTCCCGCCTAGGCTATCAAAATTATTCCAAACATAAACTGCATTATCCGCAAAACCAGTCATCCACGAATCTATGTCTCCTGATGTCATATCGGCCAGATGCTTCTTACCGATTTCGGTATACTTTGCATCTGCAAATTCAATGGGTTGCGGCTTTGTTGGGGCGGCTGCAGTAGTGTCACCAGTTGATGCAGCCTTTTCATCAGCGGATTTTGGATTTGAGCAGGCAAATAATAGAGTAGACCCCAGGGCCCAGGCTAATACTTTTTTCATACAGCAATTTTTTCGAAGTTAAGAAAATATGAAGTCAGAGGATTGCAAGGGGATAACGGCGGATAAAATTTCGGGTAAATATATGCTTTCAAAATTCAATCCCGCAAATTAATTTGAAAAACCCTCTTCTTCGGCTAGCCCGTCCGGTTGTTTCGTATCCTTCGTCTCTATGTGCGATGACTCTCAGCGCTCCTGCAATTGGATGCGTTTGGTCCGCGCATATTGTCGTCGGATGCTATTCTGTTCTTAGGGATTTGACCGGATTGGCGAGGGAAGCTTTGGCCCCCTGGAAGGACACCGTTAGCGGGAGATAAACAGATTGAGCATCCAGCAAACAAAAATGTACTTGCCGTCAGCTGGGCCCTGTATGCAAGACCATTTAGCCATAGGGATCCCATCCACCATACAATAGGAAACGCAATAATCAAGGCAATGAAGACTATATGCAGGAATTCCCGGGACAACATAATTGCGATATTCCTTGCAGACGCTCCAATAACCTTTCGCATGCCGATTTCCTTCCTCCTCCTTTGGGCAGTAAATGCGGTCAGGCCAATGAGGCCCAGGCAGGAAATAACAACAGTAATGCCGGCAAAATACCAGGATTGAGTGGCCACCCAGTTTTCTGATTAGTCTAGTTACGCTACTCCGGATGTCTGATTTCAATACAACTACTGTTCGCAACTGAAAAATTGACCAAAATCGAGTAACTGGACCGACCTGAAATCATGAATTTCAGCAGGCAACGATATTTGAATTCAGTACGAGTAACCCTTAGTTGTGGAACAAACCCCGCGGGAATTCATTTTGCAGCTCATTTGGAACTATCCAAAGCGGCTTTTGCATTTTCTTTCACCCGGTACTTTACTATTTTGCTGATTAGCCTCAAAGGAATCGGGGTGTCGATGGGAAATTGCACCGATCCCTTGGCTCTTTTATAAGGCAATAGCTCACTTTTGAATGCCTCCATAGCTGAGGTCCTAGGATAAAAGCCAATGTGCTTTTTAAATCCAGCATACCATACCAGCATACCTTTCAGCTTGAAGGCTGGTATATTATAACTAATTAGTTCCTCGGCATGTGGTGCCGCACGCATTATGGCCCCTCTGATTTCCAGCAATTTGCCCATGGCCTTGGGCGTTTGAGCAGCCAAGTATTCATCAACCGTCTTATATCTTGTCCTGGTCATGGCTAAGACTTGATGAGGTTTGTTCAATTCCCTGCCAGCAAAATTAAAGAACAATAATATATGAAAGCCTGAAATCCTGGGGCGTACCTCTTGGAGTAGATTATCATAGAAGAAAAATCACTAAATTCGATATCTGGAGGCGGAAAAGCCACTAGCATCCCCAGTAAACCGATAAAAATCATCTATTGACATAAAAACCATCATAAATATTGATTTTCACCCTACTGCACATTTGCCAGGAATCGGTGAACGCGCCGAAGCCAAATATGCCAAACTGATTACATTATGATAGAGCAATACAATCGCCGACTCCCTTTCCACTTCAAAAATGTATTTTTCGGTTGCCTGGGATTGCAATTCATTTCCTTCGGGTCTTTTGCCCAACAATCGAATTGGGTTGCGCCAAAAGATGCGGACAATGTCAAAAACGCGGTAATCAGCAACAATAGTGTGCTGTCAGACGCAAAGACGTTGTATACCAGCTATTGCAGTCCTTGTCACGGAGATAAGGGGAAAGGGGATGGCCCTGCCTCTCCGGGATTAAACCCCAAACCTGCGGACCATACATCTGCCGCCGTTCAGAGTGAATCGGATGGTGCACTCTTTTGGAAACTATCAGAAGGACGGAGTCCGATGCCAGGTTATAAGAAAATACTTACGGATCAACAAAGATGGGAATTGATTGATTATATCCGGACGCTTGCAAAAAGCTCCAAGAAGAAGTAGTGTTTGACCCCAATGAAGATCCCGAAAAACCAAAATTTGGTTTTATGAGGATAAAACATTTACCAACTAGATGCTTGATTTTAGGTTTTGCATTGCTATCCATTGTACAAGGTGGCAGGGCTCAACAGACTACGGCTGCTGACTCTGCCCTTCTTGAGCGCGTAACCACGCTGGAGCAACAGGTGGCCGATCAAAAGCCCGGTGAAAGCCATCTCATGATCGTTGGCCTTACCACATTTGGCTTTGCGAACAGCAAGACAGTTTTTACCCCACCGGGAGGGCCCCCTCAGACCGCCAAAGCCAACAGTTTCCCAGACGCGGACCGCTATGAACTCAGTCCCATGCTCCTTTGGAGGCATGGAACCAAATGGCTGGTGGAATTTGAGCCCTCCTTCTCCGGAGGATCATTAGGAGTAAATTGGGCAAACATCTCTTATTTTGCTGCCCCCGGTTTGGTTATTCATGCAGGTTATTTTGTATTGCCATTCGGAATTTATGCTAAACGGTTGGCCGCCGGATGGATCGACAAATTAGCGCCAGATCCACAGGGCATCGATTTACCAGGAAGTGATTTCGGCATAGGCGTGAGCGGCGGGCTGCCATTGGGCAATATGAAATGGAGCTATGACCTGAGCCTGACCAATGGATTGCAACTTCTGTCTGATGGCGAGATTCAAGGTGTTGGCATTGTGGACAACAATAAAAATAAAACAATTACTGGAAGGCTGGCCTTGCTGCCATTCTCCAATTCTTCGCTCGAAATAGGCGTTTCCGGATTATACGGCAATGCAGCCGATGAAGGCTCCAATTATTCCAACGCAAATTCGACCATGTATGGGGCCGATTTGAGCTATGTCAAGACATTAAAGCCATTTCTTTTTAATGTAAAAGGACAATTAAGCAAAGTATTGGTAAATAGACAGAATTACATTAATCCTGTTGATTCGACGAATTATACCTTCGACAATACGTCCACCTTTGCATTTGCGCAAATATCAATAAGGCCCGTATCGGCTGACAATAATATTGTAAAAAACCTGGAATTGGCTTTTCGGTATGTCAACAATACGACCCCCTCTAATTCCCTTTGGGGACAGAATTACAATGAAGAAGACATAGGTTTGGATTACTGGCTGAGTTGGCGCACCGTTCTCAAATTTACTTACGCCAAATCTCATGCTGTAAGCACTCAAAAGGTCTCTGCGGGTGGGACACTAGGAGCAACAGACATGAATACCATTTATTTGCAATTTGCATTACAGCTTTAAATCCTAATGAAATGAAAATGCGCAATAACGGTAAGATGACATGGATAATGATTGGGGGATTGGGTATCTTAGTAGCCATTATCATGAATAGCTGCGCCGAAAGCAAGAAAGTGGCTGCCAAAAGCGGTGTTCAACTCTGGGCTGAAAATTGCCAAAGATGTCATAATACGCCCTCTCCTAATTCATTTTCCCACGATCAATGGATTACACTTGGCATGCATATGCAAACTAGGGCTCAGCTCACTAACGAAGAAAGAGACAAAATTATATCATTCTTAACGCAATGATTTTTGATCCCGTTTTATAAGGACTAATTCTAAGAGTCATGAAAGCATTATCTGTTTATACTACGTCCATAGTGGTAGGCTTGCTTGTAGCTCAGTGCGGTTCAAATCAACAACCTCTAAAGGAAAATGGTTCAGCTTCTGCTGACAGTGTAAAGCCAACGAAAAGCGCAGATACGGTCGTAATGCTGGCTGGGATCAATTCTAAAGGTGTTGGAAGGTTTAATAACATTGTACTAACTCATCCTTTGGATGAAAAGATGGTGAGGCAAGGCAAGAGCATTTACCAGTCAAAATGCTTTGCCTGCCACAAACTGACAACAGAATTGCTGGTTGGCCCAGGATGGCAGGGTGTAACGGACAGAAGGGCTCCTGAATGGATCATGAACTGGATCACGAATACCAAAGTTATGCTGGATAAGGATCTTGCTGCAAGGGCAGACCTGGTTGTGTGTTTGATACGGATGCCCAACCAGGACCTTACTGATGATCAGGCCAGAGATGTTTTGGAATTCATGAGGCAAAATGACGGTAAGAAATAAAAATCAAAACTGCTTTCTCCCTGGAAGATAAGAACCAGACCAGAAATCCAACTTTGAAGACCGCTGCTCGCCCGCCCATTCAATCCATTTGGAATAATCAAAATTTCCAGCATTAGCCAGTCAATCTTTTGGAATTCTCCCATTCTGTTTAGGATATTCGATTGGCTGTTGAATCTAATTTGAAGGATTGACTGTACGGCCAATGGGATTTGATGGCTCGCCTATTCAAGGCTCTAAATGAAAAAGCTCATTAGGGGGATTGCTAACTTTTGG